>Ga0255096_1000701_pt1 | contig 15382 bp, 7 predicted proteins | sample Colum_Atlam_RepA_2_FD_188563 | JGI IMG/M metagenome (GOLD analysis project Ga0255096, IMG submission 188563) | Freshwater microbial communities from Columbia River, Oregon, United States - Colum_Atlam_RepA_8d | ecosystem: Environmental > Aquatic > Freshwater > River | place: USA: Oregon...
CTTTAATACAACATTTCGATCCACCCAGGTAAGCAACACTTCATGAAGCGATTGAGTGCTGGAAAGGGTAATTTCATCTGCCCCAATGTTTGGTATCCCCGCACCTGCAATGGATAACACCAGCGCAAACAAATACATCCCAAGGGTAAGAGCCAGCGCCTTATAACCCATGTTTTTAAGTCTTTTCCAATCGAAGACTTCATCTACAGGAAGGCCCTTCATGCGTTCTTCAGTTTCAAGAAGCATCTGTTGAAGCATTTGAGGCGATGCGCCTCTTTCTTTTAAAATCTTGGGGGAACTTAATTCGATCGCAGTGATCAAGCGATCATTCAGCCGCTCGGGGAATTTGTTTTCCAGCACCAATGCCAATGCATCATCCCGGAAATCTTTGTTCAACCTAAGAGCGATGCGAGTTGCGGTAAGAACAATCACGCCAAGCGTTAGAATGCCCAGCAGAAAGATACGAATGAAGCGGGGTAGGGATTGAACCCAGTCGATTCCGAAAAGCCTGTAGGAACCGTAATCAACGAAAAGATCAATCCACATCCAAGCCGATGCAAAGATGATGATGCCAAGCAAGGCTTCGATGATGACATATTGGCGAATGCGGCCGCGTAGAAACACAAGCGGGCCCGAAAGGGCAGGTTGCTGGTTCAGATGCGGCGATTGATCAGCCATTGAAACTTTAACTCCGTGAAAAAATCAAGCTATGCGCAACAGTTTGCGAGTGAGCCATTCAAACGAAAGTAACCCCACCACTGCAAGAAGCAACCAAGGCAGAATGACTGGTTTGTTATCTTTGCCAACCCACATGGTGATGCCATTATCCCATAGATCGCGAACCGGGCCACGATTGCGTTGTTCCTTGATATCGGTTTTCATGCAAAGTGGAATAAGGCTAGCAGAACGAAGATCGAAGAATAATCTTGGAGGTTCTTCCGTACCCTTCGAAGGTTCCGACCCTGCATTAGCAACAGGGGATTGCAGGCGTTGTTTAAGGGTATCGCGGTCTGCATCAGAAAGCCTAGGCAATACCATCTCTGCGGGGCTTGCAAGTTTATAGAGGCTTGCGAAATCTGGGCGGGTGTTTTCTTTTTCGGGGTCGGGTTGTTCCACAACAATGTAGTTGCCTGAAAGTTTATCGCCTGTTTCGGGTACATCAAAAACAACTTCGTATCTACCCGCGCTACGCAGCATAAACCGAGCTCTGAAAACGCCTTCACTTCCCGGCCTTGGGGTCATTAGGATTTCTTTGGGGATTTCAGACTGAGCAACGCCCGCGGGCGGATTGATTAAAACTCTGGGGGGCTTACCCGCTGAACCCAAAGGCTTGCCACCTTTATCATCAATGCGCGCTTCAAATTCGATGAAGCGGTTAGCAAGATAGGGCCCACCAAGGTAGGGCGAAATCCTGCGATTCTCTTTTCCTGTTGCTGCAGCGCTTGCATAGCGGGCTAGTTTCATCCAGAAACGTTCGAAGTATTGTTCGCGGTATTGCCTGATGCGCCAAACTTCACCCGATCCAATCCAGACAACCCGTTTACCACTTGCAGGATCGCTGATTACCATAAAAGGTTGCTCCTTGCCATCCTTGCCTTTTACGAGAGGGTCATCAAAGCGAGCCACAACAATAGAACCCGTCTTTGCTTGTTCGATTGGGTAGAAGTTATAAAAGCCGCGTTTAGGTTGGCCATCTTTGGCCTCAACATTAAAGAACTGCTCCCAATCTTTCAGGAAGGGGAGTTGGTCATCTTCATCAAGGCGCAGGAATTCCATTTCAGGAGTCGCGCCATCGAAGCGCAATGGTTTTGGTGAATCGGGCTTTCGATCCATTTCCTCGATGCGGATGTCTTTTAAAACAACGGGATACAGATCAAGGATGGGTTTAAGCTTTTCCTTTTCAGCACCAGGTCGTGCCAGCTCTAAAGTATGCAGCGGGCCTGCAATCACAATCAAACCGCCACCTTTATCTACCCATGTACGCAGCAAATTCATTGAAAGATCGTTGACTTGTTTCCAATCAGGATCGAAAGCAACGATGACATCATAAGAGGCGAGGTCGTAAATCTTTTCGTTCGGGTCAACCGTGGCGGAATCAAAGAGATCAGGGAATCGGGTAAGAAGTTTTTCAGGCGGGATATCTTGAACCACGCCTGGTCGCCTTTCGGTTTTTCCAGGAGGGTTCTGCAACAAGATTGCAAGTTCAGCGCGCTTTCTTTCAGTCTCTCTAACAAAAAGCGTACGCACAAATTGATAATCTCGCATAGGGCCACTAGCCACCAAAAGAACTCGCAATGGTTTATCCATCACGCGCATTTCCACAGGCCCGCGTTTGTGTTCCTTATCTAATGCAATCTCTGATTTATCACGGGGCACTCTTGCTACAAATCTAATTTCGCTATCGGGGGTTTCTGCGAGCACCCACTTCTTGCCTGCAAGATCAGCTTCGCGACCTGCTGCCTTTGCGAGAGCTTGTGCATCCACCTGAAACTCGACTTCCGCCCTAGGGGGGTTGCCCTTGTCGTAAGTTCCAACAGGCGCAACGAGGGTGATTTTAGTCCCAAGGTTTATTCTTAGCTTGTCTTTTGATCCCTTCGAACCAGCTTCTTCAATCGCAACATCCAGAAGTTCTTCCTTGCCTGACTGATTTTTTCTTACATTGGTAATATCAAGGAATGCTTGGAACTCTTTCTCTGCAAGGCCTTCGCCCACAACTTCAACTGCGACACGAAATCGATCATCAGGCTGCACTCGCCCTGGAACCCGCAGGTCAACAATTTCGGTTTTAACTTTAGGGCGGTCTTCGCCAACTGCGACAACAAAAATCGGGATGCGGGCAGCGGTCGCCCTTTCTTCGAGATCTTTCAGCGCCTGCAAAGTTCCTTCGGTACTGCGACCATCAGAAAACACCACAATGCCCTGAGTCATCTGGTTCATTTCGCGTTGTAGAATACCAACCACGCTATCAACCACATTAGTTGCGTTAAAATCACCCGCTTCGACTTTATTACGGCCTGCGGTGATCATGGTTTGCAGTCTGTTTAGTTCGGATTCTGCCGCGCCTTCTTTTGCAGGGATTAACTTGCCTGGTTGCAGCCAAGCCTGCCAGGCTTCAGCCCCAAGCATTTCTGTTTTGAATGTGAGATTATCTTTCAAAGCTTCCTTGAGTTTCTCGCGATCTTCCTTGGTTAGGCATGTGCCTTCTTGGAACTGCAGGAAGTTTTCATCCAGAGATCGACCAAAGCGGTAAGCGAACACTGGGTTTGTTTTTTCGAGCGCACCCAAGAAGTCGATTGTGGAATCGCCAAGAAACTTAATCACTTTTTCTTGACGGGTGGGCAGCTTGTTCAAAGGAACTGATTCAGAGGGAATATCATCGATAGTTGTGGTCATGCTGCTTGAGGCATCGAATGCAATTACGACCTTGGATCTTGAGGTGCTTTGCTCCCAAGTTTGTTCTGCAGGCAACAAGAAAGCAAAGGCGAGCAATCCATATACCATGGCCCGCGATAAACCAAGAACCATAGCCCAGATAATGCCAATCGAACGGCTATCACGAAGATACATCCAGCCGACGAAAACAAAGGCGAGCAGAAGAACAAAAGTAAGAACCACCAGCCAAACCGAAGGAGGAAGTTCTTTAGAAAAGATGCGCAGGGGATCTGCCAGCCTTCTGAAGACAAACTCGGTCACCTGAATTGGAAGGTTTTCGTTCATACGCCCAAACTTCTTGCTAGGGTCAAGGGGGCTCTTTCGCTACCTCGCAGGTGATAACTCAGATGAACCGCAAGGGCCTGCTCAGCAATCAAAATGATAAGAAATAAAAGATAGAGCCAAGGCGATTCGGAAGCATCAGGCGATCTGTTTTTAAGTGAGTCGTAATTATCGCCTGGCGACCATAAAGCTATTTTCCCTGCGCGCGGATCCGAGGCAAAGCGATTGGCTTCAAGCTTTTCGCGAGAAGTTCTGCGCAAATCTCCCTCTGCTTGGGCATCAACATTAAACGCATATGCTTCTACTTCGGTTGCAGGAGTATCTTTGCCATCGGGTGGCGCATTGGGGAAGAATTCAAAAAACCATGAGCCTGGTTTTGCGGTTTGATTAAAGGTGAAGTCCAACAGCCCTTCTCGTTGCACCAACGGTTGTTCTGCAATGCGAACAGGGTTGGCTGCAGCAGAAGCGCCCGGCGTTGAACTAACTTCCATTAATTGATAAGAGCCAGATACTCTGGGTTGGTAGCGGGTGGAATCGAGTGAAAGTTTAAGTTCATCGCCAACGATTTTATTTCGATCACTTCCTTCACTCGAAAGAAACCGTTGTAAATCCATCACAAAAACTGGATAGCTCCAAGAGACAGGGCTACCAGCGCCCCACTCATTCCAGCCATCGGTTGCCCCGGGTACGGTTGGCCTAGTGCCCGCAGGAGTTAATATCGCAGCAACTTTTCCCTTGCCTAGTTTTCTTGCAATTGCGAGCGGATCACCAAAGAGAATGTTCTTGCGGAATTCTTCGTACTCGCGTGCCAACGGCCGAAGCGATGGTTGAGCCCAGAATTCCTTCATGCCCGGAATGTTTTGTGCTGCATCGCCCGGATCATTCAGCAATGCTTCCAATGCCTGACCCACACGGTATTGCGAATCTGCAGCTAAACTTTCTTTGATTGCTCGTTCGTGTTTGCGCAATAATTTCTGAAACTTTTCCTGTGCGGGATCATCGTAAGGAATTCTTCCGAGAAGCCCACGGGCCCGTTCTTTATAAGAATCACGCTGACCATCATCATTCCATTTTCGGTTAGAAAGAAGGATGATTTCTTCGGTCGCATTGCCTGATGGGTCGTAAGTGAATCTAGGCCTAGCCTGAAAATAGCGATCAATAAGTAAAAAGCGCATCGCACTCTGATTACGCGATAATCCAAATATCACCGGGTGATCAGGAGAGGGGAACATGATCTTTGGCTGTTCATCCCGCTGTTTCATTTCCGAACGAATTGCTTCGGGTAGTGCATCCGTTGGTTTGTCTGCAAGTAATAATGGGAACAACCCTTTTTCTTTTTCAAAAAGATTGTTAAAGAATACAGGTTTACTGCGATCACCCAAGAACCAAACAAGACCGCCGCCTCGTTCTACAAAGGTGCGAAGCTTGCTGATCACTTTTTCCGATTTGATTTCGGGGATGTTAAGAAGATAGATGGAAGGATAGATTTCGAGATCTGCTTTTTCGAGATCTTCGATACTGCGATGCTCGACCTCGTAGGCCCTTGCTGCAGCGAGTGCGAATTCGACATGGAAGGAATCGCCCCCAGGCAGACGGCCATCTGCACCAGCGCCATCCACCACAAGAACAGGAACACGAGAGCGGACTTCGAGCACTAACTCTCGGGCGTTATCAGAAAGGACGCCTGTTTTTTCATCTTCGGTTATTTCAGCACGGATGCGAACAAACTCGCGATCCATGCGCAGTTTGCGATCGCGCTCATCCGATTTATCTGAAGATTTCAAGGCAGCGCCCGCAGGTTTGTTCTTGCGTGTAAGAATAAGCGAAAAGCGCTTTTCAGTGCGCTGGCCCGAAGGAAGGCTGTCTACCGGTTGCGAGGCGCCAAAATCTTCTTGCCCATCAATCTTCACATGAAGAAAAGTTTTCTTATCTGCAGCGCCAAAGTTTTGAATACCGACAGAAAATTCGACCGCAACACCCTCTGCTGCAAGCCTTGACTCCGCCCGAAAATCTACCACCGAAAGATTATCATGATGAATCGTTAACTGCCTGTTTTCGCCCCTGTAAGGATGCGCAACATCAACCAAGCTTAAGTTAACCCCAGCTTCGAGAAGCCTATCAACGCCTTGACGAAGTTTTTCTTTATCGGGCCCTACAGACCAATCCACTTCGCGAAAGTCGCCTGCAAGATGCAGTGTTTTCGTGCCCATCTGAATGCCGCCAAAATATTCGCCCGCAGTCTCCATCCCCTTTAGCGCATCACGATGCAAAAAGCCGGGCTTCAACGCATCAAGCTTTAAAGAAAGTTCTTCAATCGCCTGCTCATTAATGCTGCCTTCAAAAACAACAGAGGCAGGATCGGAAAGTAAAACGATGCGCATCTGCTGCACACCGTTGGCCTGCGAAAGCTTGCGTGCTATTTTCTTCGTCTCTTCCACTGCAACCTTGAAAGAAGTGGTTTCGCCATTGGGCTCGGCCCAGCGATCGGTCATGCTGAGTGAATCATCCAATAATAAATAGTGAAAACCAGAAGAGCCCGCACCGCGACCAAGCGTCTCACCCACAAAGCGTGCGACCAAAAAACCAGTCAGCAATACCAGAAAGATTCGCAATAACAAAAGCAGCAATTGTTCGAGGATAAGTTTGCGCTTGTTGCGCTTCATGGCTTCAAGCAAAAACTCCATGGCGGCCCATTCAACACGCTTGTAGCGAATGCGGTTGATCAAATGAATGATGATAGGGGCACTGATTAACAGTCCGCCCAGTATCATCGACCATGGATTAAGAAAAAGTTCCATCTACCCTCTATTCCAAAAGTTTCCTGCAATTAACTTCTTAGCGTACCGCGCCACCATTACCCCGGGCATTGCGATCATCCAACCGCATATTCAAGAATTTACTAAGCACCGCATCAAGGTAATCGCCCGTGGTCACCATTTGATAATCGATACCAAGCTTGGTGCAGCCCCTGCGCACATCGACCAAGTATTTATCAAGCGCCTCCATATATCCATCACGAAGAGATCTGGGGTCGCATAGTAAATCGGGTTGTTCTTCCATGCCTTCAAATTTGGTGCTGCCTGTGAAGGGGAAGTTGATCTCATCGGTATCTAGCACATGAAAAGCAAGAATGTCGTGCCTGCGATGCCTGAGCATTTCAAGGCCCTTGAACAGTTCGGGCCTGTCAACGAGGAAGTCGGAGAACACAACGATCAAGCCGCGTTGTCCCACTGATTCTGCAACTCTGCGCATCACTTGCGAAAAATCTGTTTTCTTTGCTGGCTTGCTTTGATGCAAACCCATCACGAACGCATCAAGGTGCGACATTTGCGATCTTGCTGGAAGAATCGTGCGCACTTGCGAATCAAAAGTGACCAAGCCCACAGCATCATGCTGCCTTAATAAAAGGTAACTTAGGCACGCTGCAGCGGTACAGGCATAATCGTATTTGTTCATTGCGCCTGCGCCATATCGCATCGATTCGCTTACATCTACAATCATGGTTGCACGAAGATTGGTTTCTTCTTCGTATTGCTTGATTACATAGCGATCGGTGCGAGACCAGACTTTCCAATCGAGATGGCGAATATCGTCGCCATGGGTGTATTCGCGATGCTGAAGAAATTCGATGCTATGGCCAAAGACTGGGCTTTTGTGCAAGCCAGCGATAAAGCCTTCCACCACTTGGCGGGCACGAATTTCGAGCCTGCCAATGCGACCTATGGTCGCAGGGTGTAAGAATCTACGGGCATCTTCCTGTGGTGATTGTGGCACGGGTATTTAAATCTCTTGAGGTTGATCAGGATGCAAAGATTTTCTGGAATCTTTCATCTTTCTTCAGGTCACCCTCATGGCTTGGGGTTTCTTGCACAATCTTTTCGATTACCTTATCGGGGGTCACCCCTTCGCTAGCAGCAGTGAAATTGGTAAGAATGCGATGCCTCAAAACAGGCAATGCAAGTGCTTGAATATCTTCCACTGCAACATGAACCCTGCCATGTAGAAGTGCACGAGCCTTAGAACCAAGAATAAGATTTTGCACCGCACGAGGGCCAGCGCCCCACGAAAGCCATTCTCCAATAAACTTGGGCACGCCCGGTTCGCCTATGCGGGTCTGCCTGACAAGCGCCAGCGTGTAACGAATAGCATGATCGCTAACAGGAACTCTGCGCACTAAATTTTGCAAATCCATAATCTGCTGCCCGCCCAATACAGGCTTCACATCATCAATAAATGTAGAGGTAGTCTTCGAAGCAATTTCAAATTCTTCATTAAAGCTAGGGTACTTAACAAATACTTTAAACATAAAGCGATCTTGCTGCGCTTCGGGCAAAGGATAGGTGCCTTCCTGCTCGATTGGGTTTTGCGTTGCCAAAACGAAGAAGGGGCTATCCAGTTTATGCCTGGTACGGCCAACAGTAACTTGCCTTTCCTGCATGGCTTCAAGAAGAGCAGCTTGGGTTTTCGGAGGAGTACGATTGATTTCATCAGCAAGTACTACATTGGCAAACAATGGGCCTTGAAGAAATTTGAACTCTCTACCACCAGTATCTCTGTTTTCTTGGATAACTTCGGTGCCTGTTATGTCGGAGGGCATAAGATCTGGGGTGAACTGGATTCTGCTGAATGAAAGCGAAAGGGTACGGGCAAGGGTGCTGATCATCAGGGTTTTTGCAAGCCCCGGTACCCCTTCAAGCATGCAATGGCCTTTGCTAAATAGAGCAATAAGCAATTCTTCAATAACTTGATTCTGACCAACAATTACCTTGGAAAGCTGGGCTTTAATGTCATCGAATGCTGATCGCAGCTTCTTTGATTCTTCGATATCATTTTGATCAAGTGGCTTTTGTTGGGCAATTTCTGCACGATTAAGTTGTCTAGTTATCAATGTTGGATCGATTGAATCACTCATTCTTAAGAATCCTGAAAGAAAAGAAAAAGGTAGGATACCATTATCGCTGATAAATGGGCAGAACACCACCATCAAGTTGCATGATGGTTAAATGCACCGCAGTAATAAACACGGGGCCAACATGGCCACCAGTCCAGGCGCCATCCGCCCCCTGCGTTCGTACTAGATTATCAAAAGTTGCCTTGCGATACTTCTTCCAAGTTAACTTATCGTTATCTTTTGTATCGCCAAAGAGTTTGTTCCAACCATCATCTCCAAGGCTGTAAAGCGCCTGAGAATAATAATAGTGGGTGTATTCATCATGCCCTTGTCGTTGGTTGCCAAGCGCACCAATATTATTAAGGCAGAACTTGAACCATTTTTTAATTAAAGGGGAGTTGTAATCGCCTGAACTGAAACCGCAGGAAATGGCTGCAGCAGTAAGAGCAGGCCGACCTTCGCCACCACCACCGCCACCCAAACTATAGATAACCCCGCCTTGTGCGTTAGTGGATTCTTCAAGGTAGGCAACAGCTTCTTTGATTGCATCTTGGGGAACAGCAATGCCAGCATTGCGGGCAGCACGAAGCGCCTGAACTTGAGTAATGGTAACCGAGCCTTCATCAAAATTATTACCTTCCTTGGCGGAGACATAGCCCCAGCCGCCCAAGGGAGTTTTGCCATCTTTCATCGAAACCCTGCGGGTCTGGGCATCGCGTGAGAATTTACCAGCACGAACTAGAATTTCTTCAAGCTTGCGCCTGCGGTCGCCTTCTTCTTCTTCACCATAAACCGAAGCCAGAAACAACATGCCAAATCCATGGCCATACATATAACGGCCAGCTTCACCGGGAATATTGGGATTGCCAATCATGCCATTAGCCTGGCAACGGGCCATAAGGAAATCGACAGCTCTGCGAATGTTATCGCGATACTGGCCTTCGCGAATGGTACTGCCTTCCATGAGCATGGTCATGCCGCCAAGGGCTGTCATGGTTATGGGGTATTGCCCACCGGTAGCTTCCCAGTGGCCATCTTTATGCTGATTGCGAGACATCCAAGTCAGGCCTTTTTTAATGGCGTCTTGGTACTCTTTGGGGATTTCATCGCCTTGCAAAGAGGGCAGGGTGATGCCCAAAAGAAGCAATGCGACAGCCATGGTTTTAAAATTCATGTTCTTACCCCGGGTATGACTTTTATTGCTGGAATAAATGAAGGCCCCTGCAACAAAAGAAACACCATTTAGTTGTAGACGATCCAGATTACCCTATCTAACACAAAATCAAGAATTCTTTTTACCCGCCTCTTCAACGGAAATACCAGCAGCATCACTCCCAAACTTGAAAATAATCTTTAACTGGTAGTTCACGAACTCAATTTTCCCGTTTTTAAGGTCGAGATTGATGTTGTGAAACTGAATGCCGTTGGGAATGTTTTCGTTATCGTAAATAAGTTTCCCGGTGCGTTTATCAATACTTTTGGCTGCAACAATCTGCATGACATTACGAATAGGCCCATTGGCAACCATTTTGTGCATGCGGGAAGTAAACAAAACCATGGGGAGATCTTGGAAAGATTCAAGCACGACCATTTGGTGCGAAACAGGGTTATGCCAGCGCATTTTTCCGGTATCTCGTTCGAATGCGTAAAACTCGCCGTTCACCGGTTGGGCTCTCATGCCACTGCCCGGCATCAGGTTGGTTTGAATCCCACCCCATGGCATGATGTTGGCGTTCACAGGATTATTAAACCCTACATAAAAGTTAGATTTGTCGGCCAAGAGTAATGCAGCACCACCCTTGACGATAAATTTAGGATCAAGCTTGGTGGAAAGAACTTGGGTTCCTTCAGGGATGCGCCAGACCCGCACTTTGCCATCGGGTTCGACCACGCCCGTAAGGCCAGGATGTTCATCCGACTTTAATACCATCACTCCCGCAGGGAAAGATTCTTTCCAAGTATCCTTGCCAGTGATGATGTCGTAAATTCGCAAGTTCGAAGGGCCATCTGATAAGGTTTCGTTAAGCAAAAGTTTGCCCCCGATGATGCGCTCACGCTTGGTAAAGAGCTGAGAAAAATCAGGTACTTTAACCGAAACACCATCGTAGGCTCTGATAGCCCTGGTTGCGGAAGGTGTGTTTTCAGGTGTTATGTCCACCACAAAAATATGCTTGCCATCACCAAAAAGAATCGAGCGCGAATTAACATCTGATCTGGTCCAAAGAGTTTTCCCAGTGAGCGGATCAACCGCAACCAAGCCATCGCGTGTTTGCAATGCTGCAACCCCTGCAGTCATCGGGTTCGATAGCCCTATTCGCTGCGCCCAACCATCGGGGTAAAGTATCCGGATCGAACCATCTGGATCTACATTAAGCTGGTTGTAACCCGGAGGCGAAGTAGCAGGCTGCCCTGGTAAAAAACCCATCGGGTTATAAAGATTCTTTTCCCACAAGATCTTCTTGTTCACGGGATCAATCGCAAAAACCAAATGCCCCAAAGGCAACAGTACCAAATGCCCTTGCGCCTGCAGCGGGAATCGCACCAAGTGTGGCTGGCCGTTGCCATACACCAAGTTTTGGAACAAGGTGCGGGTGATATTCATCGACCATTCTTCTTTACCCGTGAGGGTATCGTTGATTTTAAGGGCGTGGTAATCAAATCGTAAAGCAAGCCTGTTGCGCTGGAAGTAAGGCAAAGGAGAATCGGGTTCTTCAAACCGATAACTTTGAGTCTGCTGGTGGAAGTTGCCACGTTCTTCGGTAACGGTGATTTTACGGGCCTCAGGTATCAACTTGGATTCCGAAAGAAGTGCGACGAATTTTTTATCAGCGTTAGCCTCTTTAAGAAAGTCAGCGCCTTTCTTACCATCGCGGATTACAACATCCCCATATTCTTTCCCAAGCTTTTTGTAACACCAGAGCGCATCATCAAGTAGATTTTTATTAGTGTAAATGCGACCCAGAATCTCATAAGCCTTGGCTGCAAGCGCAGGGCTTTCAGTTAACACAGGTTGTAACGCCTGCTCTGCAAGCAACATCGCATTGGGGCTTGTATCTTCCAGCAATCGTTCTGCAAGCTTCAAACGCGCTTCCCGGCCTACATCAAATAGTGAACCCGAAAACGCAACAAACTTCTTCAACTCTTCAAGCGTTGCGCCTTTTTTCTGAAGCTGATCCCAAGTGGATTGAATTTTAGCCTCGAGTGGCTTTTTGTTTTCAGGTGAAGCCTTGGCAACCATGGCTGCTATGCGACCCTGCGACCAAACCTCGCCCGATGCCCTCACCGAAGGTTCATCCAAAACAGAAATCAAATCATCAGATTGCGAAGTTGCTGCAAACTCTTGATACTTATCAAATGCATCGATCAAACGACCCTGGCTTTCGCGACCCTTCGCAACCAAACAAAGGAAGTTTGTCTTGCGCCTGCGACCCTCGGCTTCCATCTCAAGCCGTTCTTTTTCCTCTGCACCTGCTCGAATATCTACTTTGCATAGCGCTTCATATTCCCCAAGGAATGGCTCTGCTGCATTGAAATCCTGCTGGAAGTAATCAGTAAAAGCTTCAAACAACTTAGTGCGGGCACGATCCTTGATTTCTGGAGTGATGCTTTGTGCAAGTACTTTTTTCAAATCCTCGATCGCGCCTTTTAAATCACCTTTGTTCAACCTTAATTCGCCCCGCTCCGTAAGGCCTAGAGGATCATTGGGGTTGGCCTTGATAAGCAGATCAATCTGCTCGAGCTTGATTGCAAGCTGTGGGTAAACTGCGACATCGCTCGTGGTCTGCGAAATTACAGCGCCCTCATGAAAAATGAGATTTCCTGCTATTTCACTTTTACGCGATCTTGTATGAGCTAATATTTTACCCCTCGCCACATCGATTGCGCAAACCTCAGGCTCTTTCGAACCATTTGATTCCTTGATGGGCAGGTAGTAAATGTTTTCAGATGCAACGCCCAAACCCGATGGTACGCCGGTTTCTAATGTCCATACCGTACTACCATTGTTGATATCAATACCCCTGCAGGTTTTTCGACCCACCACAATAGCCAACCCTGCATAGACACCGCCAAAGTAAAGATCCTCTTCCTGCCGATTCTGAGTCCAAACCTTGGTGCCATCTCTTAGGTTGACACAATGAATCGCCCTAGCATCAGGAGCCGTGAAGATTACTTTGCCATCTTGAATGACAGGCGCGGTTACCTTCCATTGATTATTAAAAGAGGGATTCATGAGGGCGCCGTTGCCCCTACGGCCAATCATGCCATTGATCCTAGGTCGGTTGGGATCAAGTGAATTGTCTGGGCTTTCGGTTTTATCCCGGTACATATAAGCCCAAACCAGACTTCCCGTAAGAAGATCAACGCCTAGCAAAGCCCCCGAGTTTGTGGGGCAAACCAAAATGCCTTCGCCATAGGACAAGTGCGCAGCTTGGGTGCGCCTGCCCACATCCTGCTCTAGCTTATCGCGTGTGGTAACCAAAGTTTGTATACCCAGCAGTTTGCCGGTTGTAGGGTCAAGCGTCACTAGCCTAAGTTCCTGCTGCTTTTCAGTAAGTACAAAAAGCTTGCCACTCACGGGAATAGGGGGCCCAAGAAAATGCGTATCGCCCAACTCGCTTTTTTCATCGCGTTCGCCAATCTCCCAGCGCAGCTTCCCCGTCACCAAATCATAAGCCTGCAGCTTGCTGAAAAGAATCGCATCGTTGACTTCCTTACTGGGAGCCCTGTTATTGTTATTCTGACCACCATTAAAGTTCGTGTAAGGGTTTGCAGTAGGCGGGGGTGGCACCGAAAGGTCTTCAACACAAAATACGTTCCTACCATCGGATGATAAACAACCCAGCGAGGTATTTTCAAAAAGTATGCCGGGCCGTAGGTTGTTGTTCACATACTGGGCAAGCCATTGGTTGAGAATCTCTTTCTTTTTATCTTGAGAGACAGCATCAATTCCCCAATCGGAACGAGCCTCCCACTCCAATTTGCCCGTCTGCACCTGCACAGCATGAATGCCCCAGTAACTGCGATAAATTATCAGCGGGATTTTTTGTTCATTCTTGGTGATGGTGGTTGCAAGCGGGAAAAACCCCGGAAGCATGGCCTGCTGGCGCTGAAGCACCATGTAGTTTTCCGATAGCTTCAAAGCATTTTTAGATTCATTGGTCTTCGCAGTGGAAATCTTCCACTTCGGTTCCATGAAAGGAGTGCCACCAGGAGTCTGGGCGTTGCGCTTTACATTCCCCGCAAACATCTGCCAATCAAATACACCCATCTCGCCAGCACGATTTTGCTTGATTGCTACTTCTTTAAGCCCATCCAACGGCGTAGCGTTTCCATCTAGGTTTAATTCGCGCAAGCCCTTGGCGCTTAACATCACCCATAGCTTTTGCCCACGCGCTGTATCACCCGATTGAAAGAAAGCATATGCAGCTTTAAAAAGAGTGCGTGGCGAAAGCTTTTCACTGCCTTCACGGTCAAGCAACTTCTCATAACACAACGATGCAGCCATGAAGTTTCCACGGTCGAGCTGATACGTTCCCAATAGAAGTGCAGCCTCGGAACCGGGATCGGTATGCAAATATAACTTCATCACTTGGGCCAGCATGTTGGGGTCGCTGTTGGCCTTTGCTTGTTTCAGTAATGCCCCTGCACTTGGATTGAAAGTGAGTTTGTAAAATTCCAGCCCTTTTGCAGGAAGTGATGCAACTAAACGGTTTGCCTCGGTTCGTACGCTGACCAGCGCAGTGATGGGTTTACCATCAGCACCCTTGCGCGAGATCTCTGCAAATACATCTTCCTTTATTTCGAGAAGCTTCTGAAGAACATTGCAGGCCTCTGCCCAATCCCCAGACTTGATGTAATCTTGGGCAGCTTCGATCCTACTTTTCATTTTGTTATCGCGGGGCAGGCTTACTGCAGAATTATCAGTACCATCGATCGGGGTTTTGGGATCCGAATCTGCTTTGCCCGGGGCAATCTGTAATGCTTGCGCCTTAAGCTCAACTGGGGCCTTTTGTTGCCCAACAACCCAATTGGTCGCTAAGCCCAAAATCATCAGGGATACCATGTGCCATATTTTCATCTTTTGGCCCCAAATAAGACTGTAAACCTTGAACTTATTCATTATCACATCTTCTTCACATTCCATGCAAGAAGAATGCCCCGCATATTTAAGACGATTCAGCCAATAGCCCTTAACCCTGTTCAAATCAGGATTTTCTTCTTTATCAGCCCCTATTTAATCGCTAACATCATTCATAGTATGAGACTTGCTTTAATCCTACCTATTTGAAAGGGATTCTCCGTGTTCCAACATTTACTTAAATTTTCGCTATTTCTAGCTTCGCTGTTCTTTTCAAGCGTCGCATTTGCCCAAGAAGAGCAGTGGGTTACCTATAAAGGCTCTGAAGGCCTCGGAAAAGGCAAGAATATCGTCTTAATCGGGGGCGATGAAGAATATCGCTCCGAAGAAGCCCTCCCCCAACTCGGCAAAATCCTCGCCAAGCATCATGGCTTTAACTGCACCGTTCTTTTCGCGGTTGACCCAAAAACCGGCCTTATCACCCCCACCGTTAATGATAACATCCCAGGCCTCGAAGCCCTTGCTAAAGCCGATCTTATGATCATCGCTACCCGCTTCCGCAAGCTTCCACCCGAACAAATGAAACATATCGATGACTACCTAAAAACAGGCAAACCCGTTATCGGAATGCGCACCGCAACACACGCCTTCAATTTCCCCAAAGATCACCCCTATGCCCGTTATGGTAATGGCTATAA
>Ga0255096_1000702_pt1 | contig 15377 bp, 19 predicted proteins | sample Colum_Atlam_RepA_2_FD_188563 | JGI IMG/M metagenome (GOLD analysis project Ga0255096, IMG submission 188563) | Freshwater microbial communities from Columbia River, Oregon, United States - Colum_Atlam_RepA_8d | ecosystem: Environmental > Aquatic > Freshwater > River | place: USA: Oregon...
GAACTGGCAAAGGGCAATGACCCGCGCCCGATGAACAGCGGAAAATTCTGGATGGCATCGCTGTTTCAAGGCGGCGGCTTGGGTATCTTTGGCGACTTTTTCAACGCTGAAAGCAGCCGCGCTGGCGGTGGCTTGGCGGAAACGGTGGCCGGTCCTGTGGTCGGCCTAGCCAGCGCCGCACTTGGCCCAGTTGCCAGCAACATCACCGCGGCCGTCAAGGGCGAGAACACATACTGGGGCCGCGACATCGCCAATTTCATGCGCGGCAATACCCCTGTCGCTTCGTCGCTTTGGTATGCCCGCACCGCCTATTCGCGGCTGGTGGCCGACGAGTTGCAGTCCTTTCTGGATCCGCAGTCTGACATCCTGTTCCGCCGCCAATTGGCAACCCAGCAAAAGAACTATGGCACCCAGCCCTTCGTGCCCCGGCGCGGCACAAACCAGACCCTACGCGCCCCCAACCTGTTTAACGCATTCGGAGCCTCGCAATGACCCTTGAAGCCCTTACGCCGACCGCGCGCTATACTGTTTCGGGCATCGGGCCCTATGCGCTGCTCTGGCCCTATTTTACGGATACCGTGCTGGTGCAGGCCGAGGTCGCCGGGGTGCTGACCACATTGCCCACCACCGATTACACCGTCACGCCCGAAAGCTCGATCACAACCGGCGCAGTGTTTCTGACGGCCCCTGCCGCTGTGACCTGGGCGGGCTACCCGTTGGTGCTAAGTCGCGACACCGCCGCAGAGCAAGGCTGGCAAGCGACGCAGGGCGAAAGAGAATATGGGCTAGAGGTCCAGCTGGATCGCGCAACCATGCTGCTGCAAGAGCTGTCGGCAAAGGTAGCCGGGGTTCCGCGGATCGCAGGCAAGACGTCGCCGCCCATGGTTTTGTCGGCCGGGCAAAGCGTCATCTGGGATGGTGCAAAATTTGTCGCGGGCCCATCGACAAATGACATCGCTAATGCCCAAACAAATGCCGCTGCAGCGGCAAACAGTGCCATAGCTGCCATCGCCAGTGCCGCGCAGGCCGCGCTTTATGATGGGCCTCGCTTGGATAATGTTGCCGCAGTTTTAGCCAATACGGACTTTTCCTATACGGCTGGTGCTGGAAAAACTGTCGTTGCTGTTGGCAGCTACATACTGACCCGCAAAGAACGATTTGCCTTTCAAGTGGCGGCTTCCGGCGCGTCTGACAGCCATGTCACAATGGCGGGCGGGGTTAAGCTCTATATTTCCGCCGCAGACCGCAGCAATGTCAAAGCATTTGGGGCCACGGGCGACGGTATTACAGATGATAGTTCGGCAATTCAAAGCGCCGTAAACCTTGCAATCGCTACAGGCACTAAGCGGGTCTTTTTTCCTCTGCGGGGCGGGGAGCGGTATAACCTCGGAGCGTCAACCATTACTATCAACGCTTCCGGCTTCGAGTTGGTGGGTGATGCAGCGCCGGTATATAGCGTTAATCTTGGCGGCTATATCACTGGCACGGCATCGGCGTTGTTTGATTATGGGGTCGGAAGCGCAGCAAACGCATCAAACCAGCTTACCGTAATCGGGATTGCAGCTTACACAACTGGCGTCACTCAGACGTTTATCAAATTCACGCAGAACAATAATGGCCCGCACCGGGGTGTGATATTCCGGGATTGCTGCGCCAACGGCTTCCTCAACGTGGTTTTGTTTGACATTCCTACTGGGGCAAACCTTGCTGCGGCGAGTTGTGTTGTTGAAAACTGCGTTTATCGCTCAAACACAAACGTAATTAACGCCGTCGAAACACTGGTAGGGCTGCGTTACGTCGGCAACCAATCCGAACAGGGCGCGCGTATTACTGGCAACATTAACGCCGGGGTAACGATTGCCGACAACATGCTGGAAGGGCAGACAAACCCAGTCAACATTGACAGCAATGCCCCGTCGTTGGATTTCAGGAACAACTACATGGAGGCAGTGTCCGGCGATTACCATGTGAGGTTCAAGGGAACCAACCAAAATGCGGTTATGACCGTAGACCACAACTATATCAGCAACCCACTTTCGACAGACATTTACAGATTTGAAGGCAGTGGCCGTATTCTTGAGGAACGGCACGCAGCAATTGTTTCAGCCAGAAGCGCGCTCTTGACGCTCAAGGCGGCATTTGTAGCACCAGAGTCCCGCATTCTTGGTAAAATTTACGTCCCCACGGATGCTGGCCGTTCTAGTGGTTTTTGTGACCCGCTCGCCCTGCGAACTTCAATACCCTCAACAGCCGTCACGTCCACTAACCTCGGGGCCGTTGCGCTGGAAACGCCATTTGGTAGGACGACGCAGGGCATTTCTGTAAATGGTTTCCCCGCATCATATTACAGCCTCACAAAAACATGGGCTGTTGGCGACATTATGGTTGCAGTGGCCCTTGTGCGAGTACGCGGTTCCGGCGAGGTTCCGGCGTTTTACATCTACAACGATGCTTATTCGCAGCCCAGTATCTCGATGAGCAATTCGACCATGATCCCGACGAACGTCGATGAGTGGCATATCGTGTTTGCCGTAGGGGTTACTACTGTCGCCGGAACAATTGCGCGCTTTCGGTTTGGGTCCAACAATGTGAGCGCTGGATCAACCAATCTGGAGGTCGCGGCTATTGGCGTCGATGTAATCCCGGCTGGTGATTTTGTCACTCTTGGGAGTGAGTCCCGCGCTTACTGCCGGATTTTCAACCCGATGTCTGGACGGCAATTGGTATCACAGCAAGCCGCACCGGCTTATGCTGCGGGCGCAAATCCGACCAAAGCCGAGTTTGATGCTCTGATCAATGCTGTCAAAGCTGCCAAGGTGTTCTCGTGATGAACGACTTTTACAACATCTTCAACGACCGTGGTGCGCTGCTGGCCTTCTTCGGCGCGCTTGGCGGCGCGGTCAGATCGGCGGCCCTGAAAACCTCTTGGCGTGAAGGCTTGCGGGTGGTCTTCATCGGCGCGGCCACTGCCTTTGGGGTCGGCGTGCTTGCGCCGTTCCTGCTGAAACCATGGATAGGCGATCTGCCCGCAGGCGTGGCCGGCGCGCTTGGCACGCTTTGCGCCGCCGCGTTCATGGTCGGCCTTGTCGCCGTGACGATGATCGAACGGTTCATCGCGGGCAAGCCAATGATGGAGAAGGGCAATGATTGACCTGCGCACTATTCGCCGCGCCAAAACCTCGCCCTGTGCCGACTTCTGGCACGTCATGCGGATCGGCTGCGTCGTCGGGCTGGTCCTGTTTTTCACCCTCCCCAAACTGATCGGATAAGCCATGATCTATCAAGGCAAGGCCAAATACTCAGTCACCGGCCTGATCATCCATTGCACCGCCACGCCAAGCGATTGGCGGCCGGGCGCATCATCGGAAGATCGCGTCGCCGCCATTCGCCAGATGCACATCACCGAACGCGGGTGGAGCGACATCGGCTATCACTGGCTGATCGATCGCGATGGCACCGTGCTGCCCGGCCGCCGCGAAACCGTGATCGGCGCGCATGTCGCTGGGCACAATGCCGGCACGATCGGCATCAGCCTGTTTGGCGGCCTGACTTCAAAGCCCCGCGACCCGTTCCTGAAAAACTACACCAACCGCCAAGAGGTCGCGCTGATCGACCTGATCGACGATATCTGCAGCCGCGCCGCGATTACCTCGATCCGCGGCCATAACCAGCTGGACAACGGCAAGGCCTGCCCGGGCTTCTGGGTGCCCGACTGGCTGGCAGCCGAAGGGATCAAGGTGTGATCGGGTGGCGCATCCTTGCACCGCTCGCGCTGGTCTGCGCGCTAATCGCGGGCGGCTACGTCAAAGGCCACGCCGACGCCGAGGCCCGCCATACTGCCGCCGCCCTTGCCCAGGCCGTGGCTAATGATGCGGCAACCCGCAAACTTGCTGCGGCCGAACAGTCGGCCCGGCTGCTGTCCCAAGCGCTGGAGGATCAAGCCCATGCAGACCCTGTGCAAAGCCCTAGCTGCCTGCCTCGCAGTCGCGTCCTGCGGCTCAACACCCGCTAAGCCAGTGCCCGCAGTCGCCCCCTGCGCCGCACCGGTGCACCTGCCAGACCGCGCGCTGAACGATGCCGAGGTCGAAGTGTTCTGGGGTCGTGATCGATCGGCACTGCGCGAATGCGCGGGCCGCCTTGAAGCAATGTTTTAACCGGAGGCCAACATGGCAAACATCAGCACCATCACCACCGCCTGGCAGAGCGTCACAATCACCGCCGATGAAATCTGGCAGGTGCGCGACGGCACTGTCGATATCGACACCGACGCCACCAACCAGCTGGGCCTACAACTGCGGCCTGGCGACGCCGTCAAGATCTCGGCTGGCAAGACAGTCTACTACCGGCTGTCGCTGGGCTCGTCTGCGCTGATCGCACGGGTGGCCGTCTGATGCAGATGCTTGGGGGCAACAACGCCATTTTGCGCGGCGGTAGTATGGCTGGCACATACAAATTTGCCCGCCGCAACCTGCTGCCGATCACAAAAAACTTTGCCGCCATGACGATGCAGGGCACACCGAACCCAACCCTGACCGGCACGCTTGGCGGAGTGGCAGCCTATACCTTGACCGATGATGATCCGGTACAGTGGGAGGCGGCAGTCTTATCCCTGAGCGGATCAGTGCTGGGTAACTACACCTTTCAGGTCCGTATCGGAAAAAACCCCAGCCCTACGTCAGCTGCCGCCGCCAGAATTGCTTTTTCAAATGGCGTGACGCCGTTCTTCTGTGGCTTCGAACTTAATGCAACAACGGGTGTATTACTGGTAACATCAGTTTGGTCAGATCGTCTTGTTTCCAGATCTGTAACCGATGGCGGTGACCACTGGTTGGTGGAGGTGAAGATGGCATTTATTTCCGGCGACACCCTCACCAACGCATCGTTCTTTCCAGCATATTTCGCGGCCGATGGCGTCAGCCAGGCAGCATCGAACGTCGGGTCGCACGTGTTTGCAGCGCCTCAGCTGGAGGTCGGATTGGTCCGAACAGACTGGCAAGAGTGAGGTACGTAAGTTATTGAAATGTAAGGGGTAAGAAAGAGGGTGGCAAAAAGTCAAGTGATTGTTATTGTTGAATAATAATCAGACTACGAATCTGAGGGTCGGGCGTTCGAATCGCTCCGGGTCCACCACTTTCCTCTCAGATTGAAAAAACGCCATCAACGCGCAGCCGAATGGCATTTGTGGTTTGGTTATGCTGCGTTCGCGCGGATGAACAGATCGACGCCGCGGTCAACGCGGGCGGACAGCACGTCGTGCTGTGATGCGGTGCACAAGAAGCGCCGTTCGATGGCCGAAAAGCCCAGCCACAGCCCCAGCAAATCTTCTGATGCCGTGCGCGCGCAGGTCAGGTTCATTTCCCCTGCAGCCGAGGCTTCCATCAGCATGCCTGCCAAAATGTCGCGCAGGTGGCCCGGCCCAGCTTCGAAGAATCGCCGCGCCAGATCCGGGTTGCGCTGGGCTTCCAGCCCAAGGCAGCGGTCCAGCGCCAGATGACAGGGTTCTGTCAGCATCGTCACCAGCGCGCCGCCCACCCGTTTCAACCGATCCGCCAGCGACCCGCCGCTTTGCGAAATTTCGGCAATGCGATCCGCCAGCCGATTGGTTTCGCGCAGCACGATGGCTTCTAGAATCGCCGATTTATCTTTGAAATTCGCATAGATCGTCACTTTTGAAACACCAGCCGCCGAAGCGACGGATTCAATCGGCACGCCTTCGATGCCACGTTCGGCAAACAGCCGCATCGCGGCGTCAAGGATCGCCTCGCGCTTTTCCATGTCTTTGGGTCGGCCAGGCGAACGCAGTGCCATCAATTCCGTTCCGATCAGCGGTGTTGCAACAAGCTGCGGGCAGGGTAGGGGCTTGGGGTCGTTCGGGCAAGTCATCTCGTCCTCCATATACGCAAGCGCCGGCCCCCGAAGGGACCGGCGCTGACTGTCGGACCGATCAGGATCAGTCGTTGGCAGCTGCGGTCAGCGCGGTCAGCTGCGCCAGCGTGTATTGTGCCGGGTCAAGACCCAAGGCGCCTGCCAGTTGGGCTTCGCCGGGGGTCACAACATCGGCAGCCGCCGGGGTGGCGCGGTTGGCGCCCGACAGCACATAAGCCACGCGGTCACGGTCATTTTCCTGCCGAGCCGAGATGATCAGTTGCAGCTCGCTTGCCGAATAGGCGCCCGGTTGCACGCCAGCCAGTTTGGCCAATTGCCCCGAGGTATCGCCCTGCACCGAAGCTGCGGCGCGGTTGGCACCCGACAGGTAGAAGTTCAGCAGGCCGGTGTCGTTATCTTGGCGGGCGTCGATGATCGCCTGCAGTTCAGCGGCGCTATACTGGCCAGCGGCCACGCCAGCCGATGCGGCAAGTTGCACGTCCTGCGACGGCTGGGCGGCGTTTGCGGCACCAGCAAGGCTCAGGGCGATCAGGGCGGAAGTTGCGATAGATTTGAACATTTTTTCGTCTTTCATGTTGTGTTTGGCATGCCTTTCCCGGTCCGTCCCTCTTGGGATCGGCGGTCAGGCGATTGGTTTTCATTGGTCGTAAAGGCTGCGCGGGCTGTGCGCCGAAGGCGTCGGGCCTTTGTTTGGCTGGCCATCTGGCCGGGGTCGTTCAAGGAGCGATGTTGTCTTTCACGTCATATGCTCCGTCTCCGTTCGTCGTTTCGATGTAACAGAGATATAATGAACGATATCGGTTAGTAAATAGGAAAACTGAACGAAATCGTTCATTAAATTAACGTGACCGGGGGTTGAATATTCTACTGCCCTGCCTAATGGCGATTAAGTTCATTCAAAACCAATGGGATAAGAAGAAACAACTTGCCCGCGCCCAACCGGTGAAATGCAAACGGCCACCGGGTTTCCCCGATGGCCGCCGCAGGTTTCGCGCTTTCAGGCGCTTAGATGTAGTGGTTCCACAGGTTTTCCAGCCGTTCCTGACGGCCCGACTTCGGCTGCGGGTTGATGTTGTTCTTCACCACCGCGTCGGCAATCACCTCTAGCGGCTGGGTCAGCATCGCCTTGGCGCCTTCGGTCTGCCAACCAGCATAGCGGTTGCGCCGCGCGGCTTCCAACGTATCGTCTTCAAACAGATAGGCGGCGGCCTTCAGCGCCCGCGCGCAGGTATCCATGCCGCCCACATGCGCCAGAATCAGGTCTTCCGGGTCCAACGACTGCCGCCGCACTTTGGCGTCAAAGTTGATGCCGCCGGTGGTAAAGCCGCCCGCCCGCAAGATTTCATAGAACGCCAGCGCCTTTTCGGCATGGTTGTTCGGGAATTGGTCAGTATCCCACCCCGATTGGTAATCGTTGCGGTTCATGTCGATCGACCCGAAGATCCCCAGCGCCGTCGCGGTGGCGATTTCGTGTTCAAACGAATGGCCTGCCAGAATCGCGTGACCCTGTTCGATATTGACCTGAACTTCCTTTTCCAGACCGAAATCCTTCAAGAAACCGTAAACCGTCGCCACATCGTAATCATATTGGTGCTTCGAAGGTTCTTGCGGCTTGGGCTCGATCAAGATCGCGCCTTTGAAACCGATCTTGTGCTTGTAATCGACGACCGACTGCAAGAACCGCCCGGCATGGGCGCGCTCTTGTTTCAGATCGGTGTTCAGCAGGGTTTCATAGCCTTCACGGCCGCCCCACAGCACATAGTTTTGCCCGCCCAGTTTGTGGGTGGCATCCAGACAGGATTTCACCGTTGCCGCAGAATAGGCGTAAACTTCGGGGTCCGGGTTGGTTGCCGCCCCCGACATAAAGCGACGGTGGCTGAACAGGTTGGCGGTGCCCCACAGCAGCTTGGCCTTATGGCTGGCTTGCTTTTCTGCAAGGTAATCAACGATTTCCTCAAGGTTGCGCAGGCTTTCGGCAAAGGTCGCGCCTTCGGGGCGGGCGTCGGCATCGTGGAAGGCATAGAACGGCGTGCCCAGAATATCGAACATCTCGAACGCCACATCGGCCTTCAGCTTGGCCAGCGCCATGGTTTCGCCGAACCACGGACGCTCAAAGGTTTGGCCGCCAAACGGGTCGCCGCCCGGCCACGCAAAGCTGTGCCAATAGGCCACCGAAAACCGCAGATGATCTTCCATCCGCTTGCCCAGAATCACTTCGTCGGGGTTGTAGTGCCGAAAGGCAAATTCATTGGTTGAATCCGGGCCTTCGTAGCTGATCGAAGGGATGTTTTTGAAAAAGTCGCTCATGCAAGGCTCCTGATCGCGGTTTGTGCGGCACGATAGCGGGCATGGCCCGCGTCGAATGCGTCTTTAAGGCTGGGGTCGGGTTCCACCACGCGGGCAATTTGCGGCAGGGTGGCAATTTCGGCGCCTGCGCCGGTTGCGGCCATCAGGCCAAGGCGGGCAGCGCCAAAAGCCCCGCCAAAGTCACCCGCCACCGGCAGATGCACCGGGCAATCCAGCGCTGTCGCAATGGCTTTCAGCCAGTAGTCAGACCGCGATCCGCCACCAACCGCCAGCAAATGCTGCAACTGGGTGCCGGTGGCCGCCAAAGCATCGCGGCAGTCGCGGAAGGCAAAGGTCACGCCTTCCAGAACAGCGCGGGTGCCGGCCTGCCGGTCGGTGATATGTTCCAAACCGGTAAATGCGCCACGAATGGCGGCAGAGTTCAGCGGTGTGCGCTCTCCGCCCAGATAGGGCAGGAAGGTAGTTTTGCCGGGGGCCTGCAACGCGCCCAACTCACCGGTCAGCGTCGCCGCATCCTGACCAACCAAGCGCGCATACCAATTCAGCGCATCGGTCGCGGCCAGAACAACGCCCATCTGGTGCCAGGTGTTCGGCAACGCGTGGCAGAACGTATGCACCGCTGTCGCCGGATCGGGTTGATAGCCGTCATTGGCGGCAAACAGCACCCCGCTGGTGCCCAGCGACACAAAGGCTTCGCCCGCGCGCACCACGCCCACACCCACGCCCGACGCCGCGTTGTCGCCACCGCCGCCCGCCACCACAACGCCCGCAGGCAGGCCCCAACGTCCCGCCAGATCGGGCCGCACCACGCCCGACACGTCCGACCCTTCAACCAACCGCGGCATCTGCGCCCGGGTCAGCCCGCAGGCCGCCAGCAAACTATCGGACCAGTCGCGCTTGCCGGTATCAAGCCACGCCGTGCCCGCCGCATCCGACATTTCGGCGACATGCTCGCCGGTCAGCCACAGCCGCAGATAATCCTTGGGCAACAGCACCTTCGCCACTTTCGCCCAGACATCGGGCTCATGCTTGCGCAGCCAATCCAGCTTGGGTGCGGTAAAGCCCGGAAACACGATATTGCCCGACAGCGCGCGGAATTCCGGCCGCGCATCCAGCGCCGCCGCTTCGGCATGGCTGCGGGTGTCGTTCCACAAAATGCACGGCCGCAGCACCTGATCGGCGCTGTCCACCAGCGTCGCGCCATGCATATGCCCCGACAGCCCGATGCCCTTCACCGCGCCCAAACCCTGCGCCGCAAGCTTGCCCAGCACGGTTTCACAGGCGGCGATCCATTCGGCGGGGTTTTGCTCTGACCAGCCCTCGGCAGGGCGCTGCACCGTCAGCGGCGCGGTGGCTTCGGCCAGCACGCGCTGGCTGTCGTCCATCAAAATGCCCTTCAGCCCCGAGGTGCCAAGATCAAGCCCAATATACATCAAAACCCCCCGTTATTTGGCGCGGATACTAGCCATTAGCGCTAACATGTCACTAGCGGAAACGCGGCCGCTGCCCAAATCATACGCGTCAGGATGCCTCATCTTTCAACAGCAGCACCAGCGCCAGAACCGTCAGCGCAACCCCCACCAGCACCGTAAGCGGCGGGGCAGGGCGGCCAAGCGCCAGCTCCCACAAAATAACCCAGCTGGGCACCAGATAGGTATAGGCCATCACCTTGGCGCTGGGCAGCCGCAGCGTGGCAAATTGCAGCAAAACAAAGGTCATCGAAGACGCCGCCACCGCCACATACACCAGACAAATCCACACAATCGCCGGCAGCGCGGTCCAGTCGGTGGCCAGCACATCGCGCCACCCCCACAGACACAGCAAACCAAACCCAGCCAGCATGGTGCCAAAGGTGAACACCAAGGCCGATTCGCCGCGATTCAACTTACGAACCATCGGCGCATACAACGCATGCGCGATGCAGCCGAAGAAATAGATCACCTCGCCGCGCCCCACCTCTAACCGCAGCAGCGCCGCCGGGTCGCCGCGAAAAATCACCCACAACGCCCCTGCCGCACCAATCGTCAGCGCCGTTACCATCCGCGCCGTGGTCACTTGCCCCAGCAGCAGCCAGCCAAACCCCGCCGCCATCACCGGTGTCAGCGTAAAAACTGCGGCGGTCGGCACTGCCGCCGCCGTTTGCAGGCCCCAGAACATCAGCACGAAATACGCCGCCAGCAGCCCGCCCAGCACCACGAACCGCCACGGCGCGGCCCAGGTTTGGCGCGGTATGCCCGCACCACCGCCCCCACCAGACTGCCCGCCAGCGCAAAGCGCGCCACCGTCAGCGCGGCCGGCGACACGAATTTCGCCGCCATTGCGCCCAAGCTGAAAGAGCCCGCAACCAGCGCCGAAAACGCCAGCATCGCCAGATGCCCGCGTTGCGCCCGGCTTAAGCCGCCAAACCAGCCTAGCACCCGGTCCATCCCGCTGCGGCCTGCTTCAGACAGGCAAGGAAGCTTTGCACCTTCAATGTCCGGTGCAAATCAACATGCGTCACGATCCACAGCGGCGAATCCCATTCGACCATGCTGGGAATAACCTCGACCAAATCGGGGTCGGCCATCGCCGCGCGCACCGGATGAAAGCCAATGCCAAGCCCGGCTTTCAACGCCGCTTCTTGCGCCGCCGCTTCGGTCACGCGGAAACTGATCGCTTCGGGCGGCACCGCACTGCGCAACCAACGAAAGAACGGCGCCCGGCTGTCGGGGTTGTCCGGCCCGATAAAACGGTGATGCGCAAACTCGCGCTCGGTCTGCGGCAGGCCATGTTCGGCCACATAGGACTTTGTCGCATAAAGCCCCCAGCGCATCGTCAGCAGCGGCTGCACCACATTGTCAGGCTCTTGCGGCATCGCCCCGGCGCGGATCGCCACATGCGCCTCGCCATAGTCTAGCCGGAACAGCCGCATATCGGTCAGAAACCGGATGTTCACCGCCGGATGCGCCGCCTGAAACTCGGCAAACACCGGCACCATCAGCCCGGCAATGCCGGTGATCGCCGTCACCACCAATTCGCCCGACACGGTTTCGCCATGGCCCTTGATCCGGCTGACCAACTGGCCAAACCGCTCTTCCGTGGTCTGCGCCACCGCCAGCAAATCCCGCCCCGCCTCGGTTGGGGTATAGCCGCGCGCGTGGCGTTGAAACAGCTTGGTGCCCAGCCGCTTTTCCAGCGCATCAATATGGCGTATCACCGTGGCATGGTGCACGCCCATCACTTCGGCAGCCCCAGAAACCGTGCCCATCCGCGCCACTTGAAACGCGGTTCTGATCTCGTCCCAGTTTTCCATCGCGCAGACCTCTTGTGCATTTTCGCACATAAGGCCGCGCCGTTGCGGGCTTGGCAAGGGCGATCTGCAGCCCGCCCGCTTGACTCACTGCCCCAACAAGCGTATCGCGACCCTTAATTCCCCGGAGGCCCAAAGCTTCCGGTCCCATGGCTTATGCCGGGATCGCCACCTGTCAGCGCGTTGCGCCCACAGGTGCTGTTCTGCATTGGCCGTTGGAACCCCGTCTGTCGCGCCCCATATCGGGGCAACCCTGTAGGAGAGCGCTATGTTTGAAAGCCTGTCAGAACGCCTTGGTGGCGTATTCGACCGTCTGACCAAGGCCGGTGCGCTGTCCGAGGCTGACGTTGATACCGCGCTGCGCGAAGTGCGCGTTGCCCTGCTGGAAGCCGACGTTTCGCTGGATGTGGCGCGCAACTTTGTCAAAGCTGTCAAAACCCGCGCCATCGGTCAGGCTGTCACCAAATCGGTGACGCCGGGCCAACAGGTCGTCAAGATCGTCCATGACGAACTGATCCGCGTGCTGGCGGGCGATGACGAACCCGAAGCGCTGAAAATTGATAACCCGCCTTCCGCCATCCTGATGGTCGGTCTGCAGGGTTCGGGTAAAACCACCACCACCGCCAAGCTGGCCAAGCGTTTGAAAGAACGCAACGGCAAGCGCATCCTGCTGGCCTCGCTTGACACCAACCGCCCGGCGGCAATGGAACAGCTGGCGATTCTGGCGGGCCAGATCGGCGTCGACAGCCTGCCGATCGTCAAAGGCGAATCCGCCGTGCAGATCGCCAAGCGCGCCAAAACGCAGGCCTCCTTGGGCGGCTATGATGTGCTGTTCCTTGATACCGCTGGCCGTTTGCACATCGACGAAGTGTTGATGGACGAAATTCAGGCGGTGCGTGACATTGCGCAACCGCGTGAAACCCTGCTGGTCGTCGACGGTCTGACCGGTCAAGACGCGGTGAACGTCGCCGCCGAATTTGATGGCAAGGTCGGCATTTCCGGCGTCGTGCTGACCCGGATGGACGGCGACGGTCGCGGCGGTGCCGCGCTGTCGATGCGCGCTGTGACCGGCAAGCCGATCCGCTTCGTCGGTCTTGGCGAAAAGATGGACGCGCTGGAAACCTTCGAAGCCGACCGCGTCGCGGGCCGCATCTTGGGGATGGGCGACATTGTCGCGCTGGTCGAAAAAGCGCGCGAGACGTTCGAAGCCGAACAGGCCGAACGCATGGCAAAGCGCTTTGCCAAGGGTCTGTTCAACATGAACGACATGCGCAGCCAGCTTGAACAGATGATGAAAATGGGCGGCATGCAGGGCCTGATGGGCATGATGCCGGGCATGGGCGGCATGGCGAAAAAGGCCGAAGCCGCTGGTTTCAACGACAAGATGCTGGCGCACCAGATCGCGCTGATCAACTCGATGACCAAGAAAGAACGCGCCAACCCCGACTTGATGGCCGCCAGCCGCAAAAAGCGCGTCGCCGCCGGCGCCGGTCTGGAAGTGGCCGATTTGAACCGTCTGCTGAAACAGCACAAGCAGATGGCCGACATGATGAAAAAGATGGGCAAGGGCGGCATGATGAAAGCCGCGATCAAACAGATGATGGGCAAGGGCGGTATGCCTGACCTGTCGTCGATGTCGCCCGAACAAATGGCCGAAGCGTCGAAGGGGATGCAAGAAGGCCTGAAACTCGGCGGCGGCTTCCCCGGAATGCCGCGCGGCCTGTCGCTTCCGTCCAGCTTGTCAGGGTTGATGAAGAAAAAATGACCGACGCCATCGCCCGCGCCGCCGAGGTGCTGAAAGAACACCGCGAGTCGATCGACCGTCTGGATGCGATCCTTGTCTACACCCTTGCCGAGCGTTTCAAGCGCACCCAGGCCGTGGGCCGCTTGAAGGCCCAACACGATCTTCCGCCTTCAGATCCGTCGCGCGAACAGCGGCAGATCGAACGGCTGGAGTGGCTTTCGAAAGAGGCCGATCTCGACCCCGAATTTGCCAAGCAATTCCTGACCTTCATCATTTCCGAAGTCATCAGGCATCACGAGAAACTGCAGAAATAACCGGCTGATCCCGGTTCCACGACAACCCAAGGAGACTACCCCATGTCGATGAAAATCCGTCTGGCCCGTGGCGGCTCGAAAAAGCGCCCGCACTATTCCATCGTTGCAACCGACAGCCGCAACCCGCGCGACGGTCGCTTCCTGGAAAAGCTGGGCACCTATAACCCGCTGCTGGCAAAAGACAGCGAAGAGCGCGTGAAGTACTGGCTGAGCCAAGGCGCACAGCCGACCGACCGTATCGCACGCATGCTGGAAGCTGCTGGCGTTCTGACCAAGAAAGTCCGCAACAACCCGAAATCGGCTGTCCCGGGCAAGCGCATGGCTGAACTGGCCAAAAAGAAAGCCGCTCGTGCAGAAGCACCGGCTGCTGAATAATCTGCCTATCGGCGGTCCCGTTCATCGGGGCCGCCACCCTTCACCCCGGAGAAGCCTATGCCCAACCCAGACCACATCTGCGTCGGCGCCATCGCAGGCTCTTTCGGCGTGCAGGGCGAAGTGCGCCTGAAATCCTTCTGTTCCGACCCCGAAGCCATCGCCTCCTACGGCCCGCTTTATGGCGAAGACGGCAAGACCACGTACAAGGTCAAACTGACCCGCCCGGTTGCCGGTGGGCTTGGCGCGCGGATTTCCGGTGTCGAAACCAAAGAACAGGCCGATGCGCTGAAAGGTGTCAGCCTTTATGTCGCCAAAAGCAAACTGCCGTCGCTGCCCGATGATGAATTCTATCATGCCGATCTGATCGGGCTTGATGCCTTTGATACTGGTGGCAAATTGCTGGGCCGGGTGCAGGCGGTGCATAACCACGGCGCGGGCGATCTGTTGGAAATCACCGGGCCGGGTCTGAAAACCGCGCTGCTGTTGCCGTTCACGCTGTTGGCGGTGCCCACCGTCGATCTGTCGGCGGGCCGCATCATCGTCGATCCGCCCGAGGGGCTGGACTAACCCGTCGTCCCGCGCCACTTTGCGCGGGTGTAAGGGGTGATCGATATGCAAAACCAGATGCGCTTGCTGATGTGTGCCACGGCGCTGTTGTATATCGGGCCACTGATGGCGGGGCTTGGCGGCGATGGCTGGGCCGTCGCGCCGGTATACCTGCTGCTGTTCCTGCTTTGGCTGTTCATCTTGCGCCCACAGCATTGGCCGCGCAGCTTTGCCGAATGGCGTCAGCCTGCGGCTTGGGCGGCGGCGCTGACCCAAGCGGCCGTGCAACTGCTGCTGGTCGCCCTGCTGTTTGGCGTTGGGCGCGGCATCGGTGGGGCGCTGGGCTTTCAGCCGCCCTATGGCCCGCTGTTGCCGATCTCTATCTCTTTCCTGTCGATCCCGCTGTCGCGGTTGATCTGGGATCCGTGGAAATCGGCCGAACTGAACGACCTGCTTGATCATGCCATCCAGCACATTGCGCCGCAGCAAACCGCCAGCGATAGTGCGGCGCTTGATCTTGCCCGCGCCATGGTCGCCCCGCTGGCCGACCTGTCTGATAGCACCAGCACAGATCAGGTTGCCCACCACCTTGCCGCCTTGTCGGCGCATGCCAACCCCGACCATATCCGCGCGGCACTGTTCGAAAAGGCCCGCAGCGCCCGCGCCAGCCGCGCCGAAACCGTGGCGCTGATTTTGCACGCAACCGACGCCCGCCTGATCGCCGATGTCCCCGGCGATGGCCCGACGCTTGCGTTGTCGCTGCTGCCCGATGCCCCCGATCTGATCGCGGTTTCGCCCGCCGCCTGACCGCCGCGCTGACCCAAGACCCCGATCTGTGGGGCAAATGCCCGTCGGTTGATCATCTGGCCGAATTGGTCGCGCGCTTTGACAACACCGATGCCGAAGCCCCGCTGCG
>Ga0255096_1000707_pt1 | contig 15328 bp, 11 predicted proteins | sample Colum_Atlam_RepA_2_FD_188563 | JGI IMG/M metagenome (GOLD analysis project Ga0255096, IMG submission 188563) | Freshwater microbial communities from Columbia River, Oregon, United States - Colum_Atlam_RepA_8d | ecosystem: Environmental > Aquatic > Freshwater > River | place: USA: Oregon...
GATACGGCCGAGAGCAGTGGTTTTCATGTTCGTCATCGTGTGCTCTTTTACAGAATGTCGGCAGCCAGGTTGTAGTGGTGTGCCCACAAACCCTTGTAGGCGGCGTACAGGAATTTGTCGGGGTCCTGCCAGGTGTGCATGAGTCCCGCCAGTGCGCCTTCCTGCTGCATGCAGTCGGCACTGCAGCCCTTGCGGATCAGAGTGTTCAGACGTTTATACAGCTCGTGTGTCATGTCGCGCTCGGCAATCAGATCAGCCTGCGACATCACACGGCCACTGGCTGGCACAATCAGCGTGTCGGCGTTGCTCAACTGCACCAGCATGTCCAGTGAGTTGGCGCGGCCGCCCACCCAGCCACCGCTGTACCAATCCAGTTCCGGATCCTGCTTGCCCGACACGGCACCGCCGGCGGCGATCACGTTGGCATCGCGGAAGTGCACGTAGATATCGCCGTCGGTGTGTGGCTCCACCAGTGCGCCATAGTCGATGGCGCTGTTGCCGATTTGCACCGATCCCTTGTCGTGGAGCTTCACTGTTGGCCTGCCGATTTCCGCCAGCGGCTTGTGATAGCGGGCTTCCTGCGGCAGATAATATTCAGTCGACAGCCGTTGCCAGGTTTTTGCATGCGCAATGATACGGGCGCCGGTGTTGCCGATGGCTTCGTTGCCGCCGCACTGTTCTTCGTGCCAATGTGTGTTGAACAGTGTGTGCACGCCGGCTGCGTTGATGTCTTTCAGCATATTCATCAACTGGGCGCTATAAGCCGCTGCACCACTGTCGACCAGCACCAGCCCTTCGCTGGTATTGAACACCACTGCATTGGTGCCACCAGCATTGATGACCAGCAGCGAATCGCGCACTGGCATAGCATCGGCCTTGTCCTGCGCCAACGCCGCCGGCAGCGACAACGCCGCAAGGCTGCCAAGCGACAATTGCATGAACTTCCTGCGCGGTAGCAACGCTTTCATCGTATTGGTTCTCACACTTCCGTGATGATGCCGGTGCTGTCGGCAAAGCTGTCTACTTCGATGCCGGCCTTGTGCAGCACGGTCAAATGCAGGTTTGCCAGCGGTGTACGCTCCGGCAGCACCACATGCTGGCCACCGCGCTTCAGTTTGCCACCGCCGCCGCCGATCAACAGGTTCGGCACCGGATAGTTGTCGTGGCGGTCGCTGTTACTCATGTTGGAGCCGTACATGAAGATCGCGTTGTCGAGCAGCGTACCGTCGCCGTGCTGGATCGCCGCCATCTTGTCGAGAAAATCCTTGAAGCGCTCCATGTGCCACGTCTGGATCTTCGCTACTTTTTCGAGGCGGCCCTTGTCGTCGGCATGGTGTGATACCGGATGGAATGCATCAGGTACACCGATGTGGTTGTAAGTACGGTTGGTGCCTTCCGACACCATCATGTAGGAGATCACGCGCGTAAGGTCAGCCTGGTAGGCGATGGCGACGAGGTCGAACATCAGTCGCACCTGCTCATCGAAGCTGTCGAGCTCGCCGATCGGGGCGCCGGGCACGTCGATGTCAGACAGATCGCGCTGCGAGGCTTTTTGTACACGGCGTTCGATTTCGCGCACGGTGTCGAGATAACTTTCGAGAATCTGGCGATCACCTGCACCAAGCGTTTTCTGCAGATCTCGCGTACTGGCGGCCACCATGTCGAGCAGATTTGCTTCCTGGCTGTTGATGGCACCACGTTCGGCAGCGGTGTCACCTTCGCCGAATAGTTGCAGGTACAGTTTGCGTGGGTTGTGCTCCATCGGCAGCGGTGAAGATTCGTTGGCGAACGACAATGTGGAGCTGTAGTAGCAGCCACCGGTGTTGCAGGCCGCACTCTGAATGGTGGTTTCCGATGCCACCTGCAGCGACGGCAGTGCAGTGCCCTGGCCGATGTGATCAACAAGCACCTGGTCGAGTGTCTTGGCCATGCTGGCGCCGGCGGCATTTTCCGGTGGCCGCACGCCACTGAGCCAGGTGGCCGGGTTGATCGAATGCACCGAGCCCTTGCTGGCGGCATTCAGCAGATTGCCGAACGAACTCAGGTAGCTTTTGTAGGGCTCCAGCGGCTTCATGATCATGTTCAGCTGCAGATCCGCCCCGCTGCCGGCAATCGGATTCCAGCGGTCCATTTCCTTGCCGTGCGCGGTGTTGTCCATCACGGCGCCATGCGGCATGTAGAAAAAGCCGGCTCGCAGCGTGGGGGCGGCTGCGGTTTGTGCCAGTGCGGTTGCTGCCGGCACCATCGCGCTCAACAGCGGCAGCCCGATGGATGCCCCGGCTCCGCGCAGTACTGCACGGCGTGACAAATGTTTTTTGGTCAGGAACATGTGCGGTTCTCCTGCAGGATTAGCTGCTGTTTTCCTTCAGTTCATTCAGTTAGTTCATTCAGTTAGTTCAGTCAGTTAGTTCAGTCAGTTCAATTGGCGTTGCTTGCTACATCCACTGCGTCCGCAGCATCAGCATCCTGTGCCTGGTAGCGGAATGCGTCGCTCTTCACGATTCCCATTACCAGATCGAACAAACGGTAATCATTGGTGGCGGCAGTATCGACGATGGCGCGCACCTGTGGCATGTCGAAATATTCCAGCTCGCGGCCGAGTGAGTATGTCAGCATTCTTGCCGTGAAGGTGCGCACGAATTTTTCCGGATTGCTGATCAGTTCGTTGCGCAGGTCCACCGGTCCGCTGATAGCGATGTTGCCCGGCATCACGGTTTTGGCGTCGATCACTTCATCCGCCTGTGCATCGCGATCGCGCCAGCGGCCTGTCACGCTGAAATTTTCCAACGCCAGCCCGATAGGATCGATGACGCCGTGGCACTGGTTGCAGGTGGGATTGGCGCGGTGCTTTTCCATGCGCGCACGCAAAGTGGTGGTCTTCTGGCCGGCCGGTACTGTCAGGTCGGTCACCACATTGGGCGGCGGCGGTGCCGACGGCGTGCCCATCAGTTTTTCCAGCACCCAGTTGCCGCGCAGCACCGGTGACGTGCGATCACCGTACGAGGTGCGCAGCATCACTGCGCCTTTGCCCAGCAGGCCGTAGCGGTGTTCATCGGTCAGAGCCACGCGGCGGAACTGCGGGCCTTGCACCGAGTCGATGCCATAGTGTTTGGCCAGTCGTTCATTCAAATAAGTATGGTCCGCCGTCATCAGTGCAGTGACTGGTTGATCGTTCAACAGCACGCTGGCCATGAAACGGCGGGTTTCTTCACTGAGATCACGCAACAGGCCGTCGCTGTATTCAGGGAACAGCTGCGGGTTCGGATCGACATCGTCGAGATTGTCGAGGTTCAACCACTTGATGGCGAAGTTGTCGACCAGTGCCGAGGCGCGTTCGTCTGCCAGCATGCGGCGCACTTGCGCCTCCAATACCGCCGGATCACTCAGCCGACCGTCAATGGCGAGATCAAGCAGTTCCTCGTCGGGACGCTGACTCCACAGGAAGAACGACAGTCGCGACGCCAGCTCTACATCATCCAGCGCAAAGTACGGATCATTCTGCTGGTCGTCGTTAGGTGCCACGCTGCGGTAAAGGAAATTCGGGTTTGACAGGACTGCTGCCACCACCTGCTCAATGCCCTTGTCGAAGCCACCCTGTTCTGTACCCAGTTGGTAGAACGGCAGCAACAGGTCCATGTCGGCGGCGGTCACAGTGCGACCAAAGGCGCGCTTGGCGAGGTTTTCGGTGATCTGGCGGGCACAGGCCTGTTGTTCGGTGCTGTTCTGCGGATAGCAGATGAAAATCTTTTCGCGGCTCGCCGTCATCGACACGCCGCTTATCGCTACCGGCCCCACCACTTCAACACCGCCACCGAGGCGTGGCATGCGGTTGTGTGCGCCATCACCCGTCCAGTACAGCGACTGTGCGCGCGAACGTTCGACAAACGTCATCACCACCTTGTGCGCGCCGGCCTTCACGCTTACCGGGATGCCCATGAAGCGATCCAGGATCTGTTTGCTGCCGGCCGGGCCGGTGCGCTCCGTCAATTCGAAATCGGCGGGGCCGCCGAGCTGGCCGCGGAACACTTCAGTACCATCCACCAGCAACACGACGGTGTGCTCGGTTTCCAGCGCGCTGGAGTTCAGGTTGACGCCGAGCCCAACCAGATTGAACTGGTAGTCGCCGTCGGCCGGGAAATCGTGCATGAAGGCAATGCCGCCGCGGGTGCCGGGTGGCATGCCGGCCTGATATTCGGTCTGGCTTTCTCCGGAAGGCTGGTAAGTGGCCACTGCCGCTTTAGCCTGCCCATCGCCTACGGCCAAGTGCGCCACCAGGCGTGCGGCGCGGATGTATTGGGTCATGAAGGCCGGCGACACACTTAGCGCCTCGGCCATGTTGTCGAAGCCGTCGATCTCGATCTCGGTCGGCAGATAGTCTTCGGCTTTTATATCGACCCCGATCAGGTCGCGCACCGAGCTGGCGTATTCCGTGCGGTTCAAGCGCTGCACTGGCACGTGACCTGCGCGGGGCAGGGCGGGATTTTGGTCGAGCGAGGTTTCTACCCAGCCGAGGAAGTCGTCGATGCGGGCCTGTTCCGGCTGCGGATTGCCCGGCGGTGGCATCAGCCGTCCCCCCAGCTTCTTCAGCACTTTTTCCCACACTTGCGGCTGTTCGGTCAGGCTGGCCGGGCTCATCTGATCAAGCGCCAGCTGGCCGGCCCAGTCCTCGAAGTTGTGACACTTCAGACAATACTCTTCCACCATACTCCATTGGGGGTGGGTGGCGTCAGTAGGTGGCTCCTGCGCCATGACCGGCAAGGCCGCGAGCGGGAGCAAGGGAAGTAATTTCTTCATGGCAATCCGGTTCACGATAACGATGCTGCTGGCACAAAATGCACGCGGGCAGTGGCTGCGAAGGATAAGCAGGCAGCCTCCGTCCAGTCCACCGCGGCGCTCGTGATAAAGAGGATTTCCTGAGGATTTTCAAAGAAAAACGCCCGGATATGCGAACGTTTTCTGCTAGTGGCTGGCTTTACTATGGCGGTTGGTTGTTCTGGCCGCCGGCATATCGGTTGCGCTGACCTTACAGCAACTCAATGCCAAAGCGGCGCACCACCAGAGCGAACAACGCAAAACAGACGATGGTGATTACCACGCAGGCCAGCAGGCTGGGCCAGAAACCAACGCGTGCCAACAACCACGGAAACACCAGGAACATCGGCAACGTGGGCACCACATACCAGAAGGTGTACCACGCATGGTTGGCAATTTTGGAGGCCGGCTGCTGTTCAACATACAACCAGATCAAGGTCAGCACGGTGACCATAGGCAACGCTGCAACGAGGCCACCCACTTTGTCACTGCGTTTTGCCAGCTCCGATACCAGCACCACGACAGCGGCTGTGATGAAGTACTTGATAACGATCCACGCCATGGTAGTTCCCCGGTGTCAGCCTTAGGAGAGAGTGATTTCTTAGCTGCCTTCGGTGATCGAGTGGAAGCCAATCCTCGCCCGCGCCCTCACCACCGCCGCTTTCACCTGAGCCGGCGCAGTACCACCAATGTGGTTGCGCGCATTCACCGAGCCTTCAAGACTCAGCACTGCATATACATCGGTATCAATGGTGTTGCTGAACTGTTGCAGTTCAGTCAGTGAGAGTTCGCTCAGGTCTTTGTTGTGGCGGATACCGTAGGCAACGCTCTTGCCTACTACTTCATGCGCGTCCCGGAACGGCATGCCTTTCTTGACGAGGTAGTCGGCAAGATCAGTCGCGGTGGCATAACCCTTGGCCGCAGCGTGGCGCATGTTGGCTTTCTTCGGTTTGATGGCGGGCACCATGTCGGCGTAGGCCTTGAGGCTGTCTTTCACCGTGTCGAGCGCGTCGAACAACGGCTCTTTGTCTTCCTGGTTGTCTTTGTTGTAGGCCAGCGGTTGGCCCTTCATCAGCATCAACAGGCTCATCAGGTGGCCGGTCACGCGGCCGCTCTTGCCGCGTATCAATTCGGGTACGTCGGGATTTTTCTTCTGCGGCATGATCGATGAGCCAGTGCAGAAGCGGTCGGGCAGGTCGACAAAGTCGAACTGCGACGAGGTCCACAGCACCAGTTCCTCCGAGAAGCGCGACAGGTGCGTCATGATCAGGCTGCAAGCAGCGCAGAGTTCGATGGCAAAGTCGCGATCGCTGACCGAGTCGAGCGAGTTTTCGGTCGGCTTGTCGAAGCCGAGCAGTTCGGCGGTGAGCGCACGATCGATCGGATAGGTGGTGCCGGCCAGTGCGGCGGCGCCGAGCGGGCACTGGTTCACGCGCTTGCGGCAGTCCTGCAGGCGGCTGTAGTCGCGATCCAGCATTTCAAACCAGGCCAGCAGGTGATGGCCGAAGGTGACGGGCTGCGCGGTTTGCAGGTGGGTGAAGCCGGGCATGATGGTGCCGGCTTCGTGTTCGGCCACGGTGAGAATGCCGGTTTGCACGGCGCGGATCAGCGCGCTGATCTGGTCGATCTCGTCGCGTACATAAAGCCGGATATCGGTGGCGACCTGGTCGTTGCGCGAGCGGCCGGTGTGCAGCTTCTTGCCGGTGAGGCCGATGCGGTCGGTGAGGCGGCTCTCGATGTTCATGTGTACATCTTCGAGTTTCACCGACCACTCAAAGCGGCCGGCCTCGATGTCGTCCTTGATGGTGGTAAGTCCTTCAATTATTTGATTTTTTTCTTCAGCGGTGAGGATGCCCACCGTGGTCAGCATGGTAGCGTGGGCGATGGAGCCGCGGATATCGGCAGCGTACATGCGCTGGTCGAAGGTGACGGAAGCGGTGAAACGTTCGACAAAGGCGTCGGTGGGTTCGGAGAAACGACCGCCCCAGAGTTTGTCCTGGCTCATGAAGGTTCCTGCAAGAGAAGCCGGTGCCACGCTGACCCCGGCTGGGATTGAGTCAGCAAATTATAGCAACCGGCCTCAACTACCTGCCATCAGCCATTTAGAGGCGTGGACGGCGGCGCGTTTGGGCCAGCAAGGCGGAAGCAGAGGCTGCAGGCGACCGGGTACAATGTCGCGTCAATTTCCAGAGCCCGTTTATGTCCGCCTCGTTGATCCGCATTGCCACCCGCGAAAGCCCGCTTGCCCTCTGGCAGGCCGAGTACGTCAAGGCCTGCTTGCTGGCCGCTCACCCTGCGCTGCAAGTCGAATTGGTGCCGATGACGACCCGTGGCGACCAGATTCTCAGCTCGCCGCTGTCGCAGATCGGCGGCAAGGGTTTGTTCATCAAGGAACTTGAAGTGGCGATGCTGGAAGGCCGCGCCGACATCGCGGTGCATTCGATGAAGGACGTGCCGATGGAATTTCCCGAAGGGCTGGGTCTGGTGGCTATCTGCGAGCGTGAAGACTGTCGTGATGCGTTCGTGTCCAACCGCTATGCCATGTTGGAGGAACTGCCACAGGGCGCGATCGTGGGGTCATCGTCGCTGCGGCGCCAATGCCAGGTGCGTGCATGGCGACCGGATCTGGTGCTGCGCGATTTGCGCGGCAATGTGGGTACCCGGTTGCGCAAACTGGATGCAGGGGATTACGACGCCATCATTCTCGCCGGTGCCGGCCTCAAGCGACTCGGTCTGCATGAGCGCATCCGCCAATGGCTGGCACCGGAGCTCTCGCTGCCGGCCGGCGGCCAGGGCGCTGTGGGTGTTGAAGCCCGCCTCGATGACAGCGCCACCCGCGCGTTGCTCGACTGTCTGCACCACGAACCCACAGCGGTATGTGTGCGCGCCGAACGTGCGATGAATGCGCGGCTGCAGGGTGGTTGCCAGGTGCCGATAGCGGCGCTGGCTGTGCTGGAAGCCAACGATCAACTGTGGATGCGCGGACTGGTCGGCAGTGTCGATGGTCGCAAGGTGTTGCGCAGTGAAATCCGCGGCGCATCGCATTTGAGCGAAGACCTTGGTGAGATCCTCGCCGAAGATTTGTTGAGGCAGGGCGCAGCTGCACTGCTGGAAGCACTGTGACGCCAGCCACCCGCAAGCCGCTGGCAGGTCGCTGCATCTGGCTGACACGGCCGGCGGCGCAGGTGGCAGCTTTGCAAACGCAGCTGCAAGACGCAGGTGCCAGTGTGTTCTGCCTGGCGCTGTTGTTGATCGAACCGGTGCAACCCACTGGCGTCAACAAACAACGCATCATGGATCTCGATCGCTACGATCTGGTGTTTTTTGTCAGCAGCAATGCTGCCGCGTTGGGACTCGATGCCATCGCCAACTACTGGCCGCAGTATCCGGTGGGGCTGCAGAATTTTGCAGTTGGCCCCGGCACGGCGGCGGTGCTGCAGAAACACGGGCTGGATGTCAGTTATCCCACCGAACGCATGAGCAGCGAGGCCATGCTGGCCTTGCCGGCGCTGCAGCACATCAACGGCAAGAAGGCGTTGATCGTGCGTGGTGTTGGAGGCCGCGAAATCCTCGCTGAAGGTTTGCTGACGCGCGGTGCCAGTGTCGATTATGCCGAGCTGTATGAGCGCAAACCGCCGCAGTACACGCAGCAATACCTCAGCCAACAGCTGCAACTGCAGCCGCCGCACTTGATCGTCATCAGCAGTGGCGAAGCACTCGACAACCTGCAAACACTGTTTGCCCCACTGGGCTGCTGGAGCACATTGCCGCTGGCAGTGTCGTCGGAACGTCTGGATGAACATGCGCGCAAGCTCGGTAACACAACGGCTCTGGTGCTCGCCGGTGCAAGTGATGCCGCTATAATCGACGGACTTCTCGCCCACGCACCGCCGGTTTCGCATGAGTGATCTCCCGCACGATAACGTTACCGTCATTGAATCGCGCACTGCCGGCTCCACTGGTGCTGGCATCAAACTGCTGGTGTTGCTGAGCTGGCTGCTGCTGGCTGCAATCGGCTGGTTCGGTTGGCAACAACAACAAACCATCAGTGCGCTTGACGCTCGTCTTGCTGCTCTCGCCGGCGCCAGTGGTGAAGTCGGCAACCTGCAGCAGGCACAACGCCAGTTCGACACATTGCAACAGCAGCTGGATCAGCAGGTGCAACAGCTTGGCCAGAACCTGCAACAGTTGCAGGGCAGCCAACAACAAACACAAACCACAGTAATGCAACAATTGCAGATGACGATGAGCAGCCTCAACGAACAGTCGTTGCAGCTGAACCAGCTCGGCAGTGAGGTGGAATCGTTGCAGGCGCGCGTTGCCGGCGGTAGCAGCGCAGCACTGCGCGCGCAGTTGTTGACCGAAGCCGGTGGCATGTTGCGGTTGGCCGAGCTGCGTTTGCAGGTGGCGCAGGATGCAGACACTGCCGCCACGCTGGTGCGCAGCACCGACGCCGTGCTGGCGCAAGTAGATGATCCTGCTGTGGCGGCTTTGCGTTCACGTCTTGCCAGTGATCTGGCGGCACTGCAGGCCAACACTGTGGTGGATGTGCTGGCGCTGTATCGCCAGCTCGGTGATGTGATTGCCGCACTCGACAGCTTGACTGCCGTTTCAACCATGACAGTTGCCGATCTGCAGGTCACTCCCGTTGATGATGGCCGGCCGGTAGAGCCGGGTTGGTTCAATCAAGCCTCCGATTTTCTCGGCCAGTATTTCGTGCTCACCAAACGCGACGACACGATAGCGCCACTGTTGTCACCGCAAGAGGATTGGCTGATCCGCAAGAGCATTGCCTTGCAATTGCAGCAGGCGCGCCTCGCTGCGCTCGAAGGCAACGAGGCGTTGTACAAGGTAGCAGTCATCGAAGCGCGCTCGGCGCTCACCACCAATCTGCAGGGCGCCAACAAACAATCCTTGTTGGCGCAGCTAGAGTCACTCACTGCTGCACCGTTGCGCACGCAGGTGCCATCGTTGGTCGACAGCATCGCAGCCCTGCAACAGTTGCAGGCCGCACCCACCGCAGGCCGCACACAGTGAAGCGCGTGTGGTTCTATCTGCTGTTGTTGATCGTCGCCGGCGGACTCGGCTACCTGCTGTTGCGCGGTGTCGATCCCGGTTACGTGCTGGTATATGTCGGCGGCTACAGTTTTGAAACCACCGTTACCGCTCTGGTGCTGGCGGTGCTGCTGTTGGTGGTCGTTTTCAATCTGCTGCTCTGGCTGCTGCGCACCCTGAACCCGCTGAAGCTGCGCGACACCTGGTTGTTCCGAAAATTGTTTGGCCAGCGTGATCCGCTGCGCTCCAGCATGCAGGGGATTCAGGAATTGCTGCTAGGCAACTGGCAACTGGCCTACCGGCTGCTGGTGGAAAATGCCGAACAGGTCGCCCTGCCTGCCAACAACTACCTGGCTGCTGCGCTGGCTGCTTTCCAGCGGGGAGATCGTCCCGGCTGGACTTTCTGCCTTGATCGTGCCGAGCGAAAATCCGGCTCGCATGCACACGGAGTGCGCAGTTTGCGCGCCTTGCTGGAATCACGCAGTGGTGATCAACAACAGGCCTTGAGTCATCTGCTCAGTTTGCAGCGCATAGTCCCGAACCAACCTTTCGTGTTGCAGCAGTTGCAGGAGCATTATCGTGCGCTCAGTGATTGGGACGGGCTCGAACTGATCCTGCCCGAACTCGAAAAGCGCGAGGTACTGCCTGCCGACGTGCTGCTGCAAGTCCAGCTGCAGGTGTACGAACATCAATTGCGGCAGGCAGGCAGTGAAGGCGCCCAGGCCATGCAGCATGGCTGGAAGCTGGTGCCGAAAGCACTGCGATCACAGCCGCGCTTGATCGGCGTTTACATCCAGCAGTTGCTGCTCACCGGTCAGGAAGCTGAAGCAAGCTCGGTGCTGACCTCGTTCCTGAAGAAAGACTGGAGCGACGACATCGTGGCGCTGCTCGGCCACTTCCGTGGTGGCAAACCCCAGCAACAATTGACGCTGCTGGAAAACTGCCTGAAGCAGCATTCCGGCAATGCCTTGCTGCTGCTGACGCTCGGCCGTGTATCGGTGCGCAACCAGCTGTGGCGCAAAGCACGCGAGTATTTCGACAAGGCACTGCAGCACACCAACGACACCGCCCTGCAGGCGCAGATCAACACCGATCTGGCACGCCTGCTCGAACAGCTCGGTGAGCGCGAAAAAAGCCTGCAGTGTTACCAGCGCGCCGTGCAGCTGCTGGAAAAGCAGTAACCTGTCGTTCTCGTGCGTAATCGTCTTAACAGGACGTTAAAACTTGCCCGTTAGACTGTCCTCCATGCCGGAGAAGGTCCAATGCGTCGCACATTCCTCGTTGTTTGTTTGTTGTTCACGGGTTCGCTGAGCGCTGCGACTGCGGGCAGCAAGATCGTTGTCGCCCATCGCGGCGCCAGTGGTTATCTGCCCGAGCACACACTGGAAGCCAAGACGCTGGCGTTTGCGCAGGGCGCCGACTACCTCGAACAGGATGTGGTAATGACCAGCGACGACCAGCTGGTAGTGCTGCATGACCTGACGCTGGAGCGCATGACGGATGTTGCAACGCTGTATCCGTCGCGGGCGCGTGCCGACGGCAGCTTCTACGTCATCGACTTCACGCTTGCCGAACTGCGCAGCTTGCATGTCAGTGAAGGCAAACAATTGAGAGGCGGCAAGGAGGTGCCGGTATTTCCCGGACGTTTCCCGATCAACAGCGGCAACTTCCGCATACACACCTTGCAGGAAGAGTTGCAGCTGATTGCCGGATTGCGGCAAAGCAGCGGTCGCAGTGTTGGCATCTATCCCGAACTAAAATCACCTTGGTTCCATCATCAACACCACAAGGACATCGCCACCGCTACACTCACTGTGCTGCGCGACTATGGCTACGACAGCAAGGATGATCCGATCTATCTGCAGAGCTTCGACTACAACGAACTCAAGCGTGTGCATGATGAAGTGCTGCCTGCACTGGGCATGCAGTTGAAGCTGGTGCAGTTGATTGCCGAGAACGACTGGCAGGAGACTTTCGAGCAGAACGCGCAAGGTCAGTGGGTGAACTATCAGTATGACTGGATGCACACCGAAGCAGGTATGCAACAGTTGGCCAGGATTGCAGACGGAGTGGGGCCGGGTTTCACGATGCTGGTATCAACCACGGCTGCTGATGCAAAACCAACGCCGACCCCGTTCACTGCATGGGCGCACGCTGCGGGCATGCAGATTCATCCTTACACCTTTCGCAGTGATGCAGGCCAGCTGCCAGCGTGGGCTGGATCATTCGACGAGCTGCTGGAATTCTTCCTGTTCGACGTCGGTGTCGATGGTGTGTTCACCGACTATCCCGACAAGGCTGTGCAGTTCCTGCAACAGCACGCAGCTCGCTAAAGTCCGAGTTCCTTCCACATTGCATCCACGCGCGCTTTCACATCGGCGTTCATGCTGATCGGCGTGCCCCATTCGCGCGTCGTTTCGCCGCCGATCTTGGTCGTGGCGTCGAAACCCATCTTGGAGCCGAGGCCGGATACCGGCGAGGCGAAGTCGAGGTAGTCGATCGGCGTGTTCTCGATACTGACAGTGTCGCGCACCGGGTCCATGCGGGTGGTCATCGCCCAGATCACGTCCTTCCAGTCGCGGATGTTGATGTCGGCATCTACCACGATGACAAACTTGGTGTACATGAACTGCCGCAGAAACGACCACACGCCCATCATCACGCGTTTGGCGTGGCCGGGATATTGTTTGCGGATACTGACAATAGCCATGCGATATGAGCAGCCTTCCGGCGGCAGATAGAAATCAACGATCTCCGGATACTGCTTCTGGATGATCGGCACAAACACTTCGTTGAGCGCCACGCCGAGAATTGCTGGTTCATCCGGTGGGCGTCCGGTGTAGGTGCTGTGATAGATCGGGTTCTTGCGATGAGTGATGGTGGTCACCGTGAACACCGGGAAGCGTTCGACTTCGTTGTAATAACCGGTGTGATCGCCGAACGGACCTTCATCCGCCATGTCGCCCGGATGGATCACGCCTTCGAGAATGATTTCGGCGGTGGCAGGCACTTGCAGGTTGCAGGTGAGTGCTTTTGCCACTTCGGTCTTGCTGCCACGCAACAGGCCGGCGAATCCGTATTCCGACAGCGTGTCGGGAATCGGTGTCACGGTGGCAAGCGTAGTGGCCGGATCGGCACCGAGCGCCACCACCACCGGAAACGGTTGGCCCGGATGCTGTTGCTGGAACTCGCGGAAATCGAGTGCGCCACCGCGATGTGACAGCCAGCGCATGATCAGCCGGTTTTTGCCGATTTTCTGCATGCGGTAGATGCCGAGATTCTGCCGTTCTTTCAACGGGCCGCGGGTGATCACCAGCGGCCATGTCATCAGCGGGCCGACATCGTCCGGCCAGCAGGTCTGGATCGGCAGCAGGTCGAGATTCACTTCATCGCCGCGCAGCACCACGTCCTGGCACACCGGGCGCGAGACTTCCTTCGGCGCCAGATTGAGCGCCTGCTTGAAGATCGGCGCCTTGTCGATCAGATCGCGGAAACCTTTCGGCGGTTCGGGTTCTTTCAGGAAGGCCAGCAGTTTGCCGACATCACGCAGCGACGCCACGTCTTGCTGTCCCATCGCCAGCGCAACACGCTTCGGCGTACCGAACAGGTTGCCGAGCACGGGCATCGAATAACCGGTGGGGTTTTCAAACAGCAGCGCCGGACCTTCGGCCCGCAGCGTGCGGTCACAGATCTCCGTCATTTCCAGAGCGGGATCAACGGCGACCTTGATTCGCTTGAGTTCGCCGTTTTTTTCGAGGTAGGCGAGAAATTCACGCAGATCGCTGAACATGGTTTTGCCGATGTAAAGATGAACTGGAAGTCTGGGGTCAGTACAGGTTTCTGCGACCGTCTGAGGCCCGGATGGCCGAAGACCGAGCCCCCATGGATGGGTTCACGGCGTGTCGCAGGGGCCTGTACTGGCCCCAGACGACATCACCAACTATTACTTCCGCTTCATCGAATTGAAGAACTCGTCATTCGTCTTCGTGTCTTTCAGCTTGTCAAGAATGAACTCGGTAGCCGGCACGTCTTCCATGGTGGCCAACAGCTTGCGCAGAATCCACATGCGCTGCAGTTCTTCTTCGGTGGTCAGCAAATCTTCGCGACGCGTGCCGGAGCGGCGCACGTTGATGGCAGGGAACACGCGTTTCTCGGCCATTTTCCGGTCGAGGTGCAATTCCATGTTGCCGGTGCCTTTGAATTCTTCGTAGATCACCTCGTCCATCTTCGAGCCGGTGTCGATCAGACAGGTGGCGATGATGGTGAGACTGCCGCCTTCTTCGATATTGCGGGCGGCGCCGAAGAAGCGTTTCGGACGTTCGAGCGCGTGGGCATCCACGCCACCGGTCAACACTTTGCCCGATGACGGGATGATGGTGTTGTAGGCACGAGCCAGACGTGTGATCGAGTCGAGCAGGATCACGACGTCTTCCTTGTGTTCCACCAGGCGTTTGGCTTTTTCGATCACCATCTCGGCAACCTGCACATGGCGTGATGGTGGTTCGTCGAAAGTGGAAGCAACCACTTCGCCGCGCACCGAGCGCTGCATTTCGGTCACTTCTTCCGGACGTTCGTCGATCAGTAATACGATCAGGCGGCAGTCGGGCGAGTTGCGGGTGATGGCTTGTGCAATGTTCTGCAGGATCAGGGTTTTACCGGCTTTTGGCGGCGATACGATCAAACCACGCTGGCCTTTGCCGATTGGCGCTACCAGATCGATCGTGCGCGAGCTCAAGTCTTCGGTACTACCGTTGCCGGCCTCGAGTTTGAGGCGTTTGTCCGGGAACAGCGGTGTAAGGTTTTCGAACAACACCTTGGTGCGCGAGTTTTCCGGTTTGTCGAAGTTGATTTCGTCGACTTTCAGCAGCGCGAAGTAACGCTCGCCTTCTTTCGGTGGACGGATCTTGCCGGAGATGCTGTCACCGGTGCGCAGGTTGAAGCGGCGGATCTGGCTGGGAGATACGTAGATGTCGTCGGGGCCGGCGAGGTAAGAACCATCAGCCGTGCGCAGGAAGCCGAAGCCATCCTGCAGGATTTCCAGCACCCCTTCACTATGGATGTCTTCGCCATTTTTGGCGTGGCGCTTCAGTAGTTGGAAGATCACATCCTGCTTGCGTGTGCGTGATACGTTTTCGAGGCCCATTGCCTCGGCGGTTTGCAGCAGTTCCGAGATCGGCTTTTTCTTCAACTCGGTCAGGCTCATCGGAATGCCCTGGCCCGGATGCGGTACACGCTCGGCAGCGTTCTCTGCTTCTATCTCTGCACGTTCTGCATTGCGATCGTTGTAACCGTTGCCATTGCCGCTGCGCTGGCCATGACGGCCACCACCGCCACCACCATGGTTGCCATTGCGCTCGCCACGCTCGCCCCTTTCTCCGCGATCTCCGCGATCTCCACGTTCGTGGCGGTTGCTGCCGCCGCCGCCGCCACCACCACCACCGCCGTTATTATTGCGCTGATG
>Ga0255096_1000709_pt1 | contig 15313 bp, 15 predicted proteins | sample Colum_Atlam_RepA_2_FD_188563 | JGI IMG/M metagenome (GOLD analysis project Ga0255096, IMG submission 188563) | Freshwater microbial communities from Columbia River, Oregon, United States - Colum_Atlam_RepA_8d | ecosystem: Environmental > Aquatic > Freshwater > River | place: USA: Oregon...
GACGTTTTCAACCCAATCAACGCCCATGATCGCGGCGCGGATGGCTTGGGTCGACGCGTCGGTTTCGGCAAGCGTCGACCCCGGCGGCAGTTCGACCGAAATCGAAATGCGGCTGACATCTTCGGGCGGCAGGAAAGACCCGGGCACTTGCAGCATGAAGAAGATCGACACGATCAGCACGCCGATGGCGGTGATCAAGGTGAAGTAATAGCTGGGCAGGCGGCGCAGTTTGCCGTTGGATTTGCGGCCCAGGAACGGCAGCGGCAAGCCGCCTTGGGTGGTCTTGCGCACAAGCTGCAAGTAGCGGCGCATCACCGGCCCATCGGTTTCGCCGTCGTGATGGCCGGCGTTGGCGTCTTTCGCGCTCATCAAATACGCGGCCATCATTGGGGTGATCAGCCGGGCCACCAGCAGCGAAAACGCCACGGCGATGGCGACGGTCAGGCCAAATTGCCGGAAATACTGTCCCGGAATGCCGCCCATGAACGACACTGGCACAAAGACCGCGATGATGGTGGCGGTGGTGGCGATCACCGCCAGACCGATTTCATCGGCGGCTTCGATGGCGGCGCGGTACGGGGTTTTGCCCATGCGGATGTGGCGGGCGATGTTTTCGATTTCAACAATGGCATCGTCAACAAGGATGCCGGTGGCCAGAGTGACGGCCAAGAAGGACACAAGGTTAAGCGAAAAGCCCAACAGGTCCATCACCCAGAATGTCGGCACCGCCGAAAGCGGCAGGGCAACGGCGGTAATCAGCGTGGCGCGCCAGTTGCGCAGGAAGGCAAACACCACCAACACCGCCAGCAGCGCGCCTTCCATCAAGGTGTGCAGCGCGGATTCGTAGTTGCCGTAGGTGTAGAACACGGTTTCATCGACAAGTTTGATGCCGACGGCGGGGTGATCGGTGCGGATTTTGTCAAGTGTGGCGTTGACGGTTTCAGCCACCGACACTTCGGACGCCCCCTTGGCGCGGAACACCGCAAAGGTAACCACCTGATCGCCGTTCAGCCGCGAAAACGACCGCAATTCTTTGTAGGTGTCGGTGATGTTGCCAAGATCGGTCAGGCGCACATGGCGGCCCGAGGGCAGGGCGATGGCGGTTTCAGACAGGCGCGCGACGGTGCTGGCGTCGCCCAAGGTGCGGATCGCCTGTTCGCCGGTGCCAATGTCTGACCGCCCGCCACCAAGATTGGCGTTGGTGGCGCGCAGTTGCGCGTTGACGGCTGCGGCGGTGATGCCAAAGCTGTTGAGCTTGACCGGATCAAGATCGACGCGGATTTCACGGTCGCCGCCGCCAAAACGGTCAATCCGGCCAACGCCGGGGCGGCCTTGCAGGGCGCGGATGATGGTATCATCGACGAACCACGACACCTGTTCCAAGGTCATGTCGGGGGCCGACACAGCAAAGGTCATGATCGCGTTGCCTTCAACGTCGATCTTGGTGATGGTTGGGGTTTCGATGCCAGCGGGCAGTTTGCCGCGCACCCGATCAACCGCGTCTTTCACGTCTTGCAAGGCTTTGTCGGTGGGGATTTCCATGCGGAATTCGACACCGGTTTGCGACGAGCCATCAACCACGGTCGAGGTGACACTTTTCACTCCGGTAATGCCGGAAACCGCGTCTTCGACGATCTTGGTGACTTGGGTTTCCATTTCGGCCGGGGCAGCGCCGGGTTGGCTGACCGAAACCGCGATAACCGGCACGTCGATGTTGGGAAAGCGGGTGATCGGCAGGCTGTTGAACGATTGCCAGCCCAGCACCATCAGGATGAAAAAGGCCAGAAGCGGCGCCAGCGGGTTGCGGATTGACCAGGCAGAGAAGTTCATCTGGTGATCCCTTTAGTTGCTGGCTGCAATCGGCGCGATATGGTCGCCGTCGCGCACGAAGGCGCCTGCCTTGGTGACGACGGTTTGGCCCGCAGTCAGACCTTGGCTGATTTCAACCCAAGCCCCATCGCGGATGCCGGTGGTGACGGGTTGTTCGCGCACGGTGCCTGCGTCAACCACCATGACGGTGGTGATGCCATTGCGGTTGCTGACGGCGGTGACCGGTACCGCAGCGGCCTTGGTTTCGCGCACCAGAACCGAGGCTTCGGCGAACATGCCGGCGCGGATCTGGGTGGTGTCTGACAAGGTGATGCGAATATGGCCCAGCCGGGTGACTGGGTCGATGCTGGGTTCGACCAGCCGCAGGGTTGCGCCAACCGCGGTGGCCCCGCTGACCAGATTAAGGCTGGCGGTCATGCCGGGGGTCAGGCGGGCAAGGTCGCCTTCGGCAACATCGGCGCGCAGTTCCAGTGCGCCGTCGCGGATCAGGGTGAACATTGGCGCGCCAGAGGCCGAAGCGATGGCGCCGAGCTGGGCGTTGCGGGCGGTGATTTGGCCCGCAAACGGGGCTTTCACATCGGTGCGCGCCAGTTGCAGATCAAGGTTGGCAAGCTGGGCGTCAACCAAAGCCAGTTGGGCGCGGGTGGCCTCTAGCGTCTGGGTGGCGACGGCGACGCGGGCCGAGGCTGATACGGCGGCGGCCTGTGCCTGATCGGCGGCGGCCTGACTGGCGGCGCCTTGTTTGCGCAAGGCGGCGGTGCGGTCTGACACGCGCTGCGCTTCGGCGGCCGAAGATTGGGTTTCGGTCAGCTGGGCTTCGCTTTGCGCGATCTGCGCCTTGGCGGCGGCAAGCGAGGCCACAAGCTGCGCCTTTTGCAAGGTAAGTGTCGAGTTTGACAGGCGGGCAAGGGTTTGGCCCGCGGTCACGGTATCGCCGACATCGGCCAACAAGGCCTCGATCGGTTGGCCTTCGATCAGGGGCGCGACCTGCACCTGTTCAACCGCTTCGATCAGGCCAGAGGCCAGCACGACATCGCGCAGATCGCGGATTTCAACGGTGGAAACCGTGATCGCGGGCAGGCTTTGCGCCGGGGTGCTGGTGGCGGCGGCTTCGGCCAGCGCGGGCAGGGGCAGGGTTAACAGGGCAAGAAAGCAAAGCACACGCATCAGTCAGCCTTTCGCGCCAGATTGGGCGATTTCATTTAAGGTTTGGTCAATGGTTCGCAGGATCAGCGCATTCAGATTGTTCCGCGCGGTTTCCTCTTGCGGCGGCATCATCGAGGCGGATTTCACCAGCATCACGATAAAGGCGGCATGGGCGGTAAACTTTGCCTGCGCTTCGGCCAAAGACAGGCCGGTCACATGCGCGAAAGCTTGGGTCAGATAGCCTGCGATCGCGGTTTCCATATGGCCGCATGCCAGCCCGATTTCGGGTTTGCGCAGCGCGGCTGCGGTGATTTCGGCCCAAAGCCGACCGTCAGTGCCGCATTGATGTTGGGTCAGGCGTTCGCCCGCGCGTTGGCGCAGCATTGCCATCGGATCGGCCGAGGTGATGACGGCGGAAAAGTCGCGCTGCATATCGGCAAGGTCGGCGGCGATCAGCGCTTCTACAATTGCGGCTTTCGATGGGAAATAGCGGTAGAAGTTGCCCACGCTCATCCCGGCGGCGCGGGCAAGGTCTTGCATCGAGGCGCCGTCAAACCCCTTTTCGGCAAAGGCCGACCGGGCCGCCGACAGGATGTCGGTGACGCGCTGATCAACGGGTTTTTCGGTCTGCTTCAGGGGAAGGAGCATTTTTCGCGCCAGAGAATGAATGTTCATTCACTAGATAGCGGCGCCATTTCTTTGGTCAAGCCAAATCCTATACGAAAGTTATGCAATTTCTGGCGCAAGCCTGCCCAGATCAATGGGTTTTGCGCCCAGATGTTGCGCGCAAGGCGGTGGGCGTGTATCAGGCGGAAAAGCTGCAGCTTATCCACTTCGGGGGCAAAAATATGCGTCGTGTTGTTGTAACGGGTCTGGGAATGGTCACGCCTTTGGCATGTGGCGTCGAAGAAACATGGACCCGGCTGTTGGCGGGGCAATCAGGTGCCGGCCGGATCACGCGCTTTGACGCGAGCAATGTGGTGACGCAATACGCCTGCGAAATTCCGTTTGGCGATGGCAGCGACGGCACCTTCAACCCCGATCAGTGGATGGAACCGAAAGACCGCCGCAAGGTCGATGACTTCATTTTGTATGGCATGGCGGCTGCGGTGCAAGCGGTGCGGGATTCGGGCTGGGAGCCTGCGACCGAAGAAGAACGTTGCCGCACTGGCGTGATGATCGGGTCGGGCATTGGCGGTTTGACCTCGATTGCCGAGACGGCGGTGTTGATCAAGGAAAAAGGCCCGAAGCGGGTTTCGCCGTTCTTTATTCCTGGGTCGCTGATCAACCTGATTTCGGGTCAGGTTTCGATCCGCTTTGGTTTCAAAGGGCCGAACCATGCGGTTGTGACCGCCTGTTCGACCGGCGCGCATGCGATTGGCGATGCGGCGCGGTTGATCCAATGGGGCGATGCCGATGTGATGTTGGCAGGCGGTGCCGAAGCGCCGATTTCGGAGATTGGTATTGCTGGCTTTAACGCCTGCAAGGCGCTGTCGACCAAGCGCGCCGACGATCCTGCCAAGGCCAGCCGCCCCTATGATGCTGATCGCGACGGCTTTGTGATGGGCGAAGGTGCGGGCGTGGTGGTGTTGGAAGAATACGAACACGCCGTGGCGCGCGGTGCCAAGATTTATGCCGAAGTGCTGGGCTATGGCCTGTCGGGCGATGCCTATCACATCACCGCGCCGTCGGAAGATGGTGATGGCGGCTTCCGGTCGATGCAGATGGCGCTGAAGCGGGCGGGGATTTCGCCAGCGGATGTCGATTACATCAACGCGCATGGCACGTCGACTATGGCCGACACCATCGAGTTGGGTGCGGTTGAACGCCTGATGGGCGATGCGGCGACCAAGGCAACGATGTCGTCAACCAAATCGTCGATTGGTCACCTGTTGGGGGCGGCTGGCGCGGTTGAGGCGATTTTCTGCGTGTTGGCCTTGCGCGATCAGATCGCACCGCCGACGATCAACCTTGATAATCCGGCTGTTGCGCCGAAGCTTGATCTGGCGCCGAACAAGGCGGTCAAGCGCAAGATTGATGTCGCCTTGTCGAACTCGTTCGGCTTTGGCGGCACCAATGCCAGCTTGGTGCTGGGCCGGGTGCAAGGCTAATGTGGCGCGCTGTCGCCTCGAATGCACTCACGTTGTTTATCGTGGTGCTGGTCGTGCTGTTTGGGCTGATCGCATGGGGGCGGCAGGAGTTTACCGGGCCGGGGCCGTTGGCAGAGGCGATTTGCTTCAAGGTCGAAAAGGGCGCGTCGCTGAGCCAAGTCAGCCGCGCGCTTGAGGCGGATGGCGCGGTTTCGGATGCGCGGATCTTTCGCATTGGTGCGGATTATTCGCAGCGTGCGAAGGATTTGAAGTTTGGCAGCTATCTGTTGCAGCCAAACGCTTCGATGGGCGAGGTTTTGGCGGCGCTGACGGCAGGCGGGCAATCGACCTGTGGGCGTGAGGTTAACTTCCGCATTTCGGTCGCTGCGGCCGAAGTGGTGCTGCGCGAGTTGGATCCGGCGACAAACCGCTATGTCGATGTGGTGAAGTTTGATCCGGCAACCACGGCGGCCCCGACGCAATATCTGGATGCGGCACAATCCAGTGATATTCGCTGGCGGGTGACGTTGGCGGAAGGTGTAACCTCGTGGCAGGTGGTAGATGCGCTGAAGCGGGCGGATTTTCTGGACGGAACCATCAAAGATGTGCCGGCGGAAGGCACTCTGTCGCCCGACAGCTATGAGGTTGAAAAGGGCGCGGACCGGGCCGGGCTTGTGACCGAAATGGAAACGCGGCAAGCGGCCACTTTGGCCGAGTTGTGGGCTACGCGGGCCGATGGCCTGCCCTACAAGACGCCGGAAGAAGCAATGGTCATGGCGTCGATCGTTGAAAAAGAAACCGGGATACCGGAAGAGCGCAAGCAGGTTGCCAGCGTGTTCATCAACCGTTTGGCGCAGCATATGAAGCTGCAAACCGACCCGACGGTGATTTATGGCATCACCAAAGGCGAAGGGGTTTTGGGCCGTGGCCTGCGGCAAAGCGAGTTGAAGCGTGAAACGCCGTGGAACACCTATGTGATCGACGGGTTGCCGCCGACCCCGATTGCCAACCCCGGCCGGTTGAGCATTGAAGCGGCGCTGAACCCTGACACCACGAAATATTTGTATTTCGTGGCCGACGGTTCGGGCGGCCATGCGTTTGCCGAAACCTTGGCGCAGCATAACGAGAATGTTGCAAAGTGGCGGGCGCTAGAGGCGCAGCAGGGTCAGGCCGATGAAGGTGGCACCCAAGGCAACTAATCGGTTTTCTTGACAGAAAATCGGGGCAGGCATAGCCTTTGATCATTGATTGATCGAAGGCATTGCAATGGTTGGCTTTCCGGCGGCCCGGCTAGGAGACCCGCATACATGCGCCATGTGCATGGGCGCGACCTTGCCGGTTTTGCCGCCCTGTGCGATGACGGTGATGATCGGCAAGAAGCCCGCTGCGCGGATGACCGATCTTTGCAGTTGCGTGGCGCCGATTCCGGTGCCTGTCGACATGATCATCTTCGGTTCGCCCACCGTTTTGATCTGCGGCCTGCCAGCCTCGCGGCAGTTTGACCCGACGGTGAAGGGCGGGCTGATCTTGATGGGTGAGCCTTCGGTGATGATTGGCATCGTGGCCACTCCGGCACCGGGGGCGCCGGGCGGCCTGAACGTGTGGGAAGAAACCTTGGCCGACGGGTCGGTGGTGACGCATGTTGGGGCAAATATTACCATCAAAGGCAGCAAGGCGTTCCGCGATGCGGTGGTGCGCGATCTGCAGCGGTTGGATGCGACGCCAACCGGCCATGATTTGCTGCAAAGCCTGAACGCGCCGGGCAAGGGGCCAGTGACGATTGTGCATTCGGCGGCGGGAAATTCGGTAAACGGCACCACAGCGGCGGCGAATTTGCGCCCTGATGGCTCGGCGGGGCCGGGGTCTGGCAGCACGCTGAATTACAATCCTGACAAGACGCAGATTGGCGATGGATCGCAGCCCTATATGAACCGGCCGCCTGCGGTTGGGCTGGGGCATGAATTGGTGCATTGCGAACAAGCGCAGAATGGCACCTGGAGCGGCAACAAGACGGGTGGGGTTGAAAATGACGAATTGGCGGCGGTAGGCTTGCCGCCTTACCAAAACAACAGCCATACCGAAAACAAGATCCGGTCCGAGATGGGGCAGCCGCCACGAACAAAGTATTAGACCCGTGTGGCGGGCGGTTCTGGTGTGGCTGGCAATGGGATGGGGCGCGATGGCGCAGGAGCAGGCGATGGGTGTGCTGAAGGACGGCGATGTCAGCGTCAGCGTGACATGGGAGGCGACAGAGGCTTGGGTTCTGGGCCGCTACCGCGTGACCAATGCGGGGAAGGCATCGCTTTATCTGTTCGACAGGCTGTATCAGACCGCACCATCGGGGGCGCGGACGGTGGACGCCGATCTGGCGTGGCGCTGGCTGGAGGCTGACGGGGTCTACCGGGTGGCGAAGTTTGTGCCACAGGTGCCTGTGGGCTGGAAGGTGGAAAGCCCAGAGGTGGCCTATGCGCGCGCGCTGCCAGCGGGTGGGATGCTAGAGGGCGCGGTGCTGTTGCCGGGGCGGTTGGATCAGGCCTTGCCTTATGGTGTGGCACCGCCGCTTGCGCCGGTTGCCAAGATCAAGGGCATTGTGCTGAGTTTTGGGTTTGCCGAAATTGACGCGGCGGCAGAGCCGGTGGTTTTGGGCAAGGACGAGGCGCAGGTTTTGTCGCTGCCGTTCGATTGGCTGATCACCCGGCAACGCATGGTGTCATCAGAATTTGCCCCACTGGCGGTAGTGATGCAGCCGTAAAGCTTAGCTAATGGTTAAAGATGCGAACGTAAGGCGTTGATATATAATGCGTTTGTGATTGACTTTGCGTTCGGTCCGCTGTAGGTATTTTGGCAGGCTAGAAGAGGTGGGCAAACGGCTCGGGGTGGCAACCCCGCAGCCGTTTTTTCATTTCGCTCGTGCGGGGGCGGCATGAGAGGCGGGCTAAGCATAAGATGAGCATGAATTTCTGCTTCGGAGAAGGACCGCCAGTCGACGTTCTGGCGTCTGCAGAGCAACTTTACCAAACCACCATCGGCGAGCTGATTACCGCGATAAATGACATCAAGGCGGGCAGGCTTGAGGCTTCGAAGGCGACCGTGCAGGCGGTGCGCGATTTGAAGGTTGCGATGGAATTGGTTCATGATGAAAGGGCACGCGTTGAAAAACTTCGCAAACACGTTGTCGGGGCTATCGGAACCGGCACGCTTGACCTATTCGCCGCGCGCGATGAGATCGGGCGCAGATTGGCTTGCCTCCGCGACGCCGCAGGAGGTTGACGGTTTTCTGGGCGGACTAAGTGACAACGCGCTGGCAGCACTGCCCTGGATGTTTGAATTCTGGGCGCTGCAGCACCAATTGCCGCCCGATGGGGTGTGGAAGACGTGGGTCATCATGGGTGGGCGCGGCGCGGGCAAAACCCGGGCCGGATCGGAATGGGTGCGCGCGCAGGTGGAAGGTGCGGCTCCGCATAGTCCGGGGCAGGCAAAGCGGGTGGCTTTGGTGGGCGAAACCATTGATCAGGTGCGCGATGTGATGATCTTTGGCGACAGCGGTATTTTGGCCTGTTCGCCGCCCGATCGCAGGCCCGACTGGCAGGCAAGCAAGCGGCAATTGCTGTGGCCGAATGGCGCGATTGCGCAGGTGTTTTCCGCGCATGAACCCGACAGTTTGCGCGGGCCGCAGTTTGATGCGGCTTGGGTCGACGAACTGGCGAAGTGGAAGAAGGGCCAAGCCACGTGGGATCAGTTGCAGTTCGCGTTGCGGCTGGGCGAAAATCCGCGGCAGGTGGTGACGACAACGCCGCAGAATGTTGGGGTGTTGAAGGATATTCTGAAGAACCCGTCAACGGTGATGACGCACGCGCCAACCGATGCCAACCGCGCCTATCTGGCGGCGTCGTTTCTGGAGGAGGTGCGCACGCGGTATGCCGGCACCTCGCAGGGGGCGCAGGAGTTGGATGGGCTGCTGATTGAAGATGTGCCCGGGGCGCTGTGGCGGACAAGCCAGTTCGAGGCCGGGCGCCTGGCGGTTGCCCCGGCGTTGCAGCGGATTGTGGTGGCGGTGGACCCGCCGGTGACCGGCCACGGTAAATCGGACGAATGTGGCATCGTGGTGGTGGGGGCGGTGACCGAAGGGCCGCCGCAGAATTGGCATGCGGTGGTGTTGGAAGACGCCAGCGTTGCGGGGGCGTCGCCCGACCAATGGGCACGCGCCGCGATTGCAGCGATGGAGCGGCATCAGGCCGACCGGCTGGTGGCCGAGGTCAATCAGGGCGGCGATCTGGTGGAAGGGGTGATCCGGCAGATTGATCCGTTGGTGCCGTTTCGGGCGGTGCGGGCGACGCGGGGCAAGGGGGTTCGGGCAGAGCCGGTTTCGGCGCTTTATGAACAGGGCCGCGTGTCGCATCTGCGGGGGCTGGCGGTGCTGGAAAACCAGATGTGTCAGATGACCGCGCAGGGCTATTTGGGCAAAGGGTCACCCGACCGTCTGGATGCGCTAGTTTGGGCGCTGACCGATCTTGTGGTCGAGCCGTCGGAAAAGTTCCGCAAACCGCAGATGCGGCCGCTTTAGCGTTTTCGACGCCAGCGCTTTATTTTCTTCACGCGCGGCGGACCGGCGGTTTGGAAGCTGGCAAAGGCCGACGCTAGTTCCGGGCCGGAAAGCCCGCTGCCCAGCGTCAGGATTGGGTAGCTGGGCAGATCAAACGCTTGATAGAGCGGCAGTAAGACCCGATAGGGCCAGAACACCGAGCTTAGCGGTAGTGCGGGCGTGACCAGCACCGACTGCGCCAGATCAGCGCTGGGGTAGGCCTGCCAAACCAAGCCCTGCCAAGGCATTTCGGTGCTGCTGATGCGAAAATCGGTGATGCCGCTGGTGCTAAGGCGGATCAGGATGGGCCGTGTCAGGCAGCGTGCCAGCAGGGCGAACATGCCAATGGCAAGCGGCAGCAACAGCAGGCCGCCGACCACGCAGGTCAGGATCACCGGCCATTCGGTTTGGTGCCAAGGTGCGGCCAGCAAGAAGGCGGTAAACGCCAGATTTCCGGCCCAGAACAGGCACAGGCCAAACAATCGGCCACGTTTGGGGCGAATTTCTATCGGGTCCATTGCCAAAGCGTGGCGGCAAATTGGGCGGCGGTCAATTGCCGTTGCAGGCGCGGCACCGGCAGCGCGCGCTGCTCTGACGGTTCTTAAAGTTTTCTTCAATAGAACAGGTGGCAGACAAGCTGGTGGCCAAACGCAAAGGCGGTGGCTGTCAGTTCGGGGCCGGGTGGGCGTTTGCCCCGATACAGCAAGGAGCAATCGGGATGGTATTCGATTTTCTGAAGCGCGGTGCAGAGGTGGCGCTGCCAGAAAAGAAGGCGTCGGCCACCGGGCGCGTGGTGGCCTGGGGCAGTTCTGGCCGCGTGGCATGGAGTGCGCGCGATCTGGTGTCTTTGGGCAAGACCGGCTTTCAGGGCAACCCGATGGGGTTTCGGGCGGTGAAACTGATTTCTGAAGCCGCCGCCGCTTTGCCGTTGATTTTGCAAGATGCCGAGCGACGCTATGATCAGCATCCGGTGCTTGATCTGATCCGGCGACCGAACGGCGCGCAGGGGCGGGCCGAGCTGTTCGAGGCGATTTATGGCCACCTTTTGCTGTCGGGCAACGCCTATATCGAGGCGGTGCCGGGATTGGCAAAATTGCCTGCAGAGTTACACGTCTTGCGGTCGGACCGTATGGCGTTGGTGCCCGGTGCCGATGGCTGGCCGGTGGCCTATGACTATTCGGTCGGCGGGCGGACGCATCGTTTTGCGATGAACGAAGCCGATCAGCCAATCTGCCATATCAAGACCTTTCACCCGCAAGACGACCATTATGGCTTTTCGCCGTTACAGGCGGCAGCGGTGGCGATTGATGTGCACAGTTCGGCAAGTGCCTGGTCAAAGGCGCTGCTGGACAATGCCGCGCGGCCGTCGGGGGCGATTGTTTACAAGGGCGGCGACGGGCAATCGCAGCTTTCCACCGATCAGTATGATCGTCTGGTCAGCGAGATGGAAACGCATCATCAGGGCGCGCGCAATGCGGGGCGACCGATGTTGCTAGAGGGCGGGCTGGATTGGAAGCCGATGGGGTTCAGCCCGTCCGATATGGAGTTTCAAAAGACCAAAGAGGCCGCCGGGCGCGAGATTGCCACGGCGTTCGGGGTGCCGCCGATGTTGATGGGGATACCCGGCGATGCGACCTATTCGAACTATCAAGAGGCGAACCGGGCGTTCTATCGGCTGACGGTGCTGCCGCTGGTGGCGCGGGTGACCGCCGGAATTTCGCATTGGCTGTCGGTGTTTAGCGGCGAAGTGGTAGAGCTGCGCCCCGATCTTGACCAGATACCGGCGTTGGCTGTCGAACGTGATCAGCAATGGGCGCGGGTCGGGGCGGCCGATTTTCTGACCGCCGCTGAAAAGCGGGTTCTGTTGGGCCTACCGCGGTTGGCGGAGGGCGAATGACCCCAAGAAGACCGTCTGATGGGTCGCGCTTTCTTTACGACAGTTTCGATGCGGCTGCGGCACGTATCGAGGCCAACGAGCGCGTGGCCGAGCAGCGTTGGGCGGCGCTGGAGTTCCGGTTGGCACAGATAGATGCGGTGCTGGAGCGGTTGGAAAAGCGGATTTGGGTTGGGGTCTACGGGGTTGCGGCCTTTTTGCTGGCGCAGATGGCCGAGACGCTGATCAGGGCGGCAATGAAGTGAGGTGTGGAATGAACTGGAAAATGCAGGGCGCGCCGGAACGGAAATATCATCAGCCTGAACTTGGCCTGACGGTAACCGATGGGTCGCAGGTGGCCGGCTATGCCAGCCTGTTCGGTAAACGCGATCAGGGCGGCGACGTTGTGCAAAAGGGCGCCTATGCCGCAAGTCTGAAGGCGCTGGCGGCATCGGGCCGGCAAGTGAAGATGCTGTGGCAACATGACCCAACGCAGCCGATTGGTGTGTGGGACGAGGTGCGCGAAGACGCCACCGGGCTTTGGGTCAAGGGGCGGATTTTGACCGAAGTGGACAAGGGCCGTGAGGCTGCGGCCTTGCTGGTGGCGGGCGCGATTGACGGGCTGTCGATTGGCTATCGCACGGTCAAGGCCGAACGGGACGGCAAGGGGCAACGCTTGTTGTCGGAACTGGAACTTTGGGAGGTTTCTTTGGTGACCTTTCCGATGCTTCCCGAGGCGCGGGTTTCGGCCAAGGGCGATGCGCCCGATGCCGATTTTTGGCGCGATGTGGCCGCGCTTTTTGACGATGCGGCCAAGACCATGGCCGGGCGCGGCTAGCGCGGCCTTTCACGACCAACCTGAGGATACGACATGACCAAGATGAAATCTTGGGCCGATGAGGCTATGCCCATCGCCCCGATGCCGGGTGCGGAAGTGAAATCCGCGATGTCTGGATTTTTGAATGCCTTCAAAGGCTTTCAGGACGAAGTGAAACTATCTTTGCAACAACAGGAAGAGCGACTGACCATGCTGGATCGTAAAACCATGACCTATGCCCGCCCTGCGCTTTCGGCCCATGCCGAGTTGGATGTTCCGCACAAAAAGGCATTTGGCGCCTATCTGCGGTCGGGCGATGATGACGGCCTGCGCGGGCTGGTGCTGGAAGGCAAGGCGATGTCTTCGGCTGTTGCGGCGGATGGTGGCTATCTGGTGGACCCGCAGACCGCCGATACCATTCGGTCGATGCTGGTTGCGACCTCTAGCCTGCGGTCGATTGCCAATGTGGTGCAGGTAGAGGCGACGTCGTTTGACGTTTTGGTCGACCGCAGCGAAGTCGGGTCGGGGTGGGCCACCGAAGTGGCGGCAACCACCGAAACAGCAACGCCGACCATCGAGCGGATTTCGATCAAGCTAAGCGAGCTGTCGGCGATGCCGAAGGCAAGTCAGCGTCTGTTGGATGACAGCGCGTTTGATGTGGAAGGTTGGCTGGCCAACAAGATTGCCACGCGCTTTGTGCGCGCCGAGGCGGCGGCGTTTATCAACGGCGATGGCGTCGACAAGCCCAAGGGCATCTTGCTGCCGACCAAAGTGGCGAACGCATCGTGGGTCTGGGGCCAGCTTGGCTATATTCCGACCGGCGCTGCGGCAGATTTTGCCACCACCAATACCGTCGATTGCATCGTGACGCTGATCTATTCGCTGATGGCCGATTACCGCAGCAACGCAAGCTTCGTGATGAATTCGAAGACGGCGGGTGCGGTGCGCAAGATGAAAGATGTCGATGGCCGTTTCATGTGGTCGGATGGGCTGGCGGCGGCCGAGCCTGCGCGGCTGATGGGGTATCCGGTGCTGATCTGCGAAGACATGCCGGATGTCGCGGCAAACGCCTATCCGATTGCGTTTGGCGATTTCAAATCGGCCTATACCATCGCCGAACGCCCCGATCTGCGGATCTTGCGCGACCCGTTTTCGGCCAAGCCCAACGTGCTGTTCTATGCCAGCAAACGGGTGGGCGGCGACATCACCGACTATGCGGCGATCAAGCTGCTGAAAGTCGCGCTTTCCTAATTCCCAAACAGGTTGCCCGGCCGTCTTGGGCCGGGTGATGGGCGCGCGCCATGGGCTGCGCCGTCTGGCTGCTCCCCTCCGTTCGAGCGGCGTGGCGGCGCGCGTCAAGACTTGAGGCGAACTTTGGGCAAGGCGAAGGGATGAGACATGATGTTGACCGAACTAAGCAGCGTCGCGGCGGCGGTTTTGCCGGTGCAGGCGTTGAAGGACCACCTTCGGCTGGGCTCTGGGTTCAGCGATGCCGGGATGCAGGATGGGCTGATTGAAAGCTATCTGCGCGCCGCGATGGCCGCGATTGAAGCCCGCATTGGCAAGGTTGTGCTGACGCGCCGCTTCAAGCTGAGCCTTGAAGATTGGCGCAGTTCTGCCGAGCAACCGCTGCCGGTGGCTTGGGTGTCGGCAGTGGTGTCGGTGGCGGTGGTGGATGCGGCGGGCGGCAGCGTAACGGTTGATCCGGCGCGCTATCGTCTGGTGCAAGATATGCACCGCCCGAAACTGATGGCCGCCGGGGTGTTGTTGCCGTCTGTTCCGTCAGGCGGGCGGGCTGAGATTGTGTTTGATGCCGGTTTTGGTGCGGCTTGGTCCGCGGTGCCGGCTGATTTGGCGCAGGCTGTGCTGTTGCTGGCGGCCGCAGCGATCTGGGGCAACGCGCCACTGGGCTGCCGGTGGCGGTGCAAGGTTTGATCGAACGCTGGCGCACGGTGCGGGTGCTGGGCGGGGGCGCGGCATGACCCAGATCAGATTGACGCGAAAACTGATCGTTGAGGCGCCGCAGAATGTGGCCGATGGCACCGGTGGTTTTACCCAAAGCTGGGCCGTGCTGGGAACGCTGTGGGGCGATGTGGCCGCTGGCAGCGGGCGCGAAACCGCTGGAGTCGAGGTGACGTTGGCGGCGGTGCCTTACCGGATCACCGTGCGGGGCGCAGCGGTTGGGTCGACGGCGCGGCCAAAGCCTGAACAGCGTTTGCGCGATGGCACGCGGGTTTTCACCATTCTGGCGGTGACTGAGCGCGACAGCGACGGTCGATACCTGACCTGCTTTGCACGCGAGGAGGTTCCGGCATGAGCTATGCAGCCGCAGCCGCCTTGCAAGCCGCGCTTTACAGCCGCCTTTCGGCGTATCCGGCGCTAAGCGGTATCAGCATCGTAGACGCGATGCCCCCCGGCACCGCGCCCGGCACCTTTGTGATCATCGGGCCAGAACAGGTGTTGGACCAATCCGACACATCGGGCGCGGGTGCCGAGCACCGTTTTGAGGTTGCAATCATCAGCGACGCCACCGGGTTCTTGACGGCAAAAACCGTCGCGGGGGCGGTTTCGCAGGCGCTTGTCGATGCCCCCCTAAGCCTTGGCACCGGGCGCTTGGTGTCGATCAGTTTTTTGCGCGCAACGGCGCGGCGGCTGGACGAAGGCAGCGCGCGGCGCATCGACATGACCTTCCGCGCGCGGATCGAGCTTTGACTTAGACCTCACCTTGGGCTGACCGGGTGAATTCAACTGGAGATGAACATGGCAGTGCAAAACGGCAAAGATCTGCTGATCAAGGTCGATATGGTGGGCGACGGTACCTTTGTAACGGTGGCGGGCCTGCGGGCGACGCGGATCAGTTTTAACGCCGAAACCGTGGATGTCACGTCGTTGGAAAGTGCGGGGGGCTGGCGCGAGTTGCTGGCGGGAGCCGGGGTTAAGACGGCGGCGATTTCGGGATCGGGGGTGTTTCGGGA
>Ga0255096_1000711_pt1 | contig 15287 bp, 11 predicted proteins | sample Colum_Atlam_RepA_2_FD_188563 | JGI IMG/M metagenome (GOLD analysis project Ga0255096, IMG submission 188563) | Freshwater microbial communities from Columbia River, Oregon, United States - Colum_Atlam_RepA_8d | ecosystem: Environmental > Aquatic > Freshwater > River | place: USA: Oregon...
TTTCATCCGTGAACACCGCGTCCACCGGCACTTGCGAGTCGAGCTTCTGGTCAAAGCGCGTGTCGCGTGTCGCACGCGAAGGATCCTGGGCGTAGGCAACAAGACACGAACCCACCATCAGCGCGGCCACTGCCAGCGCTTGACGAGCGAGTTGGAGTCCTGTGCGCACGCGCTTCATCTCATTCCTTCGGGCGTTCCGCTTGCGGCAGACCCTTCTTCATGACGAGCTCTTGGGCGCGCTCGACGGGCACATTCGCCACGCCTGCAGCGCGATCGACCCAGCCGTAGCCATCGCCGTCCTTTTGCGAGACGGGCTTCTGCTCGTTGTGGGCCTGCCAGTCCTTCACGCGCTCATCGGCGCCCTTGAAGGCATCGATGGGTTCGCCCAAGTGGCTGCGTGCGTCACGACCGAAGTCGCGCCACATGTAGGTCTGGTAGGGCGTCGCCGTCTCCAGCGTGGCACCGGGCTGGCTCTTGGCCGCGCTCACTTGCATGTTGTCGACCTTGCCATCCGGCCCGGCCTTCACGATCAAGCGGCCGTGATCATCCCACGCCAAGCCGCGGAACGACTCGAGGTGCGGGCCGGGCGCGAACTGCGAGTCCTTGACCGACAACGGGTGCGGTTCGTGCGACTCGACGCCGGGCACCTCTTTGAGCGCATGCAACAGGCCGATGCTGCCCACCAGCGTGATGGCTGTGCCAATCGACAGCCAGACGGTGAACTTGACGATCGGGCCGAAGTGCGCGTCCGTCGGCTCATAGCCGGGGTGCGATCCGTACTTCATCTTTGCCATGGTCGTTCTGCTTTCGTCCGATCAGTGCTGTGAGGCCAGTTCGGCGTGAATGGCTTCGTCGTGTTGCTTGGTCGTGATCGGCGCGGCCTTGAGGCGGCCGACGTAGAACCACAGCCAGATGCCCGTCAGACCCACCGGCAAGGCAAAGTCGAGCCAGTGCGGTGCCAACCCGTGCTTGTACATGGGCGTGATCTGCCAGTAGGTGTCAACGAAGCGCATCAACAGCACGAGGATCGCGACCTTGGGCACCAGAGTCGCGTCGCGCTTGATGCGGCGCATCAACAACAGGAACCACGGCACGAAGAAGCCGAAGACGACGAGCGAGAGCGCCACGCCCTGCCAGCCGTGATCGGTGCGCACGAGGTACCACGGCGTCTCTTCCGCGAGGTTCGCCGACCAGATGATCAGGAACTGCGAGAAGCTGACATAGGCCCAGAACATCGTCAGGGCGAACATCAAAGTGCCGAGGTCATGGAACAGGTTCGGCTTGGCGAACTCCTTGTACGGTTCGCAGTCGCGCACCCACGAGGAGAAGAGCACGCCAAAGGCGAGCACCGACAGGCCTTGGCTGGCGATGAAGATGACGCCGTACATGGTCGAGAACCAGTTCGGGTCAGCCGACATGGCCCAGTCAAAGGCCGCGAAGGTCATCGCGAGGAAGTACAGCACGATGCCGGGGCCGCTGATGATCTTGGTGCGCCGCAGGTAGCGGCGATCGCCGGTCTCTTCGTACTTGCGTTGCGCGGCCACGAGGCCGAAGCCCAACGCGGCGAACACGACGAAGTACAGGATCGCGCGGCCCGTCCAGAACTCGATGTTCAAGTACGGCTGCTTGTGCGTCAGCAGATGGCTGTCCTTGACGGCATCCAAGTCCGTCCACGGATAGAGCCAGAAGTGCCCGTGATAGTGGCTGCCTTCGTTGTGCGCCGTCTCACCCGCGCCCGGATGCGTCCACGCCGCAACCAAGATCGGCAAGAAGAACAACACCATCAACGGCAGCGTGCGGATCGACGCTTCCAGTTGACGACGAATCGCCAGGCCCCAGAAGCCACCCGTCAGATGGTGGATCATGGTGAAGCCCAGGCTGCCGAGGCACAGACCCAGCGGGAACCAGAAGGCGAACAGCCACGACTGGTAGAACTGCTGCGGGTTCTGCGCGAAGCCGATACCGCCTGCGATCAGGCCCAACACGCCGAGAGCGAGACCGACCTTTTGGATCTTGCCCAGCTTGGCTTCGAGTTGCGGGTTCATCGTCGTCATCTCACTGACCAGTGCTGCTGGAAGGACCGTTGGTCGTCGAGGTCGGGATGGCATCGAGCTTGGCGCGCTCCTCAGGCGTCAGCTCGGAGACATTCGTGGCCTGCGACTGCTGCAACACGCGCACATAGGCGACGATGGCCCAGCGGTCTTCCGGCAGGATGCGGTCGGAGTAGTCGTACATCACGCCGAAGCCGTTCGTGATCACATCAAAGAAGTAGCCCGGAGCCGACTTCTGCAGACGCTCGATGTGATAGCTCGGCGGGCGCTTCATGCCGCGCTGGACGATCATGCCGTTGCCATCGCCCACGGGGCTGTGGCACGGCTGGCAGTAGATCTGGTAGCGCTCCTTGCCGCGCGCCAAGATCTCGGCCGTGATTTCCATCGGGAAGGTCTCGGCCAACTTGCCGTCGACTTTGCCGCGATAGAAGTGATCGTCTTCCATCAAGTGGCCCTGAGCCACGGTGCCCGGCACCAACGGACGCATGTTGCGCCCGTCAGCAAAGAACGCCGACTGGCCATAGGCCTTGTAGCGAGGCTGGTCGTGCATGTCCTGGCGGCAAGCGCCCAACAGACCGGCGCTGACGAGGGCGAGGGCGATGATCGAGGTCTTCATCAGTTGGGTACCTCCTCAATCGCGGTCGGATGGCAGCTGGCAAGGAACTCACGCGCCTTGTCGAACTGCGGATCTTCCGACTCGATCAGGAAGAAGAAGCGGTCACGGGACGCTTCACTGAAGCGCTCCACGCCGAAGAGCGGATGGTGCGGACGCGGCAGGCCGTTGAGCGCCAACATCCCGAACACGGCGGTGAGCGCCGCGAACAGAATGGTCGTCTCAAACATCGGCACGATGAAGGCCGGCCAGCTGAGGTATGGACGGCCACCGATGTTGATCGGGTACTCGAGCACCGAGACCCAGTACTGCAGGCCGAAGCCCACAGCGGCACCGGCGATGCCGCCACACAGCACCATCAGCGGGAGCCTGTTCTTCAGGCCCAACGCTTCGATGACACCGTGAATCGGCATCGGCGAGAACGCCTCGATCTTGGTGAAGCCCGCCGCGCGAGCGGCTTTGCAGGCTTCAATCAGCGGCTCGGGCCGATCGAACTCGGCCAGAATCCCGTGGAGCGGATGCTTGTGGTCGTGATGCGCCATGGTCGTCGGCCTCTCAGTGGTGGCTGCCGCCGTGCTTGTGGTCGGAGTCCTTGCCCGTGACGCCCGAGGCGGGCACCAACATGCGCATCTCGAACATCGCGATCATCGGGAGCACGCGCACGAACAGGAAGAACGAGAACAGGAAGAAGCCGATCGTGCCGGCGTACATGCTCCAGTCCCACACCGTGGGGGCGTAGTGACCCCACGAAGCCGGGAGGAAGTCGCGGTGGAGGCTCGTGACGATGATCACGAAGCGCTCCAGCCACATGCCGATGTTCACCGACATGGACACGAAGAACAGCGCCCAGATGTTGCGGCGCGCCGGCCCGTACCAGAACAACTGCGGGATGGTGCAGTTGGTCAAGATCAACGCCCAGTAGGTCCATGCGTACGGACCCGTCAGGCGGTTGATCAGCATGTACTCTTCGTACGGCGAACCGGAGTACCAAGCCATGAACACTTCCAGCGCGTAGCCGTAGGTCACGATCAGGCCGGTCGCGAGGAGCACCTTCGCCATCACATCGAGGTGCTTCTCCGTGATGAAGTCGTGCAGGCCATACGCGGCGCGCAACGGCAGCATCAAGGTCAACACCATCGCGAAGCCGGCGAAGATGGCGCCAGCCACGAAGTACGGCGGGAAGACGGTGGTGTGCCAACCCGGCAAGATGCCGGCGGCGAAGTCGAACGACACGACCGAGTGCACCGAGAGCACTAGCGGCGTCGAGATACCGGCCAGGATCAACGAGGCCGTCTCATAGCGATCCCAGTGGCTCGCGGCATTGCGCCAACCCATGGCGAGCATGCCGTAGAACACCTTGACCACCTTGTGCTTCGCGCGGTCGCGCAGCGTGGCGAGGTCAGGGATCAGGCCCGTGTACCAGAACAGCAGCGACACGGTCGCGTAGGTGGACACCGCGAACACGTCCCACACCAGCGGCGAGCGGAACTGCGGCCACATGCCCATCGTGTTGGGGTAAGGCAGCAGCCAGTACGCCAACCACGGTCGACCGGTGTGCAGCAGCGGATACATGCCGGCGCACGACACGGCGAAGATGGTCATGGCTTCGGCCGCACGGTTGATGGAGGTACGCCATGTCTGGCGCAACAACATCAAGATGGCCGAGATCAAGGTGCCGGCGTGACCGATACCGATCCACCACACGAAGTTGATGATGTCGAAGGCCCAACCGACCGGGACGTTGTTGCCCCAGATGCCGATGCCGGTGAACACCAGCTTCGTCACGGTTGCGCCCAAGAGCAGCACACCGATGGAGCCGATGCCCATCATCGCGTGCCAACCGATCGGCGTCTTCAACGGCGGGGTGAGGACGATCTCACTGATCTTGTCGGTGATCGTCGCCAGAGTGTGGCCCGGCGCGATGATCGCGTCTTGCTGCTCCTGGCCGCGCTGGTCGTGCTTGTGGTCGCTCATGTCTGCGCGCTCAGGCGAGCTCCGGGTTCTTGTTCGTGGTCTTCGCTAGGAAGGTCGTACGCGGCTTCGTGTTGAGCTCCTCGAGCAAGCCGTAGTTATGCGGCTCTTGCTTGAGCAGGTACACCTCTGAAGTCGTGTCGAGCAGGTTGCCGAAAGCGATGGCATCGGTCGGGCAGACCTGCTGGCAGGCCGTCACGACTTCGCCTTCGCGGATCTTGCCGTCCGGGCGCTTGGGCGTGGCGCCTTCGCGCTTGGCCGTTTGACGCGCGTGGTTGATGCGTTGCACACAGTAGGTGCACTTCTCCATCACGCCGCGCGAGCGCACCGACACGTCCGGGTTGCGCTGCATCTTCAGTGACTCGGTAGCCCAGTCGCTGTAGAGCAGGAAGTTGAAGCGGCGCACCTTGTACGGGCAGTTGTTCGAGCAATACCGCGTGCCCACGCAGCGGTTGTAGGTCATCTCGTTCAAGCCCTCGGGGCCGTGCGAGGTGGCACCGACCGGGCAGACCGTTTCGCAGGGCGCGTTCTCGCACTGCATGCACGGGATGAGCTGGTGATGAACCTCGGGGTTGTTCTCGTCGCCCTTGTAGTAGCGATCGATGCGCAACCAGTGCATCTCGCGGCCGCGCAGGATCTGCTCCTTGCCGACCACCGCGATGTTGTTCTCGGCCACGCAGGCCGTCACGCACGCACCACACGCGGTGCAGGCATTCAGGTCGATGACCATGCCCCACTGGTAGTCATCGCTGACGCGGTTGTTGAAGCCCTGCTCGTTCTTGCGAGCGGCGGCTTCCTTGACGTAGGCCTTGTCGCGCAACGCGTCGATCTCGGCCTCGCGCGGCTTGGCGTAGATGTCCGTCTCGCCGTGCGAGGCGTGACGATCTTCCTTCTCCAAGGAGTGCGGGTCGGCCTTGAAGCGATCGATCGAGCGCACGCGCACGATCTTGCGCTTGTCGGCTTCCGTGGCCGTGGTCTCGTAGTCGTCGTGCTCTTGCGTCGACGCGATCTTCATCGAGCCGCCAACTGCCTTGACGGTCGCACCTGCAGCGCCCCATTGCTGGGTCGTGCTGCGCAACGCGTAGGAGTTGAAGCCCACACCGGTGCCGACCTTGCCGCCGTGCACGCGGCCGAAGCCGAGGTGAATCGTCAGCGCGCCGATCGCGTGACCGGGCGCAACCCACACGGGGCCCACGATCGTGCGGCCACCCACGGCGACTTCCACCATGTCGCCCGTGTTGACGCCGAGCTTCTTCGCATCGGCCGGCGCCATCTGCACGGTGTTGTCCCAAGTGATCTTGCTGACCGGCTTGGGCAGCTCTTGCATCCAACCGTTGTTGGAGTAGCGGCCGTCGTAGATCGTCGGGTCTGGACGCAGAGCGACATCAAAGCCACCGGCGACAGCGCTCGGTGCGGCGGTGATGGCCTTGGCGGACACTTGCACGCTGGCTGCGCGCGTGTCTTCGACCACGCCATCGTGCAACCAACGGCGCCACGCGAGTTCGAAGCCGTCCTTCTTGATCGCGCTCCAATGCGCGCGCACCAAGTCGTAGGCCGGTGTGCCTGCCTTGTCGAGCATCAGCGCCAGCACATCGTGGGCTGTCTTGCTGCTGTACAACGGAGCGATCAGCGGCTGGATGATCGTCACAGTGCCGTCAGCGGCCTTGGCATCGCTCCACGCTTCGAGGAAGTGCGATTCCGGCAGGAGCCAATCGCAGATGCGGCTGGTCTCGTTTTCGTGCGAGGTGAGGTGGGCCTTGGTGGCAACCTTGTCCAGCGCCGAGGCAAAGTCGCAATCCGCCGGTGCGTCATACACCGGGTTGCCGCCCAACATCACGAGCATCGACACCTTGCCGGCGCGCATGTCGTCCGCCAAGGCCTTGATCGAAGCGAGGTTCTCGACCTCAGCGCCGAAGGTCTCGACCGGCGGCAACAGCTCGACCGTCTTGCCGATGCAACCCAGCTTGTCGTGAATCGCATGCACCAAGGCCTGCACCACAGGTGTCTGCCACGCGCCCGCGACGAGCAACGCAGCACCCTTGTTGGCTTCCAGATCCTTGGCCAGCGCTTCGAGGAAGCGCTGCTCTTGGTCTGTCAATTTCTCTTGCGGCACAGCCACCGCCACATTCAGGCGGTTGGCGAGGTAGCGCACGAAGCGCTCGATGTCGCACGAGCGCATCGCCAAGCGGTGATCCGCCATGGCGCCTGTCGCGGTGCTGCCCGATTCGACCGCGTACAAGCGGTTCATCGTGGTTTCGGTCGCGCGCACCTTGCGGTTGGCGGTGAACTCGCGCGCGGCGCGCACGCTGTCCGGGCCCAGCGTCAGGAACTCGCTGTCGAGCGACACCAAGACCTTGGCTTGGCCGTAGTGCGCGTAGGCGTTGAGGTCGCGACCGAACGCGAGCATCGAGCCCGCGCGCTGGTGATCGCGGTGCATCGGCTCCCACACATGCACTTGCAAGTTCGGATGAGCTGCGCGCAACGCATCGAGCTGTGCGCCGAGCGTCGGCGAGGTCACCGCGCGCGTCAACAAGCGCACGCCTTCGCCCTGCTTGCTCGATGCAATCGTGACAGCCGTGCGCAACTCGCCCCAGAACTCGTCCCACGTCGACACGCGTCCACGACGCTTGACAGCCGTGGCGCGATCGGGGTCGTACATGTCAAGTACGCTTGCCTGCGCGAACGAGTCCGTGGCGCCAAGGCTCGACGGGTGGGCTTCGTTGCCTTCGATCTTCGTCGGGCGGCCCATGTGGTTTTCCACGAGCACACCAATGGCACCCGAGGCCCACGGCATCGCCGTCGCGAAGTACAGCGGCGTACCCGGCACCATCGCCTCGGGGTTCTTCGCGTAGGCGTAGATGCGCTCTTCCGGCTGCTTGGTGCAGGCGTTGAAACCCGCGAGCGCCAGCGACGCGCCCATCAACTGCAGCACGATGCGGCGATCCGGCGCGATGGCCAAGAGATCCGCTTGCTGCGGGTATTCGCGCTTCAACCAATCCTTGAAGCGTTCGGTGCCGGAGTACTCCTCCAGGCTCTTCCAGTAGTCCTTGCCCGTCTTGGCGGAGAGGTCGGTTGCCGCGCTGGTGTGGTCGTTCACGGAAGGCTCGAGGGGGGAGGTGAGGCTTGTGGGAATGAGTTGGATTAGCGGTGGCAGGTCGAACAGTTCGTCAAAGTCTTGACGTGGTTCGCCAGCACCAACTCTTCACCGAGTTCGGTCTGCGTCTTGCCGTACTTGGCCTTGGGGTCGAAGCCCATCGTGTAGATGTCTTCAGCCGGGCGCAGGTGTTGCTCAGGATTGCGGTGGCAATCGATGCACCAGCTCATGTTGAGCGTGTTCTCTTTCCACATCAGCGGCATCTGGTCGACGCGGCCGTGGCAGCTTTCGCAGCCCACGCCCTTCTTCACGTGCACCGAGTGGTTGAAGTAGACGAACTCCGGCAAGTCATGCAGGCGCACCCACGGAATGGACTCGTCCTTCGCGTAGCTATCGCGGACGACCTTCAACATTTCGGAGTTGGTCCAGATCTGCGAGTGGCATGACATGCAGGTCTTCGTCGAAGGAATGCCTGCGCTCGCGGCGATGTCCACACTGGTGTGGCAATAGCGGCAATCGATGCCGAGGCCCTGCACGTGGTGATCGTGGCTGAACTGGACGGGTTGCTCTTTCGGCACGTCCACATCCGTCGCCCAACCAGTGTTGTTGGCCTGCCAGGCGATAGCGACCACACCACCGCCAAGCACGGCGGCCACGGCGATCGAAACCTTGGCGAGGGAGTTGAAGCTTTCGTGGAAGATCTGGGCCATGAGGTGGAGCGCCAGGGGGACGCCGGGGGGCCTCGAAGGGCGCAGCCTGAGGCCTGGACGACCGTGTCCAGACCTGTGGCATGTGTCAATCGAGCGCAAAAGTTATAGGGAATGGACCTGCACGGGGCAAGCATTCCAACCGCGGGCTCGCTCGGGCAATTCGAGCATCTAAGTCAAAGCGGGCGCAACGCTTCCGTGAGGGCGAGGGCTGGCTTGTTAACAAAGTTGTAAATATGCCCAGTCAATCCTCTCCCCGTCTTGATGATGTCTTTAAGGAATCTTTGCAAAGACGGCCCATGCTCTTGGCCATGAACTTTCAACTCCGCACCACCGTGATCGTTGCCGCGGCCCTTGTCAGCGCCGCGTTCGTGGCGCCCCAAGCCGTCAAGGTTGACCCCAAGATCCCCGAGTACAAGGCGTCCTCGGGCGTGTCGGGCACAATCAAGAGCATCGGCTCCGATACCCTTAACAACTTGATGACCCTCTGGAGCGAGGGTTTCAAGAAGCTCTACCCCGCCGTGACGACCGAAGTTGAGGGCAAGGGCAGCACCACTGCGCCGCCGGCCCTGATTGAGGGCACCGCCAACTTTGGCCCGATGTCGCGCGAGATGAAGAAGCAGGAGATCGACGACTTCGAGAAGAAGTTCGGCTACAAGCCGACCGCGATCCCGACCTCGATCGACATGTTGGCCGTGTATGTCCACAAGGACAACCCGATCCAAAGCCTGACCATGGCCCAGGTCGACGCGATCTTCTCCAAGACCCGCAAAGGCAACCATGAGTCGGACATCACCACCTGGGGCCAGCTGGGCCTGACGGGCGAGTGGGCCGACAAGCCGATCAGCCTGTACGGCCGCAACTCGGCCTCGGGCACCTACGGCTTCTTCAAGGAAAACGCCCTGTTTAAGGGCGACTTCAAGGACAGCGTCAAGGAACAGCCGGGCTCCAGCTCGGTCGTGCAGGGCGTCGCCACCGACAAGTACGCCATGGGCTACTCGGGCATCGGCTACATGACCGCCGATGTGCGCGCCGTCCCGTTGATGAAGGACGCCAAGGCGGCTGCCGTTGAGGCGACCCCCGAGAACGCCTACAGCGGCAAGTACCCGCTGGCGCGCTTCCTGTATGTGTACATCAACCACAAGCCGGGCAGCGACCTCGACCCTCTGCGCCGCGAGTTCATCGCCTACATCCTGAGCAAGCAGGGCCAAGAAGATGTGGTGAAGGACGGCTACTACCCGCTGCCCTCCAAGATCGTCTTCGACACCCTCAAGAAGATCGGTGTGCAGACGGCTCCGGCGGTAGAAGCCGGGTCGTCCAAGTGAACTTGCTGGATAGCTAACGCATAGTTAGCCGTCTGAGCTCGTAGAACGGGCGCCAACCGCGGTTGACGCCCGTTCTACTGTTCCTTGGTTGTTTCTTAGGAAAGCGGCTGAACAATGTGCGCCGCACGCCACACTAGTGCCCCTCTCGGACCCCCAAAGGCCGGATAACTCTACGCATGACTCAGCCCTCGCTCACCGGACGCGGACCCCGCCGTCGTACGCGGCGCAGCGTACGCGTAGCCGAGCGCGTGGCGAAGACGATGATCACGATCGGTGGCGTCGGCACGATTTTGGCCGTGTCGCTGATCATGGCGTTCTTGTTGTGGGTGGTGGTGCCGCTCTTCACACAAAGCGATGCGCAGGCGCGCGCGGCTGTGCCGCAGACGGTCAGCACGCCCACATCGCACGTGGTGGTGGATGAGTACTTGGTGCTGGCCGCCACGGTGGACCACGCCGGTTGGGTGCGCGTGTGGCGCTTGGACAATGGGGCCTTGCTCAACGAAGAGCGCCCGTTCGGCGACGCGCAGCCGACCTGCTCTGGCACACGCGGTGGCGAGGTCGCGTTCGGTTTCGCCGATGGCTCCGTGCGCTTGCTGAAGCTCGCGTTCCAGAGTGACTTCCTGAACGCCGAGGAGCGCCCGCGTGCACTCACTGCGTTGGGTGGAGAGCTTTTGACAGTGATCGATGGCGCGGTTGTGCAGCGCACTGCCGATGATCAACTGCGCCGCCAACGCCTCGTGATTGCGGCCAGCGAACCGTTGGCCTTGGGCTCGGCACCTGTGGCGGCGGTGGATGTGGGCGGCGACGACGAGCGCATGTTGGTGGCTGCGGCGTTTGCAGATGGTGGTCTGGCGCTGGGCGAAGTCGAGCAAAGCGAGAACCCTTTCACGGGTGAAACCACCAACACCACGACGCTCCACAAGGTGGCCTGGCAAGCAGGCGCGCGTGGTGCACCGTGGAAGATGATGGTCACCGGTGCGCGCGACCGTGTGTTCTTGGTGTGGGCGGATGGCACTGCTGTGCGCTTCGATACGCGCGATCCGGCGGCAGCGAAAGCCACGGAGAATTTGGATCTGGTGGATGGTGACCGGCGCGTCACCGCGCTGGAGTGGTTGGTGGGCCGTAATACGCTGCTCGTCGGTGATGACCGCGGCACTGTGGAGGCGTGGTTCGGCGTCAAGCCGGAGGGCGCACAACCGACGAGTGATGGTCTGGTCTTTGTGCGCGCGCACACGTACGCCGGACCTGATGCAGCGGTGACAGCGCTCGCCGCCTCCGATCGCAACCGCTCGTTCGTGGTGGGGCATGCGAATGGCGTGGTGCGCGTCGAGTATGCAACGAGCGGCAAGCTCGTAGCCGAAGCACAAGCGCTCTCGGCTGCGCCGCTCACAGCGGTCGCGTTGGGTCCCAAGGACGATGCGATTGTGGCCGTCGATGCGCAGCGTGTGTCCACCTGGTCGATGAGCATCGGTCACCCTGAGGCGACACTTGCCGCGCTGTTTGCGCCGGTGTGGTACGAGGGCTACTTGAAGCCTGAGCACACCTGGCAAAGCTCGTCGGGCTCGGACGACTTTGAGCCGAAGTTTGGTCTGGTGCCGCTGGTGTTCGGCACTCTCAAGGCCACCTTCTACTCGATGTTGTTCGGTGTGCCGTTGGCCTTGTTGGCCGCGATCTTCACCAGCGAGTTCTTGTCGCCGCGACTGCGTGCGCCATTGAAGTCGTTGACAGAGATGATGGCGAGTCTGCCCAGCGTGGTGTTGGGCTTCATCGCGGCGTTGATCATCGCGCCCGTCGCTCAAGATGTATTGCCGGGCATGTTGGCCATGTTCGTGGCCGTGCCGTTCGCGCTCTTGTTGGGTGCGTACGGCTGGCAGCTATTGCCCGTGAACTATGCCGTGCGTTGGTCTGGCGCTCCGCGCTTTGCTGCGATCGCCATCACCGTGCCGTTGGGCGTGCTGTTGGCCTTCGGAATCGGGGGGCCGCTCGAACAGTTGCTCTTCGGTGGCGATGTGAAACAGTGGTTGTCCGGCGGTGGCAGCGGAGGTGCATGGGGCGGTTGGGCCGTGCTGATGTTGCCGCTGAGTGTGTTGATCGTCGCCTACATGGCGGTGCGCCATCTCGCGCCGTACTTGCGCCGTCGTTCCGCGGGTTGGACACGCACGCGCATGGCGCATGTGGACCTGTGCAAGTTCTTGGTTGGCGGCGCGGTCGCTGTGCTGTTGGCCGTCGTGATGGGCTTTGGACTCGAAGGTGCGGGCTTCGATCCGCGCGGTGGAGTCCTTGATACCTATGTGCAGCGCAATGCGTTGATCGTGGGCTTCGTGATGGGCTTCGCCGTCATCCCGATCGTGTACACCTTGGCGGAGGATGCGCTGTCCAGCGTGCCGGCGCACTTGCGTTTGGCTTCGTTGGGTGCGGGCGCCACAGAGTGGCAGACCGCTGTGCGCGTGGTGATTCCGACGGCGATGAGCGGCTTGTTCTCGGCGCTCATGATCGGCCTCGGTCGCGCGGTGGGTGAGACGATGATCGTGCTCATGGCTACGGGCAACACGCCCGTCATGAGTTGGAACGTCTTCAACGGCTTCCGCACCTTGTCGGCCAACATTGCGGTCGAGTTGCCCGAAGCAGTGCGCGACAGCACGCACTATCGCACCTTGTTCTTGGCGGGCTTGTGCTTGTTCGCCATGACCTTTGCGTTGAACACCGTGGCCGAGTTGGTGCGCCAACGCTTCCGCAAGAGGGCGTACCAGTTGTGAGCCCCGCGATCGAGCGAGCAGGTGCGTCGCCCGCACCGAAGAAGCCCGTGCAAAAGCGTGAGCGGCGTGAGCGGCGCTCCACATCGTTGCTGGCGCATGGCGAGCCCTTTGTGTGGCTGGCTGGCGGAGCGATGGCGACATGCTTGTTCATGATCCTCGGCCTGTTGGCGTTGATCGTGTACCAAGGTGGCGCGACCTTCTGGCCTTCGGATGTGCCGACGATTGCGCTGCGCAACGGCCTTGCCGTGGCAGGTGAAGTGAATGCGACAGAAAGCTATCGCCCTGAAGCTGGTGCGTACGCGCGCTTGCCGGAAGGAGCGCGTGCACAAGCGCAAGCCTATGTCGCACGCCAAGACGGCGAGTCCGAACGTCGCATGGTGCGCGTGGGGAACTACGAGTACACCGGTGTGCACTACCAGTGGGTCTCGGACTTCGAGATCGCTAGCACGGAGCTCAATCCGTGGATGACAGTGATTGAGCGCTTGGCGCGCGGTACAGCTTCGGGACGGTTCTACGGTGTGCCCGTGGCCTACGAAGTCGATGGCAAGGTGCAGGCCGAAGGCTCTGCCGCAGCATGGGCGGCGTTTGTAAGCGAACACCCGCGCTCTGTGGCCCGTCACGAACGCGCGGAAGAGTTGTCCACGCACGAAGTCGGCTCGGTCAACGCACAGTTGGAAGCCTCGCGCTTGGAGGTGCGCGCGGTCGAGTTGCGCGAAGGCACCGACACGCCTGCGCACCTTGCAGCCAAGCGCGCGGGCGTGGAGCGCGATCGTGTGCTCGAGCAGCGCTTCCTTGAGATCGGTCAACAGATTGCGGCCTTGCGCGCCGAGAACGCCAAGCACTTGTTGGTGTTGGAGACGGCGGATGGCACACGCGCCAAGATGCAATTGGCGGACATTGTGCGCGCGTACCAGCCCAATGGTTTGAGTGTGCTGGGCAAGTTGGGCGTGTACCTGTCGCGTTGGTGGGAGTTTCTCAGCGGCGAGCCGCGCGAAGCCAACAGCGAAGGTGGAGTGTGGCCTGCGATCTTCGGCACAGTCGTCATGACCTTGCTGATGTCGTTGGCGGTGGTGCCGTTTGGTGTGCTGGCTGCGCTGTACTTGCGCGAGTACGCCAAGCCCGGCTTCTTGGTCAGCACCGTGCGCATCGCTGTCAACAACTTGGCCGGTGTGCCGAGCATCGTCTTCGGTGTCTTCGGCCTAGGCTTCTTCTGCTACATCTTCGGCGCGTCGATTGACGAGCTGCTGTATGCCGAGCGCTTGCCGAACCCGACCTTTGGCAAGGGTGGCGTCTTGTGGGCATCGCTGACGCTGGCACTTTTGACACTGCCGGTCGTGATTGTGGCCACCGAAGAAGCCCTAGCCGCAGTGCCGGGCTCGATGCGCGAAGGCAGCTACGCGTGTGGCGCGACCAAGTGGCAGACGATCCAGCGCATCGTGTTGCCGCGCGCCATGCCGGGCATCATGACCGGCATGATCCTGGCGATCGCGCGGGGCGCGGGTGAAGTGGCACCGTTGATGCTGGTGGGTGCTGTCAAGATCGCACCCGAGCTAGCGGTGGACGGGACCTTCCCGTTCCTGCACCCCGAGCGCAGCTTCATGCATCTGGGGTTCCACATCTATGACCTCGGTTTCCAAAGCCCCAACAGCGAGGCGGCGAAGCCGATGGTGTACACGACTACCTTGATGCTGATCCTGTTGATCGTGTTGCTGAATGTGGCCGCGATCTATGTACGCAACCGGCTGCGCCGCCGGTACACAGCGGGTCCGATCTGATCCCATGAGCCCGAGTTCGAGCACTGGCACCAAGCACACGACCATGACGACCAAAGCAATGGACCACGGCGGTCAGCCCAACGAGAAGGCCGGCGGCGTCTTCGAGAAGATTGCGCGCTCCGAAGTCTTCCGCAGCGAGGTGCACGAAAGCGTCTTCAAAGACGACGCCGTGCTGGAGATCAAGAACTTCCGCTTGTGGTACGGCCAGAAGCAGGCGCTGCACTCCATCTCGATGCCGGTGCCGCGTGGCAAGGTCACGGCGCTGATTGGACCGTCGGGCTGTGGCAAGTCGACGTTGCTGCGTTCGGTCAATCGTCTGAATGACCTCGTGGATAGCGTGCGCATCGAAGGCGACATGGCGCTGAATGGCGACAGCATCTATGACGCGGGTGTCGATGTGATCGAGCTGCGCAAGCGCATCGGTATGGTGTTCCAAAAGCCGAACCCGTTCCCGATGAGCATCTACGAGAACGTGGTCTACTCGCTGCGCATCGATGGCGAACGCGACAAGCGCGTGCTGGATGAGGTGTGCGAGAAGAGCCTGCGCGGGGCCAGCCTGTGGGATGAGGTCAAGGATCGCCTGCAGGAAAGCGCGCTCGCGATGTCGGGCGGCCAGCAGCAGCGTTTGTGCATCGCGCGTGCCATTGCGGCCGAGCCGGAGGTGCTGTTGCTGGACGAGCCCTGCTCGGCACTCGACCCCATCGCGACGGGCCGCATCGAAGACCTGATCGAGGAGCTCAAGGGCAGCTACTCGGTGCTGATCGTCACGCACAACATGCAGCAAGCCAGCCGCGCTAGCGACTACTGCGCCTTCATGTACTTGGGCCGACTGATCGAGTACGGGGCCACCGACACGATCTTCCTCGCCCCGCGCCTGCGCGAGACCGAAGACTACGTCACCGGCCGCTTCGGCTGAGGCCTGACTGTCGCGTCGATCCGATTGTCGCGCAGATCCGACAGGGTCGTTAGGATCTGCGCCTAGCGTGAGCCAGTCC
>Ga0255096_1000713_pt1 | contig 15279 bp, 13 predicted proteins | sample Colum_Atlam_RepA_2_FD_188563 | JGI IMG/M metagenome (GOLD analysis project Ga0255096, IMG submission 188563) | Freshwater microbial communities from Columbia River, Oregon, United States - Colum_Atlam_RepA_8d | ecosystem: Environmental > Aquatic > Freshwater > River | place: USA: Oregon...
GCGAGCTGGTCAATGCCACGGAAGGCCAAGGCACCCAACAGCAAAACCGCGAGCTTGGCCAGGAAACCCTCGACCATGGCGCGGAAGATCTGCTGCGGACGGTAGCGCGCGGCGTGGCGCAAGCGCAGCACCGAAAGGCCTGTCAACGCGGCTCCGGCCAAAGCGCCGCACAGGATTCCCCCTCCGATCGCGCCCCCTTGCATCCATGCAAGCACTCCAGCGACGGCAAGCGTCGCCAAGAGCACGAGTGTGGTCGGTGAGAGAAACACGGGGGGAGTCATTTGCGGGGGCCACTGCGAGGAGGCGGCACAGCGCGCACGAGTGCGACGGTGGCACCGACGGAGCCTAGAAGGCATCCGGCGAGCAAACACCAGGGAGAGGTGTCCAACGTCGAATCGAGCCACCAACCCGCGCCCGCAAAGACCACCATCGTCGCGGCGAATTGGAATCCAAGCCCTGCATAGCGGGCTAGATCACGATCGTGCGAGGACGGGGGCATGGCGGAGACGGGAGCTGCGGTTCCTTGAGCGGCCAGGTTGTGAGGAGAGCACCTCCGAGCGCTGCCCCAGATGCGGTGGGATCTCGCGCGGAGATTTTGGGGGAAAGAATGTAAGTACGAAGAGCCCCGCGTCAATGAAATCCTAGCGAAAACTGCACAGTGTCAAGTGGACCGTGCAGGCGCTATCCTATTCGCCCCGTTTGCGGCCCTTCCGGCCGTCTGCGAATCAGTCCACCCCCCTAAGCCGGAGAATCACCATGTCGATGGAACGCACCCTCGTCCTCCTCAAGCCCGACGCCCTGCAGCGCGGCCTCGTGGGCGAGATCATCTCGCGCTTTGAAAAGAAGGGCCTCAAGCTCGTCGGCCTCAAGATGCGCAACTTCCCGAAGGATCTGCTCGAGAAGCACTACGCCGTGCACAAGGAGCGCCCCTTCTACCCGACGCTCGTGGGCTTTATGAGCTCGGGCCCCGTGGTGGCGATCGCGCTCGAGGGCAAGGACGCCATCGAAGTCGTGCGCAAGATGATGGGCAAGACCAACAGCCGTCAAGCGGAGCCGGGCACCATCCGCGGTGACTTGGGCATGAGCTTCTCGAACAACCTGGTGCATGGTTCGGACGGCCCGGAGAGCGCCAAGTTCGAACTCGACCTGTGGTTCGGCGATGCCGCTGAGCGTTGCACTTGGGATCCGGCGGATCTCGGCTGGCGCTACAGCATCAAGGAAGAGCTGAGCTGAGCACGCACCTGTTGCCGCACCTGTTTTTGGGCTCGTCGCACGTCGCCGAGCTGGTGGCAGAACTTGCTCCGCGCGTCGCGCATCTTGTGGTGCGCGACGCGCATGCACTTCCACCGGCGGATCTGGTGCTGGTGCTGGTGGAGTCGCTCGAGGATACGCGCTCACGGCGTGTGTTTTTGCGTGTGTCGGCCGATCCCGATGGCGCGCGCATCTGCGCCGACCGCTCGCGCGTCAGCGCGCATACGGGACCGTTGGGACCTTTCTTCCGCGCCTGTCAAACATACTTGACAGGTGCGCGGCTGGTCAAGTTGTCGCAAGTCGCGGGTGATCGCCTTGTGGCCCTTGAATTCAAGTGTGCGGACGACCACAAGCGCACGCTCATCGCCGAGCTCGTGGGACGCCACGCCAACATGGTGCTTCTCGGCGGCAGCGACATCATCGAACATGTTTTGGTGCCGGCGGAAACGCGCTTGAAGGTGGGCGCCGCCTGGACGCCCCCGCCTGGACGCGCCACGCAAGGCACCCGCACCGCTCTGGTCGATGTCTTCCCCGAGCCGGCGGCTGCACCGCGTCTTGCCCCTGACGAAACGAGCGACCCCTACCCGCTTTCGTGGCGTGTCAACTGTGCTTTACAGGCGCAGGCCACGTATGCGCACAGCCATCGCGAGCGCAAGGACCTGCTCGAACGACTCGAACGGCGACTCAAGAACGCCCACAACCTGCTCGCCGGTTTGGAGCAACGCCGTCAAGCGGCCGAGGGTCACGAGCGTGTGCGCTGGGATGCCGAGCTGCTCAAGCTGCACCTCACCAGCGTGCCGCGCGGTGCCAAGTCGGTGGACTTGGAGGACCTGTACAACGAAGGCCAGACGCGCACCGTCAGCCTCGATCCCAAGCTGTCCGTGCGCGACAACATGGAGCGCCTCTTCGAGAAGGCCAAGAAGCTCGAACGCGCACAAACGACCATCGTCGAAGAGCTGGCCCTCGCCCAAGCCAAGCACCAGCGCTTGGCGGACTTTGTCGCGCGCGCCAAGGACGAAGCCGAGTCCGTGGACGATCTGGAGCGCGCGGCCATCGCTGGTGGCGTGCTGGACCCAAAGCAGGCCGCGCCGCAAAAGCAAGCCGCACCTGCGCCGCGACTGCCCTACCGCACCTTCGTAGGCAAGGCGGGCTCTGAGATCCGGGTGGGACGCAGCGCGAAGGACAATGACGCCCTGACCTTCAAGCACGCCCGCGGCAATGACCTCTGGCTGCACACGGCAGACACCCCGGGTTCGCACGTGGTCTTGGTGCTGGCCGGAAAGCCCGAAGCGCATCCCGAAGAGCTATTGGGCGCGGCCCATTTGGCCGTGCACTTTTCTCCTCTAGAGGGCGCCACCAAAGCGCGGGTGCATGTGGCTCCGCGCAAGTTGGTGCACAAGCCGCGCGGCGCCAAGCCCGGTCTGGTTACCCTTTCAGGCGGCAAGGTACTAGACCTGCGGCTGCAGCCTGAACGCCTCCAACGGCTCTTGGGTGCTCATCGCCCGCCTGCAAGCTAGACTAGTGTTTACCTCTATGCGCTACCCCCTCCTGCTGCTTGCGCCTCTCTTCCTCGTGGGCTGCCAATCGGATGGCGAGCCGACCGCCGAGCAGAAGGAGAAGATGCTCGAGCTGTACACCGAAACCGCGCAGAGCTACTACCAGATGGGCGAGGTTGAGCGCGCCGCTGGACAGGCGGAAAAGGGCTTGCTGCTCGATCCGGACAACCAGCAACTGAAGCTGGTCTTGGCTTGGTCCCTCCAACGCCGCGGCAAGACAGAGGACGTCGCACGCGCTGAGGGTTTATTCCGTGAAACAGCCTCGAGCGGCGACTTCCGTGCCTTGCTGGGTATGGGTGATGCGCTGGAGCGCAAAGGCCTCGCCTACGCCGAAGCGGCCGACAAGATCGAGTCGGGCGATCGCGTGACGGAGGCCGCCGATCCGCAACAACGCGTGCAAGAGTTGCGAGCCAAGGCCAATGCATGTTGGCGCGAAGCGCTGGATTGGTATCGCCAGACCATCGCCAAGCAAGCGGACAACAGCGATGCCCACGGCGGCTTGACGCGTGTGCATACCTTGTTGGGCGAACGCCGCGAAGCTCTGGCCGCCGCGGATCGCGCGCTAGAGATCGTGAGTGCCGACTACGCTTTCTGGGAGCAGCGCGTGCGCGCCCCCGATGTGCGCATCGAAGAAGAGAAGCGCATGCGCAGCTTGCTCGGGCGCTTGCAGAAGATCCTGATTGCGACGCACATGACGGCCTACCAGCTGTGTGTGGAGCTCGACCAAAAGCCGAAGGCGCTCGGTCATTTGGATGCCGCGCTAGCCTTGGATCCGGAACGCGCGGATGCGTACAGCCGCAGAGCGCAACTGCGCCTAGAGGCCGCCGATTATGCTGGTGCTACCAAGGACATCGACGCATTCCTTGCGCGCAGCTCGCTGGCCTTCGAGCATCCCGACATGAAGAAGGCTTGGCAAATCCGCCGCGAAGCAGAGACCGGCCTCAAGCGTCAACAGGCGAGCAAGCCCTAGTAGGCGCTGCTGCCCCTAGTAGTTGGAACGGTGTGTGAGCGTGCGGCGCTTGCCGTTCGCGTCTTGGATGACGATGACCAAGTCTTCACCCGGGCGCCGATCTTGCAGCACACGAGCCACCTCCTCGCGCGACGGCACGGGCGTCCCGTTCAGCTCAAGGAGCACATCCCCGGCGCGCAATCCCACCTGGGCGGCGATGGAACCATCGACCACCTCCTCGATTTGTAGGCCGCCGTCCTTGGGTTGGCACATGACGCCCAGGACACTGCGCTGCTGCATGGGCTGCTGCACGGGCTGCAGCACTCGGCGATCCGGCACCATCGGCATGCGACTCGGCGGAGCCAGCTGATCCTTCAGCGCATTCTCAGCTTCCAGTTCTGGATGGGCTTGGTAGATCTCGTCCAGCGTACGCCCCTCGTAGACCTTGACGTCTTCGGGGCCATCACCCGTGCGTGTGCGGACTTCCACGCGCGCTCCGTTGGAGTCTTGGCGCGTCTCGACCTGCCGCTGTTGGCGCGGCATCGGGCCCTCGCGCTCGAACGCACGGCCAAAGTCGCGCTCCACTTCCTCGCGCAGGCGCTCCATGCGCTGCTGCAAGTCTTGCATGCGCTCGTGCAGGCGCTCTTGCATGTCGCCCCAGCCATCGCTGCGGAACGTACGCAAAGCACCGCGCGCACCACGGCGATCCAATTCACGCAGCAGCAAACGCGCGGTCCAAGCCAACTCATCCTGGCCACGCGACCAAGCGCGGACCTCATCGGCGATGCGACCATCCTTGCGCGCTAACTCCAAGAGTTCCGCGTAGCTTTGTTCGCGGGCATTCAAGTCGCGCTGGCTGAGACGATCGCGCCACTCTGGCGCCCTAAACGCTGGTGCCTGGGCCCCCGCGCGCGGAGCTTGCGGCTGCACGGGTTGCAGGATTTCTGTCGGAAGCTGTTCCGTACCGACCTGTGCCTGCGGCAAGGACTCCTGCTGCTGCGGAACGAGAGCCAATAGGCCCAAACCGATCATGGCGTGGATCATGGTCATGTTGTGTGCTTCAGCGTGTAGTCCAACCGACTGTCGAGACAGAACCACCAGGCGTCAACACACGCCCGGCGTTGTTCTCCATCCACGGCACTTCGATCGTACGCGTGGCCGAATGACGCAGCGGCATCTCTGACGCTTGCAGAGGGCGCAAGGCGTCCCCGTCGACGGCGGCAACTCCAGTAGCGCTCACCGGAATCGGCACGATATGCGGCGCGGTGGGATTCGGCGCGGTGGGATTCGGTACGGCCTGCGATACGACTGGGGGCGCAACTTGAGGTGCGACTTGCGGCACGCGCAGTGCCAAGAAGCCCAGCACTCCAGCTGCGGCGGCCGCGGCTGTCCAACGGACCAAGCGCAGGCGCGACTTGGCAGGTTGCGGCATCACCAGCGCGGGCGTGACCGTTGACGAGGCTTGGATCTGTGGCAGCAGCGAAGGCACAGGCCCTTCCGCGCGCACCTGCACTCCCAGCACCAACACGCGCCGCGCTTCCTGCGCACGCTGCGTCAAGCTCGCACACGACTTGCACTGGCGTACGTGAGCCTCCACACGCGCGAGCGCCGCACGGCTCAAGTCTCCGCCACTGTAGAGCGGCAAGGACTGCCGCGTGTAGATGCAGTCAGGGTGTAGGTGATGGGAGTTCATGCGTGTATGCCGGTGCAGGGTCTACGAAGGGCGGCTGTCTTTGTTGGTGCGAGCACGCGCTTGCAGGCGGCGTTCCCATTCGTCTTGGAACAACTGACGCCCACGGTGCAAGCGCCAACGCACGGTCACATGCGTCGCGCCCACGATGCGGGCGATATCCAAACACGAAAGGCCTTCTAGCTCGCGCAGCACAAGCACCGCTTGAAAGTGCGGTGCCAGAGTCTTGAGCACCTCGTGCACCTGCCGGGCCGTCTCGGCGCGCTCGGCCTCAGCCGACGGAGCCTCGGCCTGCGTGTCCTCGAGTTGCACTTCGCCTTCGTCGGATTCCGCGATCGTCCCCGTGGCAACGATGCGCCGGCGACGCAGGTGGTCGATGGCGAGGTTGGTCACAATGCGATAGAGCCACGTCGTGAAGGCGTGCTGGAAATCAAAGGTCGCCAGATTCTTGTGCACGCGCAGAAAAGCCTCCTGCGCGATGTCCTTGGCGTCCTCCTCATGCGGCAGCATGTTCTTGGCTACACGCCAAGCCCGCGCTTCGTGACGGCGCACCAACGCCTCGAAGGCATCCGTATCGCCTTGTTGGGCACGGCGCACCAACGCATGGTCGAGGGCGCGGTCGTCGGCCTGTTCAGCGCTGCTGGCCTCCGCCTCGGGTTCCGGATCAGACTCGTGTTCCGGATCGGAACCGCCAGGCTGGACGGTTAGGTCTTCCAACTCATCGGGCAGTTCATCCCCTGCCAGCAACTCCGCCTCGTCAGACGACAACCCATCCCGCAACTCTGCGGGCGCGGGTGTCTGCCGGGTGGGTGCATGCTTGCCATGGGCATGCTGCGGGGAGGACGAACGCATCTCGCCTTCGTCGTACGGAGTCTGGTCCCGACTGTTGGAGCGGCCCATCAGGGGACTGCCAAAATTCAGATCACCACCGGGAAACGACCAGGCAGAGCCCCCGCCCGGCGATATTTTTCCCGGCGCTGGTGCAGCAGGGTCTCGACCGGGAGGGCCTCCAGCTCGTCGAGCGCAGTCAAAATCTGGCGCTTGACCGCCTGCATGGCGACCATCGGAGCGCGGTGGGCCCCACCGGCCGGTTCGGAGATGATCCCATCGATCAAACCCATCGCGGCAAGGTCGGGAGCCGTCAGCTTGAGCGCCTCGGCCGCGTCCGGAGTCTTGGCCCCGTCCTTCCACAAGATCGCCGCACAGCCCTCGGGACTGATCACCGAGTAGTAGCTGTGCTCCATCATGTAGACGCGATCGCCCACGCCGATGCCCAGCGCACCGCCGGAGCCACCTTCGCCAATCACCACCGCGACGATCGGCGTCTTGAGGCTGAACATCTGCAGGATGTTCTCCGCGATCGCCGCCGCTTGGCCGCGCTCTTCGGCGCCGATGCCCGGGTACGCACCCGGAGTGTTGATCAGGCACACGATCGGCAGGTGTAACTTCTCAGCCAAGCGCATCTTGCGCAGGGCTTTGCGGTAGCCCTCCGGGTGCGCGCAACCAAAGTTGTAGGCCATACGCTCCTTGGTGGTGCGCCCCTTGCGGTGCGCCACGAGCAAGAAACGACGCGTGTCCAAACGCGCCAGCCCCGTGACGATGGCCTTGTCGTCGGCAAAGACCTTGTCCCCGTGCAGCTCGATGAACTCGTCGCAGACCTTCTCGATGTAGTCAAGCGCGATCGGGCGCTTGTCATGGCGCGCCACGCAGACACGCTCCCAGGCCGACAGATCGCGGTAGGTGTCGCCGATGGTTTGCTGGAGTTTGGTGCGCAGGGCCTCTAGCTCGGACGAAATGTCCAGCTTGGTGCGGGCGCTGATTTGCTCGAGTTCCGCTAGCTGCTTCTCGACCTCTTGGATCCGGCGCTCAAACGGCAGGTAGGCGAGGTCGGTACGGGGCGCTTCGCTCATGGGGTGGGGCCCTCCTGGGCCGCCCTTCGAGGGTAACGCGCCGCAAGGGATCGGCACGCACTTTTTCCGGCCCTCTGGTCTAGCTAGCATCACGGGTTCAGCGGCCCCCACCGATGACCACCACACACACCGTTTCCGGCCCTACGGCCGTTGCCACCTCCTCTCTTCCCAACGCCTGGCGCATTGAAGTGCATCGACTGCGCGCGGGAGACGATCCCGAAGGCGGGCACGCGCTAGCGGCTTTCCGCGAGGCTGGCTGGAAGGGCTTGGCCGAAGTGCGCACCGCACGCGGCTTCCTCTTGCCGGCCGAGTGCACCCGCGCGGTCGTAGAGTCTGCCGTGCGCGAAATCCTTGCCGATCCCGTGCTCGATCGAGCACAGGTGTACGCACCCGGCGAAGCACCGCTGGCGCACGATGGCGTGCGGCGCATGTTGGTCGCACGCAAGAGTGGCGTCATGGATCCGGTGGCGCAAACGATCGCGCGCGCATTGGTGCGTTCGAAGATTTGGCCGGGCCACAGCGAACCGCATGTGACCACCTTCCGTGTGTTTCAACTGCGTGGTGAAGCACAGGCTTTGGACACCAAGCTCATGAAAGAGCTGGGCTCCAAGCTCGTGGGCAACGAGACCATCGAAGATGTGCTGGTGGCGAGCGAGACTCTCCCGTACGCGTTGCCGAAGCCGAGTCCGCGCCACGGTGTGGTGCATGTCAAGTTGCGCGGCGCCAGCGACGAAGCGCTGCTCACCACGAGCCGCGAGGGTTCGCTCTCGTTGAACCTCATCGAGATGAAGGCCGTGCAAGCGCACTACGAAGCGCTGCAGCGCGATCCGACGATCGCCGAGCTCGAGACCATCGCGCAGACATGGAGCGAGCACTGCAAGCACAAGACCTTCACCAGCAAGGTCGAGTTCGAAGGCCGCACGATCGACAACTTGCTCAAGCAGACGATCAAGGCGGCCACAGTCGAGCTGAACAAGCCGTGGTGCGTGAGTGTGTTTCATGACAACGCGGGCATCATCGAGTTCGATGCAGGCTTCGATGTGTGCATGAAGGTGGAGACGCACAACCACCCCTCCGCCATCGATCCGTACGGCGGCGCCGGCACCGGTGTGGGCGGTGTGATTCGTGACATTCTTGGTGTGGGCTTGGGCGCGAAGCCCATCGCCAACACCGACGCGTTCTTCGTCGGCCCGCTGGATTTGCCGCAGGCCGAGCTACCCAAGGGCTGCATGCATCCGCGCCGCATCTTGAACGGCGTGGTGGCAGGTGTACGCGACTACGGCAACCGCATGGGGATCCCGACCATCGCCGGCGGTGTGTGGTCGCATCCCGACTATGTGGGCAACCCGCTCGTGTACGCGGGCACTGTGGGCATCATGCCGCACTGGGCCGCGACGAAGTCCGTGCAGCCTGGTGACAAGATCGTCGTCGTCGGTGGACGCACGGGCCGTGATGGCATTCACGGAGCGACCTTCTCGTCGGTCGAGTTGACCGAGACCAGTGAAATCGAGTCGAGCGCTGCCGTGCAAATCGGCGATGCGATCACAGAGAAGCGCGTGCTCGACCTGATCGTGCGCGCGCGTGATGCGCGCTTGTACCGCGGCATCACGGACTGCGGTGCCGGCGGCTTGTCCTCGGCCGTGGGCGAGATGGGAGCCGAATGCGGTGCCGAGGTGCACTTGGAAACCGTGCCGCTCAAGTACCCCGGGCTTTCGCCGGAGGAAATTTGGATCAGCGAAGCCCAAGAGCGCATGGTGCTGGCCGTGCCGGTCGAGACGTTGTCCAGTTTCCTTGACGCGTGCAAGCTCGAAGATGTGGAAGCCACGGTGATCGGTGACTTCACCAACAGCGGCCGTTTGGTGCTGCGCTGGCACGGCGAAGTACAAGCCGATCTCGACTTGCACTTCTTGCATGAGGGCACACCGAAGCCCGTGCGCAAGGCGCGTTTTGATGCGCCCCGGCACACGGATCCCGGCGTCCCCGCGGCCAAGGACCAGCGGGCCACGCTGCTGGCCATGTTGGCCTCGACGGACATCGCTTCGAAGGAATGGATCGTGCGCCAGTACGACCACGAAGTGCAGGGGCAATCGGTGCTCAAGCCGATGACCGGTGTGCATCGCGATGCACCGAGCGATGCCTCCGTCATCAAGCCGCTGGCGCAATCGATCAAGGGGCTCGCGATCGGTTGCGGAGCCTCGCCGCACTACGGCCGGCTCGATCCGGGTGCGATGGCCGAGACGGTCATCGACGAGGCCTTGCGCAATGTGGTGGCTGTGGGTGGCGATCCCGACCGGACAGCGATCCTCGACAACTTCTCGTGGGGCAACTGCAATCACGAAGATCGCATGGGCTCGCTGGTGCTGGCTTCGGAAGGCTGCTACCGCGCGGCCATCGCGTATGGCACGCCCTTCATCAGCGGCAAAGACTCGCTCAACAACGAGTTCAAAGTGGGCGAACGCACCATCGCGATTCCGCCGACGCTGCTGATCTCGGCGCTGTCCATCGTGCCGGATGTGACCAAGGTGGTTGCCAGCGACTGGGTCTGCGCAGGCTCGACGCTCTATGTGGTGGGCGAGACCAAGCAGCACTTCGGCGGCTCGCACTACTACTTGCTCAACAAGTGGGAGGGTGGCTCCGTGCCGCGTCCCGACTTGCAGCAAGCACCGCAACTCATGCGCGCGTTGCACCGCGCCATCCAAGCCGGCACCGTGCGTTCGTGCCACGATCTGTCCGAAGGTGGCTTGGCGGTCGCCGCTGCAGAAAGCGCCTTCGGGGGCTGCTTGGGTGCCACACTCTCGTTGCAGCGCGTGCCGCACCAACTGGCGAGTGATAGCAAGGCCGACCGCGACACGACCTTGTTGTACTCGGAAAGTCCGACACGCTTCCTCGTCGAGGTTGCACCGGAACATTGCGCTGCCTTCGAGCAGCACCTGCAAGGCTTCCCGTGCAGCGCCGTGGGCTCCACGCGTGCCGAAGGCACCTTGGAGTTCGTGGGCACCAACGGCGTCACGCTCTCCAGCATCGACATTGAGGACCTACGGCGCGCCCACCAGAGCGGTTACCGGGGCTGAGCTCAAGAAAGGCACAACCAGACATGGCACACGCGAAGAGATCCTTGGTGTTGCGTACGGCAGGCATCAACTGTGATGCCGAAACGGTACGCGCGTTGGAGCGCGCTGGCTCGCAAGTCGAGCTGGTGCACTTGCACAGCTTGCTGGACCAACCAGCGCTGCTGGATGGGGCGTCGCTGGTCGTGATTCCCGGTGGCTTCAGCTACGGCGACGATGTGTCCTCGGGACGCATTTTCGGCCTGGAGTTGCGCCACGGTTTGCTGCAGCACTTGACGCGCTTTGTGGACGGCGGCGGGCATGTGCTCGGGGTCTGCAACGGCTTCCAAGTGCTGGTGGAGTCGGGCCTGTTCGAACGCGAGCCGGGGGCCGCCAGTGTCCCCGCCCGCAGCATCGCCTTGACCAACAACCTGTCCGCTCGCTTTGAGTGCCGTTGGGTGCACCTCAAGGGCGAGGCGTGCGCGGCAACTTGGATTGAACCGGGTGTGACCTTCCCCGTGCCGATGGCCCATGGCGAAGGGCGCTTTGTCGCGCTGGATGAGGCCACTCTGCAGCGTTTGGAAGCTCGCGGGCAAATCGCCCTGCGCTATGTGCGCGCGGACGGCAGTCCGGCCACGGACACCCACGACAACCCCAACGGTTCGAGCGGAGCCATCGCCGGTATCTGCGACCCGACCGGTCGGGTCTTCGGTTTGATGCCGCACCCCGAGCGCAACCTCGATGCGTGGAATCACCCGGAGTGGACGCGCCTGCGGGCGCGCGGCGCGCGCCGCACCAGCGGTGAGGGCCAGCGCTTCTGGGACCGGCTCGTCGCGGTCCTGCCGGTGCCGGTGTGACCGGTCCCCTTTCGTCGACGCGCCCAAGTACTGCGCAGTCGGGACTTGAACCCCGCCTGTGAAAATTGCACAAACAACACGGCTCCGCACCACAGATACCATGAACAAGCAACTGCTCACCATCGCGCTTCTCGCCCCCCTCTTCAGCGGCTGTGTCGCCGCCGCCGTCGGCGTTGTCGGCGGCGTCCTGCTCTCGCAGGAAGTCATGGATGACGCGACCTACGTCGGTCGTGTCAAACAAGACGTCAACCGCACTTGGGCTTCGGCCAAGACTTCGTTGTCGCACGCCAGCCTCAAGCCGATCGATGTCGACAACGCTGCCCGCACCGCCAAGGGCGATGTGGACGGCGCCAGCGTCACCGTGACGGTCTCGACCGTCGACATCGGCGAGTCGGAAATCCGCGTCGCCGCCAAGAAGTACGGTGTCGCAAACGGCGAAATCGCGCGCATGACCTTTGACAAGATCCTCGCTGATCTCGATCGCTGATCGCGAACGATCAACGCGCGTCTAACCCGAGGCTTCTGTCCAGTCCGCTTGTCGTCAAGTACGCTTGACGACGGCGGACTTTTTCGTGCACTTGCGGCAATAGCCGCGCAGGCGCAGGTCGTGGGAGACCAACTCAAAGCCCTTGCGCTTGCAGGCCTCCAGCTGCAGTTGTTCGATGCGATCGTCGTGGAATTCCTCGATGCGGCCGCACGACAAGCACAGCATGTGGTCATGGTGGTGATGGCCGAGCACATGCTCGTACACCATCTCCCCGCGCTCTGCATCCAAGGCCTGCAGGAAACCAGCTTCCTGCAGCAACGCCAGGGTGCGATAAACCGTAGCGCGCGAGGTCTTCTCGCCTGGCTCGGTTACCAACCACGCATGCAGTTCCTCGGCGGAGAAATGCTCATGCGTGGCGAAGGCACGATCCAAGATCCGCCTGCGCGGCTTGGTCAGCTTGAGTGACTTGGTCTTCAGCCACTCTTCAAAGCGTTGCACGATGTCAGCGTGCTTCATGCGGCCTCCTGCGCGCGACCTCAGCTGCCTTCCAGAGGGCGACGACGGCGCAATGCCGGTCCACCATCCGACTCCTGCACGATGATCGGCTCCTCGATGACCGGCGCCAGCACCGGACGCAAGGCTGCCCGCGATTGCTCGCGAATACCGATGTCGGTGCGGTACTGGCGACCGTCGAAGCGGATCTTGGCGACCGCGGCGTACGCGCGCTCGCGGGCCTCATGCACATCCGCACCGCAGGCCGTCACACACAACACACGCCCACCGGAGACGACGAGGTCACCGTTGATGGAACGCTTCGTGCCCGCATGGAAGACCACCACTTCGGGATCCTTTTCCGCTTCGTCGATGCCATCGATGGCGGCGCCCTTTTTTGCAGCTGCGGGATAGCCGTCGGCGGCCATCACCACACCCACCACGGTGCGCTCATCCCATTCGGGTGACTCGATCTCACCGAGCTTGCCATCGGCACAAGCCAGCATGACGGGCAACAAGTCGCCCTTCATACGGCGCACGATGGCTTGTGTCTCCGGATCGCCGAAGCGCACGTTGTACTCCAACACGCGCGGACCGGCTTCCGTGTTCATCAAGCCAGTGAAGAGCGTGCCGCGGAACGGGATCTCATCACGGCGCAGCGCGTGCAGAGTGGGCACCAGCACACGCTGTTCGATTTGACGCAAGATGCGCTTGGCAAGGCTCGGTACCGGCGACACGACGCCCATGCCGCCCGTGTTCGGGCCCAAGTCGCCGTCCTGCAATTGCTTGTGATCCATCACCGGCTCGAGGATCAGGATCGTCTCACCATCCGTGATCGAGAGGATGCTGGTCTCTTCACCCACAAGGCACTCCTCGATGACGATGCGGTCACCCGCAACACCGAGCGTGCGCTTCTCCATGATCTCATCAACGGCACTGCAAGCAGACTTGGCGTCCGAGCACACGAACACGCCCTTGCCGGCTGCGAGTCCATCTGCTTTGACGACTTGCGGCCATTCCTTGCAGCTTTCGAGGTAGCTTTTGGCAATGCCCGAGCGATCAAAGCGTCGCCACTGCGCGGTAGGAATGCGATGGCGGTCGAGCAACTCTTTGGAGTAGACCTTCGAACCTTCGAGCTTGGCACCAATCGCACCGGGGCCGAACACGCGCAACTTGAGTTCGCGTAGACGATCGGCCAGACCCAGCACCAACGGCTCTTCCGGCCCGATGATGACGAGGTCAGGTTGCTCATTCTTCGCGAGCGCGACCAAACCTTCCACATCGCTAGCCTCGACGGGGATGTTGCGTGCCAAACGTCCGGTGCCAGGGTTACCCGGCGCGCACAGCAGTTCCGGTTCCAGAGGCGACTGGGCCAGTTTCCAGACGAGCGCGTGTTCGCGACCGCCGCTACCTACGACGAGGACTTTCATGTTGTTCGGGAGCGATGCGACAGGAGGCCGGCATCGTCTTGGGGCAGGAAGAATAGCAGCCATCCACGCCAGACGCTACGCTACGCCCTCTATCTGGATGTGCGGGGAGTACCTCAGTTGGCAGAGGGGAAGCTTTGGGTGCTTCCAGTCGTGGGTTCGAGTCCCATCTCCCCGACCAGCACGCGCCCGTAGCTCAGCTGGATAGAGCATCGGATTTCTAATCCGACGGTCGCAGGTTCGAATCCTGCCGGGCGTGCCACCTCGTGTCCGGCTTACTTGACACCACATGGTACGTCCCTGGGCAATCATCGTCGGGCTGCTGGCCACAAGCCTGGTGGCGTGGTTGCTGCGCGACCGCCCCGATGTGGCTCTGGCCTGCTCGGTGGCTGTGTTGATGGCTGCGTGGTGGGTGCTGGATGCTCTGCCCTTGTGGGTGACCTCGCTAGTGCCCTTGGTCGCCATTCCGGTGCTGTTGCACGAGCAGACATGGCCAGAGCGCGCGCAAGCAGCATTGCTGCCCTACATCGATCCCTATGTAGGGCTGTTCTTGGGCGGGATGTGCATCGGTGCCGCCATGCAAGAGCATGGCTTGCATCGACGCTTCGCCCTGAATGTGCTGCAACTGTGCGGCAGCTCACCACGACGCGTGTTGGCTGGCATGATCCTCGCGCCTGCGTTTGTGTCGATGTGGATCAGCAACACAGCGACGACGGCGATGATGCTGCCTGTGGCGATCGCCGTAGCCGTAACAGCGCGCGGCGCCGGCAACACCACCACGGGAAGACCGACAGCGACACGCCATACAACCGCACTCCTCCTGGCTGTGGCGTACGGTTCCTCCGTAGGTGGCATCGCCACCAAGATTGGCACACCACCCAATGCTCAGTTCGCGGGCTTCCTAGAGCAGCGCGGTATCGAGATCGGCTTCCTCGAGTACTTGGTTGTGGGAGGCGGCTTTGTGCTGTTGTTCCTACCGATCGTGTGGCTCTTCTTGGCGCGGCTCTTGCCCCGTGATGAGCCACACAGCGCTCAGGCGGAACAGGAGCACGCGCGAATTGCCAGCGAGCTCAAGGCCTTGGGACGCATGTCCAGAGCCGAGCGACGCATCGCCATCGTATTCGCATGCGCGGCGTTGGGATGGGTCCTTTCGCAGCCCTTGACCGCATGGGTGCGCCAACTGGATGGTGCCAGTTGGGTGCGCACAGCCCATGTGGAAAGCGCCATTGCCTTGCTGGCTGCCATTGCGCTCAAGGTGCAACGCGCACCTAGTCCCCTCTTGCCATGGCGCGCCGTCGCGCGTGTGCCTTGGCATACCTTGGTGTTGTTGGGCGGCAGCTTTGGCTTGGCGGTGTTGATCGTCGATTCCAAGGCCGGCACGGAACTAGCACACCTACTGAGCGGTCTGCGCTCGGCGCCGATGTGGCTCGCACTTGTAGGCGCCACTCTGGCCACAGTGGCCCTGTCCGCGATCGCCAGCAACACGGCAACCTGTGGCGTGATGCTGGCCGTGTTGTGGGAAGCCTTCGGAGGCGGGAGTGCAGCCGTGCCAGTGCTCTACGGTGCCACCATCGCCGCATCGTGCGATTTCGCGTTACCGGCCGGCACCGCGC
>Ga0255096_1000716_pt1 | contig 15236 bp, 16 predicted proteins | sample Colum_Atlam_RepA_2_FD_188563 | JGI IMG/M metagenome (GOLD analysis project Ga0255096, IMG submission 188563) | Freshwater microbial communities from Columbia River, Oregon, United States - Colum_Atlam_RepA_8d | ecosystem: Environmental > Aquatic > Freshwater > River | place: USA: Oregon...
GTATCGAAGCCATCGTCAACTACCGTATCGATCTCGAGCCACAGGCTGGCCAGCCTGCGCCCCAGCAGGCCTGAGCCGACGCGGCGGCATTCGATCGGGACCAGCGGCGGCAGGAAATCCGGTTTCTCCGGGTTGCTTGGCACCCGCCGCAGGTCATGGCACTCCCTATCGTGGCGCATGCGGTAGGTTTTGATCGCGTTGTTGCTGCTGTCGTGTGTTGCAGGAGGGTGCCGTGAAGAGAGAACTGCTATGACTGAAGTGGTGGGAGGCAGTAGGCGCGAACATCACTGGAGCTGGCTACTGACAGTGTCGGCATCCTGCCCGGCTTGGTTACTTTCCCGAAAGCATCCATGCATAATTCCAAGCAACCCAGTACGGATGCGCCCCATTGAAACGATTCGCCGATCTTGTTGCGGCCCTGCTTCTTGCGTTGTTCTGCGGCCAGCTGGTGCTGATCAGCTACACGGGTCCCTACGGGTGGGATGATGGCGCCATCACGCTCGCCTACGGTCGAACGCTGGCCGAACACGGCCGCTTTGCGCTCACATCGGTGAGCGAAGTGGTAGAGGGCTCCTCCAGTCCTCTCTTCGTGCTGCTGGCAGCACTGTTCTCGTCACTGGTTTCTTCCGGCTTCGATCAGCTGATCGCTTTCTCCCAGTCCATGGCTTTGGCCGGTGCCGCCCTTACCGCCGTGCTGCTCTGGCAAAACCTGGCCCGCCATATCACCGATAACACGCTGTCGCTGCTGGTTACTGCCGGTACCGTGCTGTTGCCGACGTTCAGCAGCGAGATCGCCAACGGCATGGAAATGACTGTGTTCGCCGCACTGCTGCTGGCGTTTGTGCAGGCGATGCAGCAGCGGTCATCGCTGGTCTACCTGTGGATTGTGCTATTACTGCTGACACGCTTCGAGGCGGTGTTCTATCTGTTGTTTGCGCTGGTAATGTCGACTCTGGTAGCGCGTGAGCAACGTGCCGATACAACCAGACTTATCGCCGCCGTTGTTGCCACATTTGCTGCCATCACGTTTGCACGCTATCTGTACTTCGGCGACATGCTGCCCAACACGCTGTATGCCAAGCTGCATCCGCCCTATACGCCGGCTGATCTTGTGGGCAAGGTGCGGCTCAAGCTGGCTGGACTCGGTGAGTTCCTCTCGGTGCATGGCCTATTGTTGCTGGCGCTGCTGCCGTTCGTGATCGGCAGGACGCAACTGCGCCAGCGACTGGCCGACATCAAGTTCAATTTGGTGCTCGGTTTTCTGGTGTTTGCGCTGATCACCGGCAAGAACTGGGGCTACGATGGCCGCATGACGCTGGCATGTACACCGTTGCTGGTGCTGCTGCTGGCGCAACTGTGGTCGTCGGTGCATGACATCGGTTTGCAGGCCAACGGCAGCCGCCTGCTGCAGTGGCAGGGCAATGGTTCTCTGGTGTGGTGGTTGCCGGTGCTGCTGGCAGCGGTGTTTGTCGCCAATGCACCGTTGGCGTTTGCCAACATCAAGACTGCATTGATTGGCGGCTACTACCAGCAGAAGCCACTGCCATCACTGCTGCTGCCCCGCATGCAGCGTTCACTGCAGCACAACACTTCTTTCGGCATTTCGCCGCACAACTACCGCGTCACCGGTCAGGCCGTCGAGCGGCTGCGTACAGCACTGGGACTCGCCACCATCAGTTTCCTCAGCCCGGATGTCGGTGGCCTCGCGCTGTGTTGTGACAACATCCAGGTGCTCGACTCGGCACTGTTGGCCAACCGCCAACTGGCCAAGACCGGCTATGACCGCTTTGCGGATTATCTGGAACAGAGTGCGCCCGACATTATCGAAACCCACGAGGTGTGGTCAGAGGTCACCGGCATTTATCAGCTCGACTATTTCCGGCAGCATTACCTGCCGCTGGTGCTCGACGGCAACCTGCTGTGGCTTGAACGCCGTCATCTTGGCAGTCTCAACGCAGTACAGGTCCATGCCTCTGCTGCTGCCATAACCGACAACACCCGCTACTACACCCGTGGCACACCGGATGAACGTTATCTGCAGACGGTTTATGCCGGCCCGCTGTATGAATGGAACAGCCGTACGCCACTTTGACGACAACAAGAACAAGAGGAAATGCAAAATGAATTCCCGGATACACATGCTTTTGCTGTGTGCTGCGCTGTCTACTCCACTTTGTGCTGCCGTGCTGCCGGCACATGCGCCGATCACGCTGCTCATCGTGGCCGACGCCGTCAATCCACACAAATTGTCCAATGCCGATCTCACGCAACCGGAAGATCTGCAACCGGCGCTGACAGCAGCCGACAGCCCGCTGGCGACTGCTAAGGCCACTACGGTGAACAGCCAGTGCGTTGACGATGCGCTAAAGGTACTGGCAGCCGCCGACAAACCCGACGTGGTGTTGTATTTCGCTCATCGCGCCGCCAAACACTGCGACGGCAGCGATGCGCAGCCGGAGTTCACCCGACTGGTCGCACAGGGCTTGCAGCAGGGCATGGGGGTTGTCGTTCTGCATCACGGTCTGTATGTCGACATTTTCACTCCCGGCGCCAAGGACGAGCTGCTGACACTGATCGGTGCGAAGACCAACAGCATCAAGTGGGACACCATGGACGGCCAGCGCGTCTACAACGTGGGCGGCAGTCATTTTGTCAGCAGCAACGGCCTGACTTATCCGCAGCAGGGCGACTTTGCCGGTACCCCGGGTGTGGCTGCGGGCATTTATCCGTACTTCGTCAATGTGCCGGATGAACTCTATGCCGATACTGCGCTGGTCGAAGTTGCCGGTGAGCAGCGCACACCGCTGTTTGCGTCAGATTCGCTGGGAACCCGCTTGCTGGGGTATGCGCTGGTCAGACCAGACTGGCAGGGCAGGGTAGTGGCGTATCAGCCGGCCGAGTATCAGCCGAATGCGCTCGACGACCACGATGGCCCCAATTTCCAGATACTGGTAAATGCAATTTATTTTGCGGCCTACGGCACGCCGTGAACGACGCCGTCAGACCTTGACGGTTTTCCAGCTGCCGCGGCTGAAGAGCCACAGCGTGAAGAGACCGACCGAGGTCTCGGAGATGAACACGCCCCAGAACACGCCTGTCTCAGCCCAGCCCAGCCGGATCGCCAGCCACCACGACAGCGGGATCTGCAGCAGCCAGAAGAACACCACGTTGATCAGCGTTGGTGTCCGCGTGTCGCCGGCGCCATTGAAAGCCTGCACCGACACCATCCACCAGCCGTAGACGAAATAGGAATAAGACAGGATGCGCAGCCACTGTGCGCCGATGGCAATGACCTCGGCGTCGTCGCTGAACAGGCGCATGAGATTTTCATTGAACAGCCAATAGACAATCGACACTGTCAGCAGGAACGCCATGTTGTAGCAGCCGATCTTCCACACCGTGGCTTCCGCACGCTCCGGCTGGCCGGCGCCGAGGTTCTGCCCCACCAGCGTAGCAGCCGCGTTCGACAGTCCCCATGCCGGCATCATTGTGAACATCATCACGCGGATGGTGATGGTGGCACCGGCCACTGCAGCACTGCCGATGTCGGCGAGAATGCGCATCAGGAAAATCCACGACGTCATCGCAATGACCATCTGGCCGATGCCACCCAGCGAGGTCTTGATGATGGTGGCCAATACATCGAGTTTCACCCGCACTTGAGCGACGCTGATCCTGATTTGTTTGCCGCCGCGCCACAGCGAATACAGCTGTACAGCCACGCCGATACCGCGACCGATGTTGGTTGCCACTGCCGAGCCCTGCACGCCGAGTTCCGGCAGCGGGCCCCAGCCGAAGATCAGCATGGGGTTGAGCACGATGTTGATACCGTTGGCGATCCACAGCACCCGCATTGCAATGGCAGCATCACCGGCGCCGCGGAAAACCGCATTGATGATGAACAGCAGCACGATCACCACATTGCCGCCGAGCATCCATTGTGTGTAACGGTAGCCGTGTTCCAGCACCCAGGCGTCGGCGCCCATCAGTGCCAGCAGGTCTTTGGCAAAAAACAGCCCGGCAATGGCAAACGGAATCGACGCCAGTACACCGACGAAGATCGCCTGCACTGCGGCCTCGGCCGCGCCTTCACGCTGTTGTTCGCCGATGCGGCGGGCCACCACTGCTGTCACGCCCATCGCCAGACCGATACCGATGGCGTACAGCAAAAAGAGTACAGTTTCGGTGAGGCCGACTGTTGCCACGGCGGAGGCACCCAGTTGTCCGACAAAGTAGATATCAACCACGGCAAAGGTCGATTCCATCATCAGTTCGAGAATCATTGGCACCGCCAACAGCAGGATCGCACGGTTCATACTGATGCGAGTGAAGTCCGCTTCGCTGCCGCGGATGGCGTCGAGTAGCTCACGCCACATGGACTGTGGCGCTACAGGAGGGAAACTGTCGGTACTCATTGGGGATGTCCGGTGGCGGCGCGTTGCTGCCGATCATGGCAGCGCGCCTGGCGCGTGATATTCAAGGGATCGACTTGTCCAGCGCTTCGGCTTCTTTCTGGCGGATCAGCTGCAGCAGTGGGTCTTCCGGCGTTTCCAGTGCGTTTTGGGCATCGTCGAGCTGTTGTTTGGCAGTATCGAGCGTGCTCTTGACTGCCAGCGCCTTGTTGTAGGTAGTCTGCAGCTCGGTCGGCAGTTTGGCGACGATGGCCTGCTTGCCGGCTTCCGCCTGCTCTGAGACGATTTCGGCTGCGCCGTCTTTCACCAGCATCACCGCCATTTGATTGGTATCAGCGTTCCACACGAGGCCGGCGGTATCAACAATGGCCTGGGCTTCGGGTGGCGCGTAGCGCGACACCAGGTAGATCAGTGCGCCTTCCTTCTGGATCTCGTTGGCAGTGCGCAGCAGTTTCATCGCCGGGTCGTATTTGTCGCCCAGCAGCGCCACCATGCGATCCTTGATGATGGGCGCTTCGAAAAAGTTGATATCGTTGGGGTTGAAGCCCACCAGTGGTGTAAGGAACGCCCACATCAACCTGCTCTGCAGCTGGTTGCCGACGATCAGCGACGGTACGCAACCTGCCAGCAACAGGCAGGCTGCGAGTAACATAAGCCATTTCTTGGAGCGCATGGGCTGTCCTGCCGACAGGGAAAGCGCGCAGTCTATACAGGTAGCCGTGATGAGCAAGCAGTCGCCACTGAAATATATCCAGGGCTATGCGCCCGAACTGCAGCAGGAGGTGGAGCGATTGCTGGCTCAGCACCGCCTCGGCGATTACCTTCGCAGTAAATATCCTGCCGGTCACCGTGTCGCCAGCGACAGCGAACTGCGCGACTACGTAATGGAAATGAAGAACCACTAGCCCTTGAGCAAAGTCGTGTACGACAACCATATCCACGTCATCAACAACGCCCTTGGCCTGCACACTTATATCTCGCGTGTGCAGGGCAACAAGCTCAAGCGCAAAAACGAGATCCGCATCAGCACGGCGTTCAAACAGGCGCCTGAACCGCTGTTGCGCATGATCGTCGTGCATGAACTGGCACATCTGAAGGAAAAAGAGCACAACAAGGATTTCTACCAGCTGTGCCTGCACATGCTGCCGGACTATCACCAGCTGGAGTTTGATGCGCGCTTGTACTTGACGCTACTCGAGCAGCAGTAAGTGATGCCGTTTCTTCTGGCCCAATACCCTGGACGATGGGTGATGCCAGGGTGGCACTGAAGAATCCCACTCGCCGTTCAGTGGGATAAAGGCGGCGGGATAAGTGTCGTCGATCGATAGTGCGAGGTTGCTCAGGGCAACTTGCTGCAAACATTCCCTTCTTCGAAATAAGCCTGTTCCACCGATTCTCCGGGGACCATCGATACAGCCCACGCCTTCGCAATGGCAAGGGGGTCTTGCGGATCGGTATCGAGTTCGAGGGATTTGCTGTAAGGGTCCCAGATCCACAGGTGTGTACTGTCGATGGGATACACGAACACCACCACGTCATGGCGCCAGGCAGCAGACTTTATGACCAGCTCGCGGGCGACAACGTCGACCGAGCACATCGCTTCGATCATCTTGGCGCCTTCAGGCAATTTGCCTTGGTTGAACGGAAAGTTGACGGCGGCACTGGCGCCGTTGGCCAGCAACTGCAGTGTGACTACAGCTCCGGCAAGCATATGGCTCGCGCAGATAAAGGAGCTGATTGAAGGCATAAGAGTTCCCCTGTATGGGCTGCTGGCTATGGTAGGCTTCTGTCTGCGGCAATGACAACACGCCAGGATCAGTGGCCGCGCAGTCGGTAGTAATTACAAGCAAAAGGGCATCGCATTCAATGAAATCAGTGGCAGCCACACTCTTCGCCGTGCTTTTGTGCGGCTGCGCCACGGCGCCGCCGGTTGTCCTGCCGGACTTTATCGGCGAGGCCGAAAACGCGTGCCTGCCGGAATCAATCATCCTGGCCGAATCCCTGCACAAGCAGAATATTCCCGCTCGCATTCTGCTCATCAGAACTCCTACGTTCTCCCATGCTGTGGTGGCCTTCATCTATCCTGTGGAGTCACCTTCACTGCAGGTATGGGATGTTTACACCCGGGCTATCAAGATAGATGCCGACTTCGACAATCCGGGGAGCATCGCAGTGGAGTGGCTGAGAGCCAACATCATTGAAGGGCCGGTAATAAGCGCCTCTTTTCTTTGATAGCCGCGTTGCCGTGAACGCAGGCCTGCTGCGCCCGCGACGGATAGCGACGCTCAGCGATCGGTTCTTGAGATGTGCTGGAGCTGGATATGCCATGCCCCGTTCTCCCATTCAGCCACAATGCTGAAGTGAGTGGGCATGGGCGGCTGGTCAGGAAACTCGACAACTGCATCTCCCGACAGGATTCCTACTGTTGCCATGATGGTACTTTCTTCTACTTGCTTGATCGCCACCTTTGGCGGATTCACCGAATACTTGGAGTAGTAATCACTGATTTGCTCATTGCCGCGCAGCTCGTCACTGGTAAATACCACGTGGATGAAGGCATCACTGGAATAGAGAGAAAGAAGGCGAGTGACATCGCCATCAGTGGCTGCATTGGCCCACAGCGCCGGCATTGCATCAAGCAACTGCTGCTTGTCCTCTGCGGCATTGAGCGAGCCGGCTGCAAGCATCCACATCGCACACAAAGAGTGCCGCCATATCCGACATTGATTCAGGCTGCCGCCAGATTTGAAATGGATTATTCTATTGATCATGTATACCCCCCTCCGGGGTGGTCGCCACGCATGAGCGTAACGGTGATTCCGTTGTAGTATCGTGGTTTTTGCAACGGGAATGCAATGGAACCTCACCACACTTCTGAACTCGCTGATTCCTTTAGTCGCTACTTTGCCATCACGCCGGCACTCGATACTGAACGACTACAGGAAACCTGGCGCGTCCGTCACGAAGTTTACTGCGAAGATCTTGGCTGGGAACCGCAGAGGGCGGACGGTCTTGAAACCGATGAATTCGACACTCATTCCGTTGCCTGCCTGATGCGTTCTTCGGTCAATGGCAGTCGAGTGGGCTGCGTCAGGCTGATTTTGTGCGATCCGCAAGATCCCGATGCTCCGCTGCCGATCGAGACTGCCTGTGCCGCTACCTTCGATCGTAGCGTGTTCGATTCCGCCAGCGTCGACCGCCGACGTATCGCTGAGGTGTCGCGTCTCGCAGTGGTCAGTCAGTACCGTCGTCGTAAAGGCGAATCGGATAAACCTATCTCTCTCGAACTGGCCGATTTCGGCGAGTCCGGCCAGCAACGTTTTCCGTTCATTCCAGTGGGACTCTACCTCAGCGCATTTGCAGTGGCCGAGCACCTGGGCATTGATTATCTGCTTGTGCTTACCGAGCCACGGTTGGCGAAACATCTTGGTAAGCTCGGTATCCACATCCGTCAGATCGGGGCGGGGATCGAACACCGTGGTCTGCGTGTTCCTTCGGTGATCGACACCAAATCGACTATCGCAAACCTGCATCATCTGCTGGCACACCTGTGGCCAAAGATCCGCAACGCTGTGGCGGCTGAGTACACCACTGCTGGTACCGGCAACCTTGTTGTGCCCTGACAGTGCCATTGCTGTTCCAGAACGGCCAGTGAAGCGTGCGCATTGAATTCCAGCGGGTGACAGTTCTGCAGCCGGTGTAACCCAATCATGTGCAGCCGCACTGCCGGTGTCTGTCCGAAGGCTGTACTGATGGACATTCAGTCAGCAAGTGTCCGATCATTGGGGCCGGAACCATCCAACAATAAAGGCACCGCACAGGTGCGACAACCGGGGACTCCACCATGCAAAAACGCAGATTTTCCGCCCTTGCTGCCAGCGCCTTGCTGACAGCTGCAGTGCTGGCCGGCTGCAGCGGCAATGAAGATGCCGCTGTTGCCACCACAACCGACACCGCCGCTGAAGCACCAGCTGCTGCAACCACTGTCACTGGTGGCGAGTGGGGCTCCTATGGTCGTGACTACAGCGAACAACGTCACAGCCCGCTCGCGCAGATTACGCCTGACAACATCAGCCAGCTGGGCCTGGCCTGGTATGGCGATCTGGCCGAGAAGGGCGGTGGTTACGAAACCACGCCCTTGATGGTGGATGGTGTCATCTACGTCAGCTCGCCATGGAGCAAGGTCTATGCATTCGACGCCAAAACCGGCGCACCGCTGTGGAAATACGATCCGATGGTGCCTGGCCAATGGGCCGTGAACCTCTGCTGCGGCATCGTCAACCGTGGTGTGGCGTACTGGAACGGCAAAATCATCTGGGGCACGCTGGATGGTCGCTTGGTGGCCGTGAATGCCAAAACCGGCGAAAAAGTGTGGGACGTGCAGGCCACCGATCCTACCAAGCAGCTCTCCATCACCGGCGCACCGCGCATTGCTGACGGCCGCATCTTCATCGGCGAAGCCGGCTCCGAATTCCATCAGCGCGGCTACCTCGCTGCCTATGACGCCGAGAATGGCGCTGAACTCTGGCGCTGGTGGTCGGTGCCCGGTGATCCGGCGCTCGGTTACGAACAGCCTGAACTTGAAATGGCAGCCAAAACCTGGAACGGTCCGTTCTGGGAGAAAGGTGGTGGCGGCACGCCGTGGGACGGCATCCTGTATGACCCACAGACCGACCTCGTGATCTTCGGCACCGGCAATGGCGCGCCATGGCCAGCAGAAGTGCGTTCGCCGGGCGGTGGTGACAATCTCTTCACTTCATCGATCGTTGCCGTTGAAGCCAAGACCGGCAAATACCGCTGGCACTATCAGGCCACGCCGCAGGACAGCTGGGACTTCGACAACACCCAGGGGCTGTCGACGGCAGACCTTGTCATCAACGGTGAAACCCGACACGTGGTGATGCAGGCGCCTAAGAATGGTGTGTTCTATGTGATTGAAGCCGGCACCGGCAAAGTGATCTCGGCCGACCTGTTCGTACCAAGCGCCAACTGGATGACGGGCTTCGACGACAACTGGCGTCCGATCCTCAATCCTGACGCCAACTACGGTGCCTTCGGTGACCGCGGTTTCCATGTCGTGCCTTCGGCCGGCGGCGCCCACAGCTGGCATCCGATGGCGTTCAGCCCGGTCACCGGTTACATGTACATCCCAACCAACTACAGTAGCTTCCCGCTGGTAGCTGAAGCCGGTGCCAAGATGGGTAACCAGTTGCTGTCCATCAACGTTGGCAAGCGTCCGCAGATGGACGCGCCTCAACTTGAGGGCGGTGGCTCCTACATCCTTGCGTGGGATCCGGTTGCACGCAAACCGGTATGGGAACAACGCCTCGGCGGGTCGCGCGCCGGCCTTTTGACCACTGGCGGCAATCTGGTATTCCAGGGTACGGCACAGAACACCTTCTCGGCCTTCCGTGCCGATACCGGTGAGCAGGTGTGGACCACACAGACACAAGCCAATGTTGTTGGCGGCGCTGCCAGCTACGAAATCGACGGTGAACAGTACGTGGCTGTGGTGGCCGGGCAGGGCGGTGGTCGTGGTGGTTACTGGGCACCGAACTACGCACGATTGCTGGTGTACAAAGTCGGCGGCACAGCTGTGTTGCCGGAACCTGTGAGTTACACGCCACCCGTGCTGAACCCGCCGGCCGTGTTCGGCGACGATGCACTGGTCGCGCAGGGTGAGATGCACTACAACGAACACTGTGCCAGCTGCCATGGCAACAACGGTCGTGTCAGCAGTCTGTTCCCTGACCTGAAATATGCTGCGGCACTCAACAGCCCCGAGTTGTTCAAGGCCATCGTCGTTGACGGCATCCTGCAGAACAACGGCATGGTCTCGTTCGCCAGCGTCTTGACTCCGGAACAGGCCGACTCGATTCGGGCCTATGTGGTGAAGATGTCGAATGATGCGAAGAATGCGCCTCCGCAGGCGGGGCCTGCTCCGGCGGCACAACTGGCGCCTCCGCAGGCGGCTCCGGCCCAGCAGGCGACTGCTCCGGCGCCTGCTGCACAAGCGGAAGTCCATCAGTAACAACGAGAGGGGTTCAAGATGAAACGCTTAATGCTCCACAAGTTGTTTGCCAGCGGCTTCGCTGCTGCAGCATTGTTGCTGCAGCCGGTGATGGCGCAGGAACTGACGATGGACAACCTGCTTGATCGCATCCAGATCGAGGACTTCCTGACGCGTTATTACTACGATCTGTCAGAGGGCAAGGCACACGAGCTGGCCGACTACTTCACCGCTGACGCCATCCTTGATGTCGACAGCATGGTGGCAAAGGGTCACGCCGAAATCGGCAAGCTGTATGAACGTCCTGAAGGCGCTACACCGCCGTCGGAACCGGAAGCACAGCGTCGCCGCGGTCACATGCTGCTGACCAACCCGGTGATCACCGTCAATGGCAACCAAGCCGAAGCCCATGTGATCTGGACTGGCGTCATGAACGAAGGTGTTGGCACAGCACCGAGTCTGTACGAGCAGGGTCGTGAAGACACCAGACTGGTGAAACAGAACGGCAAGTGGCTGATCTCGTACCGCTGCATCAGCTCCGACAGTGGCCTGCCCGACAAATACGATGCCACATATAAGCCGCGTGGTGTCTGCTGGGATAAATAGTTCCCAAGCTGCAAACTGCAATCAGAAAAGGCCCGGGCATTCCCGGGCTTTTTGTTATGGAAGCTTCAATCGTCGATGAAAAGGCTGTTCATCGGATCACTGACACGCAGATCCTGCAGATATTGCTGATAATCAAACCAGTAGCGTTGTTTCAGTTGTTGTGCCTGACGTTCTGCCTGCTGCAGCGGCAGCGGCGCAAATTGCGCCGGAAACGCAAAGCCGATCAGGTTGCCTGAGGTACCGACCGGAACGAAATGCACGCGTGAGTTGAAGATCCGTACCAGACTGCGTGTAATCGCTGCCAGCAGCACGGCGTTGGTGCGCCACACATTGATTACCAGTACGCCTCGCGTTGCGAGCAGCCGGTAACAATCTGCAAAGAACTGCTCGCTGGCGACTTCAGTTGCCATGCCATCGCCCTGATAGGCGTCGACCACAAGCAAGTCGTAGCGGCCCGCTTCGGCTTCGCTGTGCTGCGCCACATATCGGGCACCGCAGCCGATCGTAATCTGCAGGCGTGGATCATGGGGCAACGCGAAATACTGCCGCGCGATGTCAACCACTGCTGACCGCAGTTCCACTGCCTGCACCTGCACGTTGTCGTTGTGCTGCAACAGGAATCTCGCCATACAGCCGCCACCAAGGCCTACCAGCAGCACCCGTGACGGTTCAGCATTGACCAGCAGCAGCGACGACATGACCCGTTCATATTGCGCAATCAGTTGGCGCGGCAACGACAATGCCATGGAGCTCTGGTTGGCAGCTGTGCCGAAGTGCAGACAGCGCATGCCGTTGTTGTCGACAACTTCCATCGGTCCGAACTCATCGTGGTGTTCGGCCACCAGCACACCGTCGTAGCGGTAGTTCTGCATAACGATCTACTTGTCAGTCAATTCATTGCGGTGCACATACCAGTTGCCGTTGTAACGGCCGCCCGCATAAAAACTGCTGGTAAGCCGCACGGTGGCGCGTTCTTCATCAATGCCTTCGCGGGCGCAGAACTCCGCCAACGGCATGTAGCCGGCCAGTTCTGCTTCACCGAGCTGCTTGCCGATCTGGCGTTTGTTCAGCAGCGCGTACACACCGCCGCCGCAAACCGCGCCTATGATCACGACAAAGTACAGTCCGATCATCAGTGCAATCACCTGGAACAACAGATAGATCAACAGGCCGCGCGAGATGATTAGACCGATCACGAGTCCGACCACTGCCAGCGTTGTCAGCGCGGCCAACAGGATTTTTACGCTTCTGGCCGAACCGGTGATGCTGGTGAGCAGCAGGCCGGTGAGGAAGGCAATGCTGACGGTGTAGAGAACAGTCTGTTTTACCAACTCCATCATCGTTGCAATCCTGCTGACATGGGACTGTTGATGCCGATGGCTGGTGCGGATCAGCGCTCCATTTCCTCGAATATCTTCATGCCGGCCAGCATGGCGACGACAAACAGCGCGGCCTTCCATTGTCCCATCGCCATTGATACCAGTGCCGGGCCCGGGCAGAAACCGGCCATTCCCCAGCCGGCGCCGAACATCAGGCTACCGAGCACCAGCCGTTTGTCGATCGCTGTGGCTTTCGGCAATTGCAGCACGCCGCCCAGCAAGGTCCTGGTGCGATGTTTGGCGACCGTGAAAGCGACCAGTCCCACCATCACCGCTCCGCCCATTACCAGTGCCAGCGACGGGTCCCATTTGCCGGCAAGATCGAGAAAGCCGAGCACTTTGTCCGGATCGGTCATACCGGACACGATGAGTCCGATGCCGAACAGCAGGCCCACAACAAATTCGGAAATTCTTGCGATGGTCATGGCAGCTTCCCCCGGATCAACCGATCAGATGGCGGAAGACAAACACAGTGAAAAAACCGGCAGCCATGAACGCCAGCGTGGCGACCAGGGAACGCGGCGACAGGCGCGACAACCCGCATACGCCATGGCCGCTGGTGCAGCCCGAGCCGTAGCGCGTCCCCAGCCCTACCAGCAGGCCGGCAGCAATGATCGTCAGTGGATCGGCATCAATGTGCACGGGGGCAGCAGTGGCAAACAGTTGATACACCAGCGGAGCCGCCACCACGCCCGCAATGAAGGTGAGGCGCCACACGGTGTCGCCCTTTGCATGCCGCAACAGGCCACCGACGATACCGCTGATGCCGAGGATGCGACCGTTCACCAGAATGAAGATGGCAGCCGCTACTCCCAATATGACTCCACCGGCCAGCGAGGCCCACGGCGTGAAATGCTCCCAGTAGATCGTCATGCGCGTGCTCCCGGGCTGTTCAGCCGTAGATGCCTTGACTGCGCAGATAGTCCTCGTAGTTGCCCTTGAAGTCCACTATGCCGGTGGGCTTCATGTCGATAATGCGGGTGGCGAGCGATGACACGAACTCGCGATCGTGGCTGACGAAGATCTGGGTGCCGGGATAATTCTCCAGTGCCAGGTTCAGCGCTTCGATCGATTCCATGTCGAGATGGTTGGTCGGTTCGTCTAGAAACAGGATATTCGGGTTGATGAGGCTGAACTTGCCGAACAGCATGCGGCCCTGTTCACCACCGGAGATGACTTTCACTGATTTATCGGAATCATCGCCGGAGAACAGCATGCGGCCAAGCGCGCCGCGCACCAGTTGGTTGTCGCCGTTGGTCCACTGTTTCATCCAGTTGAACAAGGTGACATCGTCGCCAAATTCGGCCTGGTGATCCTGCGCGTAATAACCGGGCTCGGCCTGTTCGGCCAGTTTCACCTTGCCGCTGTCGGGCGCGAGTTCACCCAGCAGGCAGCGCAGCAGCGTGGTCTTGCCGGCACCGTTGGGGCCGATGATGGCCACGCGCTCGCCGGCCTCGATCTGCAGGCTGAGTTTGTCGAAGAGCGTGCGGTCGAACGTCTTGCTGATCTCTTCGGCAGTCACTGCCTGCCTGTGCAGTTTCTTGTTCTGTTTGAAACGGATGTAAGGGCTGACTCGGCTTGACGGTTTCACTTCATCCAGCTGGATCTTGTCGATCTGGCGTGCACGCGAGGTGGCCTGCTTGGCTTTGGAAGCGTTGGCAGAGAAGCGGCTGACGAAGCTCTGCAGCTCGGCAATCTGTTCCTTCTTCTTGGCATTGTCGCTCAGCAGTTTTTCGCGCGCCTGGGTCGATGCTGTCATGTAGTCATCGTAGTTGCCGGGATATACCCGCACTTCACCGTAATCAAGGTCGGCGATGTGGGTACATACCTTGTTCAGGAAGTGGCGATCGTGGGAAATGATGATGATGGTGCTCTTGGATTCCTGCAGCACGCTTTCGAGCCAGCGGATGGTGTCGATATCAAGGTTGTTGGTGGGCTCGTCGAGCAACAGCACTTCGGGGGTTGAGAACAACGCTTGTGCCAGCAATACCCGCAGTTTCCAGCCTGGTGCAATGTTGCTCATCGGCCCGGTATGCTGATGCAGTGGAATGTCGAGGCCGAGCAAGAGTTCACCGGCACGGGCTTCGGCGGTGTAACCGTCGAGCTCGGCGAAACGCACTTCGAGATCGGCCACCTTCATGCCGTCTTCCTCCGACATCTCCTCCAGTGCGTAGATGCGCTCGCGTTCGGCCTTCACCTTCCACAGTTCTTCGTGGCCCATGATCACGGTATCGAGCGCGGTGAATTCTTCAAACGCGAATTGGTCCTGCCGCAGTTTGCCCAGGCGGATGTGGGGTTCCAGCATCACCTGGCCGGCCGTGGGCTTCAGCTCGCCGCCGAGGATTTTCATCAAGGTGGACTTGCCGCAACCATTGGCGCCGATCAGGCCGTAGTGGTTGCCGTTGTTGAATTTGACGGAAACGTTCTCAAACAGGGGTTTTGCCCCGAATTGGATCGTGAGGTTGGCGGTTGAAATCATGGAAGGGGACTGCTACGGCGGAAAACGAGGCGCGCATCTTACAGGGAAACGCCGCCGCAAGCCTCTGAATAACCGCGATATTCCCGGCGGGCGCTGCTCATGCGCGGACCACGATATCGAAATGCGGCTGGCGGAACGGCGAGAAAACGCTGTCCATCGCGCCCAGAGGCTGCGACGGTAGTGCGACAGCCAGCTGCCTCCCCCAGTACCTCCTTGCCAAGTAGGTAGGGCAAGTCGCTCAGTCGTTGCATGAGTGTCCACCGCATTTTCCATCGATCAAAAACAGCAGCCGTCATGGGGTGGAAGCCCAGTCACATGTTGTTTAATGCACTCTTCATCCAGTTCCCGGT
>Ga0255096_1000717_pt1 | contig 15236 bp, 9 predicted proteins | sample Colum_Atlam_RepA_2_FD_188563 | JGI IMG/M metagenome (GOLD analysis project Ga0255096, IMG submission 188563) | Freshwater microbial communities from Columbia River, Oregon, United States - Colum_Atlam_RepA_8d | ecosystem: Environmental > Aquatic > Freshwater > River | place: USA: Oregon...
GAATACAATCTTCTTCACGGCATAACGCCACGCAGTGTGCGCAAGTCAATTTCGGATGTACTGGAGTTGGGTGGGCCGGCTGAACCCAACAGATCAAGGGCTAAAACCGGGTATGGACGGGCCGACAAGGGGGGTGGCGACAAGCGCAGCACTGTGCTCACAGGCATGGACTTGCAAGAACAGGTCAAGAAGTTGGAAGACAAGATGCTTATGCATGCCCGCAATTTGGAATTCGAGGAGGCAGCGACTGCCCGTGACGAGTTGGCCAGGCTGAATCAAGCTATGCTGGTTCGGTGAGCCCCGAGCTCGGCAGCATTTGGAGTATTGATAATTAGCAGGCCGCTCATTCCTTGTAGTTTCACCGCTTGCCCAATATAATCGCCAACCTTTTTGCTCATGCGGCAATCCGTTTGGTAGGGAGATATTCCCGATCAACCGGTATGCCTATTTGCAGCAGGCGCGTAGCTCAGTTGGTTAGAGCGCTACCTTGACATGGTAGAGGTCACCAGTTCGAACCTGGTCGTGCCTACCACCTTTTGAAAAACAAAGATGATCGCTATCACGTTACCTGATGGCAGCAAGCGGGAATTTGCTGCTGCCATATCAATACATCAGCTTGCTGAATCCATTGGCCCAGGTCTTGCCAAAGCTGCGCTTGCAGGCAAGGTCGACGGGCAGCTTGTCGACACCTCGTTCGTGATCGAACGTGATGCTGCCGTAAGCATCGTTACCGCGCGCGATGTTGATGGAATCGAAGTTATCCGTCATTCGTGCGCCCATCTCATGGCAAACGCGGTCAAGAACCTTTTTCCGTCTGCGCAGGTCACGATAGGTCCTGTGATCGAGAATGGGTTCTATTACGATTTTGCCTTCGAACGCCCGTTTACCCCCGAAGATCTCGCGGCCATTGAAACAGAGATGGATCGTCTTGCAGCAGCAGATATCCGTGTTGAGCGGTCGCTTATGTCGCGAACCGATGCAGTGGCATTGTTTGAAGGTATGGGTGAGAAATACAAAGTCGAGATCATTGCTGGTATTCCATCAGAGCAAGGACTCTCATTTTATCGCCAGGGTGATTTCGTTGATCTATGCCGTGGCCCCCACGTTCCCTCTACTGGCCATATCAAGGCGTTCAAGTTGATGTCTGTGGCAGGAGCCTATTGGCGTGGTGATTCGCGCAATGCAATGCTACAGCGGATTTATGGCACTGCGTGGGGCGACAAGAAAGCGCTGAAAGACTACCTTCATATGCTGGAAGAAGCCGAACGACGCGATCATCGCAAGATCGGCAAGAAGCAGGATCTTTTTCATTTCCAGGAGGAAGCTCCCGGAATGGTGTTCTGGCATCCTAAGGGGTGGACCATCTACCAGATCATCAAGCACTACATGCAGGATATCTGGAAGGTCAACGGGTATCAGGAAATCAATACGCCACAATTGGTCGATTACACCCTGTGGGAAAAGTCGGGGCATGCTCAGAAATTCAAGGACGAGATGTTCAGCGTTGAGTCCGACAATCGCATGTATGCAATCAAACCGATGAACTGTCCTTGCCATGTTCAGGTATTCAATCAAGGCTTGAAGAGCTACCGCGATTTGCCAATGCGTCTCGCTGAATTCGGCGCCTGCCATCGCTACGAGCCTTCAGGCAGTATGCATGGTTTGATGCGCGTTCGCTCCTTTACCCAAGACGATGCCCACATATTCTGTGCAAGGGATGATATCCAATCGGAGGTATCCAGCTTTATTGCGCTGGTTGAGCAGGTTTATAACGACTTTGGTTTTACTGATGTAACGCTCAAGCTGTCAACCCGCCCAGCTAATCGTGTCGGTTCAGATGACATCTGGGATGAAGCGGAGAACGCACTTGAGACCGCGCTCAACAACACGGGGCGCCCTTGGGATCTTCAGCCGGGTGAAGGAGCCTTCTACGGGCCCAAAATTGAGTTCACACTGAAGGATTGCATGGGACGCAACCGCCAGTGCGGCACCATACAGGTCGATTTCTCGATGCCGGGTCGTTTAGGCGCCGAATATGTAGCCGAGGACAACTCCCGCCATGTGCCGGTTATGCTGCATCGAGCCATTTTCGGGTCTTTTGAGCGTTTTATCGGTATCCTGATTGAGCATTTTGAAGGATCTTTCCCGGCTTGGTTAGCGCCACAGCAAGTAGTGGTGATGAATATCACCGATAAACAGGCAGATTACTGTGCAAGCGTTGTGAAAGCCTTGCAAAACAACGGCTTCCGAGCAGAAGCTGACTTGAGAAACGAGAAGATCGGCTTTAAAATCCGCGAGCATACGATTCAGCGCATCCCCTACTTGCTTGTGGCGGGCGACAAAGAGGTGGAAGCTGGTACTTTGGCAGTGCGTGACAGGACTGGCAAAGACCTCGGGGTCATGACCATCGACAGCTTCATCCAGCACTTGCAGTTGGACATTGCGCGTTTGGGTCGGCTACCAGAGTAAGCGGCTGGCTCGAACGAGTTATCCAGAAAGATTTTCAAGGCGAGGTAATGGCTATTAACAAGCGGGAAAATGATAAAAGCAAACGCTCTCCCATCAATGAGGAGATCGACGCGGCACAGGTAAGGCTCATCCTTGATGACGGAACTCAGAAAGGGGTCGTAAGCATCAAGGAAGCGTTGGAAACAGCTCGCGCTGCCAAACTGGATCTGGTTCTGATCTCGCCTGAAGCTGATCCTGTTGTTTGCAAGGTCATGGACTATGGTAAGCATGTCTTCGAATTGAAGAAGCAGCGTGCTGCCAACCGCAAGAAGCAGAAAGTTATTGAAATAAAAGAAATGAAGTTTCGCCCAGGGACGGAAGAAGGAGACTATCAGGTAAAACTACGCAACCTGATACGTTTCCTTACTGATGGTGACAAGGCCAAGATAACCTTGCGTTTTCGAGGTCGTGAAATGGCACATCAGGAAATCGGGGCCGAAATGATGCAGCGTCTGAAAGTGGACCTTGCTGAATTCGGAACAGTAGAGCAGGAAGCCAAAATGGAAGGTCGCCAACTGACCATGGTGCTGGCCCCCGGTAAAAAGAAGAAGCCGTAACTCGCAATCTCTTTCTTGGTGTTGACTAGATCAACCCGTAGAAAGCGGGCGGCGAATTATTGCTGACAATCAAACTGAAGACCGGCCTCCGTAGTGGCTGGTCTTAATGCGGAGTATGAAAATGCCCAAAGCAAAAGTGCACAGTGGTGCGTCCAAACGCATCAAGAAGACCGGATCAGGCTTCAAACGCAAGAGCGCGTTCAAGAGCCATATCCTTACCAAAATGACCACGAAACGTAAGCGCCAGTTGCGGGGCACCTCGGCTGTACACAAGTCCGATGTCGGCCGTGTAAAGCGCATGTATCGTGAAGATTGATCTCCAACCAATTCATTGAGGTAAGTAACAATGGCACGTGTAAAACGTGGCGTGACAGCACGCCGTCGTCACAAGAAAGTTCTTAAACAAGCAAAAGGTTATTACAACTTCCGTCGCAGTATTTTCCGTGTTGCCAAGCAGGCAGTTACCAAAGCCGGCCAGTACGCCTATCGTGATCGCAAGGTCAAGAAGCGTGTGTTCCGTGCATTGTGGATCACCCGTATCAACGCGCAGGCACGGGTGAATGCCATCACCTACAGCCAACTGATTGCGGGTCTGAAAAAAGCCAGCATCGCAATTGATCGTCGCGTTCTCGCCGATCTTGCTGTGCACGACAAGGATGCCTTTGCGGCCGTCGTGGCCAAAGCCAAAGCTGCCTTGGCTTGATGTGTTCCGGCTCCACCAGTGTCGATCGCTGGTGGAGCTAGCGGAATTCCGATGGATACGCTTGTTACCGCCACTCAGCTGGCATTGAATGCGATTGCAGCCTCCGGTTCGGTTGATGAATTGGAGTTGTTGCGTGTGCATTATCTTGGCAAGAAGGGTGTCCTTACTGAGCAGTTGAAATCGCTGGGGGCACTGCCTGTCGACCAACGTCCTGCTGCTGGGGCTGCCATAAATGCAGCCAAGCTGCAGGTGCAGGATGCAATCTCTGCACGTAGAGACCAGCTCGACCAACAGGAAGCTGCGCGACAACTGGCACAAGAGAAAATCGACATCACCCTGCCGGGGCGTCGACGTAGTGCCGGCGGTTTGCATCCTGTCACGCGCACGATAGAACGCATTGAAGATATCTTCGGTGCTGCTGGCTTTGAAATGGTAGAAGGGCCTGAAATTGAGGACGACTACCACAACTTCGGGGCGCTCAACATTCCTGCGCATCATCCGGCGCGTGCCATGCATGATACGTTTTACTTTGATGCCAATACGTTGCTACGAACACATACGTCCACTGTTCAGGTACGTGTGATGGAAAGTGGCAAACCGCCATTCCGGATCATTTGCCCTGGTCGTGTCTATCGATGTGATTCCGACATGACACATACACCAATGTTCCATCAGGTAGAAGGTTTGTTGGTTGACGAGCATGTGAGTTTCGCTGATCTGAAAGGCTTGATTGCGGAGTTCCTGCAGTCTTTTTTCGAGGCAGACCTTGCAGTCAGATTCAGGCCTTCCTATTTCCCGTTTACCGAGCCTTCGGCTGAAGTTGATGTGCAGTGTGTGGTGTGTAAAGGACGTGGGTGTCGCGTATGCAAGCAAACCGGGTGGCTGGAGATCATGGGCTGCGGCATGGTGCACCCCAATGTGCTGGCTTGTTCAAATGTGGATCCAGAGAAATACACCGCATTGGCTTTTGGTATGGGTGTTGATCGTCTCGCCATGCTGCGTTATCAGATAAAGGATTTGCGTCTGTTGTTCGAGAATGACATGCGTTTCTTGCAACAGTTCAGTTAGATGTTCACGGGAATCAGTCAATGAAATTCAGTGAGCGCTGGTTGCGCGAGTGGGTTGATCCGGCTGTTGGCTCGGAGTCGTTGATGCGGTTACTCACAATGGCCGGGCTCGAAATCGACGCTGTAGAGCCAGCTGCTACTGCGGTGAGTAATGTAGTCGTCGGGGAAGTGCTAACCGCTGCGCGCCATCCTGATGCAGACAAACTCAGTATTTGTACTGTCTCCGATGGCGAGGCTGTATGGCAGGTTGTGTGTGGAGCCTCCAATGTACGCGCAGGCTTGAAAGTTCCGTTTGCCAAGGTTGGTGCCAGACTTGGTAATGAACTCACCATAAAGCGCGCAAAACTGCGCGGCGTAGAATCGCATGGCATGTTGTGTTCGGCTGCTGAATTGGGAATGGCAGAGTCGGCGGAAGGTTTGCTGGAGCTGCCGGCCGATGCGCCTGCCGGTTTGGATATAAATCGATATCTCGAGCTCGACGACCGGTTGGTGGAAGTAAACCTGACCCCCAATCGTGGTGACTGCCTCAGCATTGCCGGTCTGGCACGGGAAGTGGGCGTGTTGACGCGCTCGCCAGTAGTGGGTCCTTCTATAAGTCCGTTGACTGCAGCCGTCGCCGACAGTAAGCGCATAATGCTGGAAGCAGCTGAAGATTGCCCACGTTATCTGGGGCGTGTGATCCGCAATATCCGTACGGATGTGGAGACGCCGCTGTGGATGCGGGAAAAGCTCCGACGCTGTGGACTTCGCTGCATAGAACCGGTGATTGATGTCACCAACTACGTGCTGATGGAGCTCGGTCAGCCCATGCATGCATTCGATCTCAACAAGCTGCAGGGCGATATCTGTGTCCGCCGTGCGAATTCGGGTGAGAAGCTTGTACTGCTGGATGGAAGGGCAGTGACGCTGGATCCAGAAGTGCTGGTTATTGCAGATCAGGCTGGGGCAGTGGCAATGGCCGGTGTCATGGGTGGCAAAGCCAGTGCCGTTGGCGCGTTGACGACCGATATATTCCTTGAAAGCGCTTTCTTTGCGCCGTTGGCGATTGCGGGTCGGGCGCGTCGCTATGGCATGCACACTGATGCAGGTCACCGTTATGAGCGCGGAGTGGATTTCAACCTGCCTGCCCTGGCGATGGAGCGGGCTACACAGCTGTTGCTGGATATAGTCGGCGGCCAACCCGGGCCGGTCACGGTCGCTGAAGCGGTTGTGCCGGTCATAGCTCCCGTGAAGTTACGTCGCAGCAGAATCGAGCGTTTGCTTGGAGCCAGCCTGCCGGACAATACAGTAGACGAAATTCTCACCAGACTGGGGCTGGTAAAAAAAGAGGTAGGTGCTGAGGGGTGGTCCTACGGAGTACCGTCTTGGCGTTTTGACATTCGTATTGAGGCTGATCTGATCGAAGAGCTCGCCAGAATCAGTGGCTACGACAATCTGCCCGTTACCAGTCCTATGGCTCGTTTGCCATTGCGGCGCCAGGTGGAGAGCCGTCTTGGTTTGCGCCAAATTCGTTCCCGGTTGACGGCCTTGGGTTACCAAGAAGTAGTGACCTACAGCTTTGTTGATGCCGCTTTGGAGGAAGTGCTAGGTGAGGGATCCAAGCCTGCAGTGCTGGCCAACCCTATATCGCAGGATCTCGCAGTAATGCGAACCAACTTGTGGTCTGGTCTGATCAAGACCCTGAAGCATAACCAGCATCGCCAAATTACTCGCATGCGCGCGTTTGAAAGTGGGCTTTCTTTTATTAATAAAAACAATAGGATAGAGCAGAATATTAAAGTAGGCTGTATCTTGTGGGGAGGCGCTTCTGAGGAGCAGTGGGGAGCGAGTTCGCAAGTGGTGGACTTCTTTGATCTCAAGGGCGATATCGAAGAGCTGCTAGCGTTGACTGTTGCTCGGTCGGAATTTAAGTTCGTCGAGGCCTGCCATCAGGCGTTGCAGCCAGGGCAGACGGCGCGTATCGAGAGGCATGGAAGGGTCGTCGGTTGGATTGGAGCTCTACACCCATTGTTGCAGCAATCCCTTGATATTCATGGAAAAGTCTATCTTGCAGAACTGGATTTCGAATTATTGCGGACCGCTGCAATACCGGTTGTGAGTGAGCTGTCGCGCTTCCCACAGGTCAGGCGAGATTTGGCGATTGTTGTGTCACAAGACATTGCTGCACAGGCGGTATTGGATGCCCTGACTGAGGCTGCGGGTGACTCCCTGCATAGCCTCGTGCTTTTCGATGTATATCAGGGGGCAAACATTGAAATCGGGAAAAAAAGTCTGGCCTTGGGCTTGACCTTTCAGCATGCTTCGCGCACCCTAGCCGACGATGATATAAACCCGATAATTGATAGCTGTATCAAGGCACTAGAAGCCAAATTTAATGCAGAGTTAAGGTAGTTTCTCACGTTCGGAAAGCCGGCTCTGACAAAGTTTGTTTGCTGCGCGTCAGCAGCAGGTTTGCCCAAAGGCAGGTTTGCCCCAAGAAGGTTATATGACTGAAACCACTCCTGTTGCCCTGACCAAAGCTGAAATGGCCGAACGTCTGTTCGACGAAATGGGGCTGAACAAGCGGGAAGCCAAGGAACTGGTTGAACAGTTTTTTGAAGAGGTGCGTACAGCGCTGGAAGCAAATGAACAGGTCAAATTGTCCGGTTTTGGCAATTTTGACTTGAGAGACAAGCGCCAGCGTCCCGGCCGTAATCCCAAGACCGGCGAAGAAATTCCGATACGGGCTCGCCGTGTAGTAACGTTCCGGCCGGGTCAAAAGTTGAAAGCAAAGGTAGAGAGCTATGCTGGAACCAAGTCATAACGCCGAGCTGCCTGAGATCCCCGCCAAACGTTATTTCACGATAGGTGAGGTCAGCGAATTGTGCGAGGTCAAGCCGCATGTCTTGCGTTACTGGGAGCAGGAATTCAGTCAATTGAAGCCGGTCAAACGCCGTGGCAATAGACGGTATTACCAGCGGCAGGATGTAATTCTTATTCGCCAGATCAGAACGCTCCTCTACGAGCAGGGGTTCACGATCGGTGGTGCAAGGCAGCGTATGGTTGGTGCGGCAAATCTGCTCACGGAAGACTCAGTATTCAAACAGGATATTTCAGCACGCCGTGCCAATGCAGCCGTAGTGGGATTGCCAGTGACTGGTCAGATAAGTAGTGCGATTAGTGGACAGATGACTAGTCAGCTACTGAGAGAGATGATTGAAGAGGTTGAGGAAGCTCTGCACCATCTTTCCTGAACTTGAATGTATTCGGAGTGTAGCGCAGCTTGGTAGCGCACCACACTGGGGGTGTGGTGGTCGTGGGTTCAAATCCCGCCACTCCGACCATTACAAAGGCCCTGCATTGCAGGGCTTTTTTTCTGCAAAATCCTTAGTTTTAAGCGCCGATTTGTCCTTGATCCTCAACAAAAAAACCCGCGCAAGGCGGGTTTTTTTTGTTTCGGGCAACTTGATCAGCGCGTGCGCTGAGCCTGCACTTCCACACTGACTTCAGCTTCTATGCGGCGATTACGCTCTTTACCTTCGGCATTGGTATTCGGTGATGCGGGGCGGCTTTCGCCATATCCCACTACTGACAGCCTGTTTGCCGGGATGCTGTACTGATTGACCAGTTCACCCATTACCGCACGGGCACGACGTTCGGAGAGCGCCTGGTTGTAGGCATCGCTGCCGTCACTGTCGGTGTGGCCTTCAATCACCGCATTAGTGTTGGAATAGTCACGCATGAACTGGGCAAAACGGGCAATTTCGCTGTCAAACTCGTCTTTCACATCAGACTTGTTCGTATCGAAATTCACCAGCAGTTCCTGGCGCATCTGACGCGCTTCCAGAATCGGGCAACCATTTACATCGACTGCCAGTGTAGTAGGCGTTTCTGGACACTGGTCTTTGGAGTCGACTACACCATCACGGTCACTGTCGAGTTCGCAACCACGACTATCAACCTTGGTACCTGCAGGGGTGTTGGCGCAGGCATCTGCACTGTCCAGCACGCCGTCACCATCAGTATCTACCGGGCCACGTGTAGCAGTTGCGGAAGAGGCACTACCGCCACCAAACGCATAGCCGATCGCAAGATTTACCGCATGATCGTGCAGGTTCGGCTGTTCCATCGTGTACAAGCGGCCTTCAGCACGAATGAATACGTTGTTGTTGAAGAAACGTTTCACGCCAAAGCCCAAGTCCCAGCTCGTATCCGAAATCGTGCGGCCAGGCAGCGACGGCTTCAGACGGTAGTAACCAACGCCGGCTCCGATATAGGGCTGCCAATTACCGCTCTTTAGCAGATGGTAGTTGGCGGTAAGACGGGTAAGCTGGAGATCGCTATGGGCATTGGCCACCATGCTTTTTCCTTCACCAGTAATGTTCTCAAGACCCAGGCCCCAACGGCTACCTACCGGAATTTCACCACCGAAAATCCAGCCGGTGTCGTTGTCCAGTTGGGATTCGTTATCAAAGAAATAGTTGCTGCCACCGATGTAGACATTGGCGCGATTGTCCGTTTCCTGCGCATGTACAGACACAGCCAGCAACATGCCGGCAGAAACAGCCGCAAGTATGCGAGCCGGTTTTTTGGTCTTGAACATTATCTTTCTCCTCCGTTGATTTGGTCTGCTTTATAGTAATTGCACGCGCATTATACAGGGGTAACCGATTGTCATCATTCGGAATTATTGATGCATACTGTTGTGTTGTCAGGCATAAATACCACTGTCATAGGTGAACAAATTACCAGTAGCACCGGCTGAAAGAGTGGGGGTGCCAGTCAACGTGACAACAACCTGTGGAGCAGAGGCGGTACCGTTGCCATCTGCGTCGTAATACAGCACGCCAGTAGTAGTGTTATAGATCAGGTAGTCGTCACTATCTGCTGCCGCGGTGATCCCGGGGCCGGCCCTGAAGTTGGTTGTGGTCACTCTTTCGGTGCCAAGCCCAGCTGTGAATACGTGCTTGTCGAAACTCAGTGAATCTGTAGTGGCATCGAAATCAAGAATCTGGTCGGTATTTGCAGGATCTGGAGCAGTGTTGAATACGAATCCGTCCGCTCCGCGTCCACCTACCAGGACATCCTGGCCAAGACCGCCGAACAACACATCATCGCCCACACCACCAATAAGGGTATCGTCGCCGCCGAGGCCGTCGATGTCGTCGTTACCCTTACCGCCTTCCAGCCGGTTGCCAAGTATGCTGCCTTCAATGTAATCATCCTGGACTGTACCAATGGCATTTTCGATATTGACTAGAATGTCAGTTCCGCCGCCATCGAGTTCGCTGTAACCGTCCCTCAGATAGATATAGACCGATTGATCCCGGTCCGAGTAGTCGATCGTGTCGATGCCGGAGCCGCCATCCATGAAGTTGTCATCTGGCCCTCCACGCAGCAAGTCATTGCCAGCACCACCGAGCAACGAATCATTGCCTGCATTTCCGTACAGGATGTCATCGCCACCTTCGCCCCGGAAAAAGTTGGGACTATCGTCACCGGCCAGAATATCGTTCTGTGGTCCGCCAACCAGGTTCTTGATTGAGGCCAGGGTGTCTTTACCACCTTGGCCATCAGCCGCCTTGCCTCTCCGCAGCTCTGCTACTGCATTGCCTGTGGCTGAGGTGTAACTCGCAGTATCGATGCCGGGACCACCGTTGATTGCATCATTGCCGGTACCGCCAAGCAGAATGTCGTTGCCGTCGCCTCCATTGATGGAATCATCACCGTCACCGCCATCAAGCTGGTCACTGGCACTGGTGCCGGTCAGTATGTCGCCACCGGTACTACCAACAGTAATTGCCATCGCCGTAGACAGTTCAATGTCGCTATACAGCAATACGGCACCACTTTGTAGTGCGGCGAAATACACTGGCACATACGTAGTACCACTTCCGTCAGCATCATAGTAGAGATAGTTGGTCGAGGTGTTATAGATCAGGTAATCATCGGCATCCTCAGCAGCTATTACCCCGGTACCGATGCGCAAGTTGGCAAGAGTAACTGCACCGCTGGCGCTGAAGACGCCAAAAATTTCAGTGGAGAGCACGATCTTGTCACTACCTGAGATGAAGTCCGTGAGTAGATCAGCGTTGGATGAAGAGTTCAGTGTACTGTCAAAAACGAAACGATCGACACCACTCCCTCCGGCAAGCGTGTCACGACCGAGGCCGCCTATCAGCGTGTCACTACCATCGCCGCCAACTATGCTGTCATTACCATCGTGACCTTCTAGACGGTTTGCGCCTGAATTGCCTGAAAGGACATCGTCGTACTGGCTACCGGTCAAATTTTCAATCAGCAACAATGTGTCGGTGCCAGAACCGCCAGTGGCTTGTGCAGTGTTGAGAGCTAGACTCACCGTAACACCACCTGTCCCGGTCGTTGCATCAACATAACGCACTGTGTCCTGCCCGTCTCCGCCATTGATCACGTTGTTGCCTTTGCCAGCATGGATAACGTTATCAAGATTATTGCCGGTCATATCCGCCGCACCGATTGCCTGGATGGCGCCATTCTCGATATTGTTTCCAAGCTGATAGTTGGTAAGCGATGAGCTTACAAAATCGATACCACCAACAACTGCGTCAGCATTGCTTTCAACTACCGCGTCACCGGAGTTGTCTACAAAATAGCTGTCGTGACCATCGCCACCAACCATACTGTCTGCGCCACTGCCTCCATCCAGCTGGTCGTTGCCTGCACCACCAATGAGGGTGTAGTCCCCGGAGTTACCCCTCAAACTGTTGTTGGCGCCATTGCCGGTAAAATTGTCATTGCCTTTGCCGCCGTAGAGGTGCTCGATACCAAGGATTACACTGGATCCAATACCGGTATTCTGAGCCGAAGTCGTGTTCAGGTTCACCGTGAGTGCCGCCGCGGTAGTCAATGAACTGAAGTTCAGTTCATCTGAGCCGCTGCCGCCATCAATGAAATTATTTCCTGAAATATCAACCAGCATGTCATCGCCGTCTCCACCATAGAGCGTGTCGCTGCCGGCGAGTCCTTCCAGGCGGTTTGAGGAACTGTTGCCAGTCAGCACATTGTCGTAGAGACTGCCGATGAGGTTTTCGATATTGAGCAGTATGTCCGTTCCAGAACCACCGGTTGCCATTGGGCCACTTGCTGAAAGACTTACCGATACACCAGTCGATCCAGTGACTGCATTTTGGTAACTCACGGTGTCATTGCCACCGCTGCCGTCAATGGTGTTATTCCCCCGGCCTGCATCGATGAAATTGCTCAGCCCATTGCCGGTGATGTTGGCTGCGGTGGTGAGCTTTATAAATCCGCTTTCCACATTGGCCGGAAGCGTATACGTCGCAAGATAGCTAAAGACCGAGTCGTAACCTCCGGTAATGGAATCAGAGTTGGTTTCGATGACCACATCATTATTGTCACGAACACTGTACTTGTCGCTGCCATCGCCGCCGGTCATTGTGTCATTACCCGTGCCGCCATCGAGCCAGTCATCGCCAGCCAAACCATTTAGTATGTCGTTGCTTTCACTGCCGGTCAGCGTGTCATTGCCTGAGGTTCCGTTGAAAAGAGCAGCGTCGACGACTTCGAAATCCGCCGCGGACAGTTCAGTCCTACCACCTTCAAAGCTGCCCAAGGACAGCAGTGTTGCAAATTTGACCGGAGCAATTGCGCCGCTACCGTCTTCATCGTAATAAAGACTGTAGTCGGAATTGTTATAAAGAATGAAATCATTGGCATCGACAGCGGCAGCGCCTTTGATGAAGTTGTCACTGCTCAACGTGCCGGTCGCTGCCAATGCAGAAAAGATGGTCTTGTCCAGCAACAACTTGTCTGATGTAAGAAAGAAGTAGGAGACAGAGTCGACGTTGTTGCTTGCATTAAGTGTGGTATTGAAGAGGAAGCGGTCTGCGTCTGCACCACCCACTAATGTGTCGTTGCCACCACCACCAGCGAGAGTATCGTTGCCTGCTTCGCCTACGAGAAGATTGTCTTCGCCATTGCCGGACAGCTTGTCATTGAATTCGCTGCCGCCGATATTTTCAATGCTGAGTAGCGTATCGTTGCCCCCACCACCGGAAGATTGGGATGCCCCTGCCGCGGGGGTAACCGTCACGGCAGCTGGAGCAAGCAGATAGCTAACCGTGTCATTACCTGTGCCGCCATCAATGAAGTCATGGCCGTCACCGCCATCCATGAAGTCATTGTCATCGCCGCCACGCAGCGTGTCATTGCCGTCGCGTCCATACAACGTGTCTTCACCTTCATTTCCTTCCAATTCATTGGCAATGCTGTTGCCAGACAGCTCGTCATCAAAGAAACCGCCGCCGAGGTTTTCGATATTTACAAGCGTGTCGAAACCGGATTCCCCGGTCTCCTGTTCCTCTGTAATGCTGAGATCGACGACCACTCCGTAGGAGTAATAATCCTCACCAAGCTGATGGTGGTAATAAACCCAGTCGTTACCGTCACCCCCATCAATGATGTTGTTGCCTTCGCCGGCATACAGTTTGTTATCGAGTGCGTTGCCGGTTATATCGGCATCCAGTAAGTTCCAGATATAGCCGTCTTCGATGTTGGCGCCCAGTGTGTAGGCATCCAAATAACTGTACACGATGTCCCGGCCACCAGTGGCTCGGTCTGGGTTGGTTTCTACAACGACATCACCATTCTCATAGATCACATAAGAGTCATCTCCATCACCGCCAGTGAGCGAGTCGTCGCCATAATGACCGTCAAGCCAGTTGTTGCCGCTGTTGCCTGTGAGAGTGTCGTTGTAGTTGCTACCGAAAAGATTTTCTATGTTGACCAATGTGTCGGTGCCGGATGCACCAGTGTTCTGCGATGCTGTGATCCGCAGATCAATGGTGATTGCAGCGTTAGCTTGCTGATAAGAAACAGTATCCTTGCCACCCATGCCATTGATATTGTTGTTGCCGTTGTTGGCAGAAATGTAATTGTCGAGTTCATTGCCGGTGACACCGACAGTACCTGTGCCTAGCGAGGCTGATTCAACATTAGCAGGCAGCAAGTAGCTCGGTGCGGTGATGTTTACCCTGTCGTAACCACCTGTTTCTGGATCGCTGTCGGTTTCAATGATGACGTCACCTATGTCATCTACGTAGTAGTCATCACCGTCGCTACCGCCAACCATTGTGTCGGCACCGCTGCTGCCATCAAGTACGTCATAGCCATTACCGCCGACCAGTGAATCAGTCCCTGCACCGCCAGTCAGCGTGTCGGAGCCATTGCGGCCGTCGAGCGTATCGTTGCCGTTGCCACCCGTAAGGTTGTCGCCATAGCTGCTGCCAGAAAGGCTCTTGTCTTCGATTATGATTTCGATGTCGCTTGCTGCTAGCGATGTTACCCCTTGCAGAGTTGCAATCTGCACAGGAGTAAACGATGTGAGGCTGCCGTCAGCGTCGTAGTACAGCGCGCCGTTGCTTGTATTGAAGATCAGGAAGTCATTTGTATCTACGGCTGCAACGATGCCGGCTCCGGCCACCAGCTTACCGGAGGCGATGGGGCCCGATGTTGTAAACGCAGAGAATATGGTGTCGCGCAGGACAAGTTTGTCCGTGAGCGACCTGAAATCGGTGATGCTGTCGAGATTGGTGCTGCTGTTCGGCGTCGAGCTGAAAATGAACCGGTCGGCGCCTTCGCCACCGCTCAGTGTGTCATTACCAGCGTCGCCTTCAAGAGTGTCATTGCCATCGCTGCCGTTCAGCTTGTTGTTATCGGAATTGCCAGTGAGCTTATCGTTGCCCTTGCCGCCGTAAAGATGTTCAACCTGAAAGATTGTGTCATAGCCAGCACCGGTATATTGCAGCGAGGAATTGCGTAGATCGACGCTGACTCCGGGTCCGCCCAATGGGATGTCGTAGACTAGGGTGTCTTCGCCGTCGCCGCCCTGGATGTAGTCATCGTCGTTGTCGCCAGTTTCGATGAGTATGTCATCGCCATTCGCGCCATCTAGCGTATCCCGCCCGCGCAGGCCTTCAATGGAGTTGTTGTTGTTGTCTCCAGTGAGCGAGTCGTTGCCGTCGCTGCCACTGATATTTTCAATGTTGATGAGGGTGTCGGATCCGAAACCAGTGGATTGGGATCCAACAATGTTGAGGTTGACCGACACTCCCGTCGGGCTGTACGCATAACTAGCCCAGTCGATACCGCCCTGGCCGTCAAGGGTGTCATTGCCAGCATAGGAAAAAAGCACGTTATTGATGGAGTTGCCCGTCAGGCTGAAGGACGGTGCATTGCTGACAATGCGGGCATTCTCGATATTGTCTGGAAGCGTGTAAGAGTTGCTGCCGCTTAGCCACAACCAAACGGTGTCCACTCCGCCGCCCCCATAGAGGGAATCCGGATTGGTTTCGACTACGGCATCGCCGCTGTCGTGCAACTCGTAGAAGTCGTCGCCATCGCCGCCGATCAGGGTATCGG
>Ga0255096_1000720_pt1 | contig 15196 bp, 15 predicted proteins | sample Colum_Atlam_RepA_2_FD_188563 | JGI IMG/M metagenome (GOLD analysis project Ga0255096, IMG submission 188563) | Freshwater microbial communities from Columbia River, Oregon, United States - Colum_Atlam_RepA_8d | ecosystem: Environmental > Aquatic > Freshwater > River | place: USA: Oregon...
ATTCCCCCTTGACCCCGCGCGCGCGCCTGTCAAAACCGCGCTATGGCTACTGCATCACTTTCCATCGACCTCGACGCCATCGCCGCCAACTGGCGCGCCTTGGATAAAGCCTCCGCTTCGGGGGTGCAGACCGCTGCGGTGGTCAAGGCCGACGCCTACGGGCTGGGCATTTCGCGCGTGGCGCGGGCGCTGGCACAGGCGGGCGCGCGCCGCTTCTTCGTCGCCGTCGCAGAAGAGGGTGCGACCCTGCGGCAGGTGCTTGGCCCGGGCCCCCAGATCTGCATCCTGTCGGGCCATATGGCCGGCGACACCGACATGATCGGCGATCTTGATCTGACGCCGATGCTCAACAGCCTTGATCAGGTCACCCGCCATCTGGAATCGCTGCCCGGCCATGCCTTTGGCGTGCAGCTTGATACCGGCATGAACCGGCTTGGCATGGAAGAAGCCGAATGGGAAGCAATCGCCCCCTTCGTGCTGGAGGCAGGCCCCGAACTGCTGATGTCGCATCTGGCTTGTGCCGATGAACCCGATCACCCGCTGAATGAAATCCAGCTTGGCAATTTCATGGCGATGACCAACGGCACCGGTGTGCCGCGCAGCTTGGCCGCCACGGGTGGCATCTTGCTGGGGCCGAAATACCATTTCGACCTGACGCGCCCCGGTATCGGCATGTATGGCGGTCGCCCCTACGAAGGCGCACGCCCGGCGATTGCGCTGTCGCTGCCGGTCATTCAGGCCCGTGTTGTCGCCCCCGGCGAACCGGTGGGCTATTCCTGCGCGTGGACGGCCGAGCAACCCTCGTTGATCGCAACCGTGTCGGGCGGCTACGCCGACGGCCTGCTGCGCACGCTTTCCAACACCGCCCTGCTGTGGGATGGCGACACGCCTTGCCCGCTGATCGGCCGCGTCTCGATGGATCTGATCACCGTCGACATCACGCATCTGGGCTATGTGCCGCGCAGCCTTGATATCATCGGCGAACATCAGGGCGTTGACGCGCTGGCCGACATTGCCGGCACCATCGGCTATGAAATCCTGACTGGTCTCTCGCCACGCTATACCCGCCGCTACCTCGAGGGCGCAGTATGACCAGCGTTCCAGCCGTGGCGCTGGCCTCGCTGGGCCGCCCGGTGCTGGCCGGACTGGCCGCCTTGGGCCGCCTGACGCTCTATTGTGCGCAAACGCTGTCGCATATTCTGCGCCCGCCGTTCTATCGCCGCGAATTCCTGACCGCGCTGCTGCAGGTCGGCTGGCTGTCGCTGCCCGTGGTCGGCCTGACCGCCATCTTCACCGGCGGCGCATTGGCGCTGCAAATCTACGCTGGTGGCCAACGCTTTTCTGCCGAAGCCGTGGTGCCGCAAATCGTCGCCATCGGCATGGTGCGCGAACTTGGCCCCGTGCTGGTCGGCCTGATGATCGCCGCCCGCGTCACCTCTTCCATCGCCGCCGAAATCGCGACGATGAAAGTCACCGAACAGATCGACGCTTTGGTCACCCTGTCAACCAACCCGATGAAATACCTGACGGTCCCGCGCGTGATCGCAGGCTTTCTCACCGTGCCGCTGCTGGTGGGCATCGGTGATGTCATCGGCATCATGGGCGGCTTTCTGGTGTCCACCGAACAGCTTGGCTTCAACCGCGCCAGCTATATCAAGAACACCATCGACTTTCTGGAAACCGCCGACGTGGTGTCATCGCTGATCAAAGGCGCGGTGTTTGGCTTTATCGCCAGCCTGATCGGCTGCTACTACGGCATGAATTCGGGCCGGGGCGCCCAAGGCGTTGGCGGTGCCACCAAGAATGCCGTCGCTGCGGCCTCGATCCTGATTTTGGCCGCCAACTTCATCCTGACCTCGGTGATGTTCGGATCATGATAGAACTTTCCAACGTCACCAAGACCTTCGGCACCAACCGTGTGCTGCGCGGCGTCAACCTGACCATTCCGCGTGGCCAAAGCATGGTGGTGATCGGCGGCTCCGGCACCGGCAAATCGGTGCTGCTGAAATCCATCCTTGGCCTTGTCACCCCGGATTCCGGCCGCATCAGCCTTAATGGCGTCAGCGTCGCCGACGCCGACCGCGATGCCTTCCTTGCCCGCTTTGGCATGTTGTTTCAGGGCGGCGCGCTGTTTGACAGCCTCAAGGTCTGGGAAAACGTCGCCTTTCGGCTGATGCGCGGCGCCACCAAACGCCCCAAGGCCGAAGCCCGCGAAATCGCCATCGAAAAGCTGCGCCGCGTCGGCCTGAAACCCGAAACCGCCGATATGTTCCCCGCCGAACTGTCGGGCGGCATGCAAAAGCGCGTCGGCCTTGCCCGCGCCATCGCGGCACAGCCAGAGATCATCTTCTTTGATGAACCCACCACCGGGCTAGACCCGATCATGTCGGGCGTCATCAACGAATTGATCCGCGAAATCGTCACCGAAATGGGCGCAACCGCCATGACGATCACGCATGACATGTCCTCGGTGCGCGCCATCGCTGACCGTGTGGCGATGCTGCACGATGGGCTGATCCGCTGGACCGGCCCGGTTGCCGAAATGGATGCCGCCGCCGACCCCTATTTGCAGCAATTCATTCATGGCCGCGCCGAAGGGCCAATTGAAAGCGTGCGATGACCTCGCTGTTCGACGTGTTCAGCTTTTTGCTTGCCCAAACGCTGCGCCCGTTGCCAACGTTACTTTTCACGCTCTTCGCCGCCGCCATCGCGCTTGCCGCTGCCGTCAGCCTCAAGGCGCGCGCCGATGATCCGGTGCGCGCGTGGGTGCAACTGATCACCGCCGTCGCGCTGACAGCATGGATGCTGCTGCCGTGGTCCCCCGCAGAACCCGAGGTGGTGGCAATGAACCGCGCCGCCACCGTGTTCGCTTTTGGCTACATCACCCAAGATTGGCTGCGCGAATCATGGCGCTCCGGGCTTGATCCGCGCTGGGTCCATGTCGTGGTGATGCTGGTGGGCCTGCTTTGCATCGCGGCCATCGTATTCGACTAAGGTCGTAGACGCGCCTCACCAAAAGTATCACTTTGAGACAAATACCCCGTGAAATGGGTAGTGCGCTTCGGCACGCGATTCGCACCACACCATAAGCACAAGGCCTATATCCTTTTGGACTCTGTGTAATACCAAAAAATTTTCATAGATTGACTCGTCAGTCAAAAATCTAAACCTTCGCCACGCCATCCCTGCCGAGGTGAAGTTAGGGAGGTAGTAGTTGGTTAAAATTTTCAAAGACCTGCACTCGGGTCAATCTGGTGTGAAAACGTTTGCAGGACGCGCAGTCTTTTTGTTTGCCGCCGGTTTCAGCGTCGACACAGTTTTAGACGCCACCGGCCAATCGCCATGGCAGCACCTGACGCATCCCATCGACACCTATCTGGTGCGCGATAAAGGCATCATCCTGCAAATCTCGATCTGCCTGTTCTTGGTGCTTGCCGCCCTGCTGCTGTCGACCCTGTCGCGCTTGGCCCGGCTGGAACGCTTGCAGAAGACCTCGGCGCTTAGCCTACCCGACATCGCCACCGCCTACCGCCTGTCGCATGCCGCCGACCGCAAGGGTGCCTTTGCGCTGGTGGGCGAATTCGACCAGATGCGCCTGCGCATGGACCATTTGCGCAACCATCCCGACCTGCAAGACCTGCAAGACGACCTGTTGCAGATCGCCGCGCAGATGAGCATGCAAACCCGCGATCTGGCCCGGATCTATTCGGATGAAAACGTCAAAGGCGCCACCGATTTCCTGCGCCAGCGCCAACTTGACGTGCAGGCACTCTCCGACCAGTTGACCATCGCCCGCACCACCTGCGACGAACTTCTGGCCTGCTCAAACACCGTCGACGCCGACGATGACCAGATCCGCCAGCAAATCGAACAGCTGGAGCATGAGTTGAAAGACATCCTGCCGTCACTTGGGTTTAGCCCTATCGCTGCGCGCCCACGTCACGGCAATGTCGTCGCCCTGCAAAAAGCCGCAATCTAACCAAAGGTTGCGGCGTTGCCCGCTGCTGGTCTAGCTTTGGCGAATGACCCAAGCAACCGCCGCCCAAAACACCACCCTGAAATACGCCAACCTTGCCCTGCTGATCTTGTTCCCCATCGCATGGTTCGCGCCCCTGCTGCGCGCCGCCCTACTGCCGATCTTTGGCATGGACGAAATTTCGGTGATCAGCGGGCTGCAATCGCTTTGGGCCAGCGATCCGGCGCTGGCGCTGCTGGTCACCGGCTTTGCCATCTTCGCGCCCTTCGCCAAAACCCTAGGCCTTGCGCTGATCGACTTTCACCTTATGTCGCCGAAAACCCTGCCCGCCCTGCACCTTTTGGGCAAACTCGCCATGGCCGACATCTTCCTGATCGCGCTTTACATCGTCATCGCCAAAGGCGCAGGCCATGTCACCGTCGAAGCCGCTTGGGGGCTTTACCTGTTCACCGCCTGCATTCTTGCCAGCCTTGCGCTGTCGCTGCGCCGCCCGACCCAAAGCTGACAGGCTTGCCGCGCCCCCACATTCAGGGCAGAAAACCGCATGAGCAAATCATCCCCCAATTTCACCTGCACCGCCTGCGGCCATGCCCATCGCAAATGGATCGGCAAATGCGAGGGCTGCGGCGCATGGAACACCCTGGTTGAAGAAGCGCCGCTGTCATCTGGCCCGAAATCCTTGGGCTCCAAAGGCCGCGCCATCCACCTGACCGATCTTGCCACCATCGGCGAGGCACCGCCCCGCGCCTCCTCTGGCATTGATGAACTAGACCGCGTCTTGGGCGGCGGGCTGGTTCCAGCCTCGGCCATTCTTGTCGGCGGCGATCCGGGCATCGGTAAATCCACCCTGCTGCTGCAAGCCGCTGCCTCTTTCGCGCAACATGGCGTGAAATGCCTGTATATTTCTGGCGAAGAAGCCAGCGCGCAGGTGCAAATGCGCGCCCAACGGCTGGGCCTTACCGAAGCCCCGGTCGCCTTGGGCGCCGAAACCAACCTGCGCGATATCCTGACCACGCTGGATACCGAACGCCCCGGCCTTGCCATCATCGATTCCATTCAAACCATGTGGCTTGATACCGTCGACTCTGCCCCCGGCTCGGTCAGTCAGGTTCGTGCCGCCGCGCATGAACTCGTTACCTTCGCCAAACGGCGCGGCGTCGCGGTTATTCTGGTGGGCCATGTCACCAAAGATGGCCAGATCGCTGGCCCGCGCGTGGTCGAACATATGGTCGACACCGTGCTTTACTTCGAAGGCGAACGCGGCCACCAATTCCGCATCCTGCGCGCGGTGAAAAACCGCTTCGGCCCCGCCGACGAAATCGGCGTGTTCGAAATGACCGGATCGGGGCTGTCGCAGGTGTTGAACCCCTCGGCGCTGTTCTTGTCCGAACGCGGCCAACCCTCGCCCGGATCAGCGGTGTTTGCCGGTATCGAAGGCACTCGCCCGGTGCTGACCGAAATTCAGGCGCTGGTCGCGCCCTCGCCCTTGGGCACGCCGCGCCGCACTGTTGTCGGGCTTGATTCGGGCCGGCTTTCCACCATCCTTGCGGTGCTAGAGGCGCGCTGCGGCATCCCCTTTGCCGGATTGGACGTGTTCTTGAACGTCGCAGGCGGCATGCGCGTCACCGAACCCGCCGCAGATCTGGCGGTGGCCGCCGCCATTCTATCGGCCCGCGAAGATGTCGCGATCCCGCCCGAAACCGTGCTATTCGGTGAAATCAGCCTGTCCGGCGCGCTGCGCCCGGTGGGCCAGACCGAAAACAGGTTGAAAGAAGCCGCAAAACTTGGTTTCTCACAAGCAATAGCGCCCAAAGGGTCAAAGCTTGGGCAGGTAGAGGGCATGAATGTGCGGCAAATGCCGGATCTGACTGCCTTTGTTGGTGAAATGTTCGGGGCGGGTTAACTTTGGGGCGGCTAAGGTCAGGGCGCGTGTTAATCCGACAAAAGTAATTATGGGGCCGTTGCCCCTGAGCAGGAGCGGAAGATGGAAGGTTTTACCCTTGTTGACGCAGGCGTTGCCGGCATCATCGTTGTTTCGGCGGTGCTTGCCTATTCGCGCGGCTTCGTGCGCGAGGCGATGGCCATCGTCGGCTGGGTCGGTGCCGCTGTGCTGGCCTATGCCTTCGCCGCCAAGGCGCAACCCTTGGTCAAAGAGCTTCCCGTCATCGGCAAATTCCTGACCGACAGCTGCGAATTGTCGCTGATCGCTGCCTTTGCCGCGGTCTTCGCGGTGGGCCTGATCGTGGCCGCGCTGTTCACACCGCTGTTTTCGTCGGTGGTGCAGCGCTCGGTGCTGGGCGGGCTTGATCAGGGCATGGGGTTCCTGTTCGGCGTGGTGCGCGGTGTGCTGTTGGTTGGCGTGGCGTTTTTGGTCTACGACCGCGCCGTGGCCGCCAACACCGTCCCCATGGTCGACAATTCGCGCTCGGCCAAGATCTTCGCCTCGTTTCAGGGCGACATTGACGCCGCCGTGCCAACCGATGCCCCGAACTGGATCGTGGCGCGCTATAACGAACTGACCGCCAATTGCGCCAAAGGCACGCCGGTTCCGGCAGAACCCGCCCCGGCAACCGACGGCACCGCAGCCCCGGCCCCGTCAAACTGATCGGCGCGACGCGGGCCAGTTTTGGCCCGTCTTCGCCTGCAGCCGCCGAATATCTTTGTGATCGCGAAACCAAATTTTGCGCCTAAACGGGCGCAATTCTTAACAAATCCTTAAAATCACCACATCAAGCCTTTGATTTAATGTCACTAATTTCGGTCCCGCGTTGGGACCGCCGCAAAAATCACCTGCAAATCCGCACCGCTGCTCTGCAGCAATCATCTGCTTTCTGGGGGTGACACCGCCCGCCGATGGGCCTAAACGAAGGGCGCAGAATGAACCCGGATTCGGAGGCTCCATGCGCCCCTTCTATGCCCATCCTTTCGACGATGATAAGCTGAAGGAGGAGTGCGGCGTCTTTGGCGTGATCGGCGTCTCTGGCGCAGCCAATTTCACCGCCCTTGGCCTGCACGCCCTGCAGCACCGTGGCCAAGAGGCCGGCGGCATCGTCAGCTACGATCCCGAAACCGGCTTCAACTCGGCCCGCCGCTTCGGCTACGTCCGCGACAACTTCACCAAACCCGACGTGATGGATACCCTGCCGGGCAGCCTCGCCATCGGCCACGTCCGCTATTCCACCGCCGGATCGAAAGGTGCCACCGCAATCCGCGACGTGCAGCCCTTCTTTGGCGAGTTTTCCATGGGCGGTGCCGCCATCGCCCACAACGGCAACCTGACCAACGCCGCCGCCCTGCGCCGCGAGCTGATCGAACGCGGATCGATCTTCCAATCCTCGTCCGACAGCGAATGCATCATCCACCTGATGGCGCGCTCGATCCAGAAAAACATCTCGGAACGTATCAAAGACGCGCTGCGCCGCGTCGAAGGCGCGTTCTCCGTGGTGGCGATGACCCGCACCAAACTGATCGGCGTGCGCGACCCCTTGGGCGTGCGTCCGCTGGTTCTGGGTCGCATCGGCGATCAAGCTTGGGCTTTGTCGTCAGAAACCTGCGGCCTTGACATCATCGGTGCCGAATTCGTCCGCGAAATCGAACCCGGCGAAATGGTGGTGATCGAAGACGGCAAGGTCAACTCGACCCGCCCGTTCACCCCGGCGAAATCGCGCTTCTGCATCTTCGAACACGTCTACTTCAGCCGCCCTGACAGCATCCTCGGCGGCCGCTCGGTCTACGAAACCCGCCGTCAGATCGGTGTGGAGCTGGCCAAAGAAGCCCCCGTCGATGCCGATCTGGTCTGCCCCGTCCCCGACAGCGGCACCCCCGCCGCCATCGGCTACAGCCAAGAATCCGGTATCCCCTACGCGATGGGCATCATCCGCAACCAGTATATGGGCCGGACCTTTATCGAACCCACGGAATCCATCCGCAACATGGGCGTGCGCCTGAAGCTGAACGTCAACCGCGCGCTGATCAAAGGCAAACGGGTGATCTTGGTCGACGACTCCGTCGTGCGCGGCACCACCAGCCGCAAGATCAAAGACATGATCCTTGAGGCCGGTGCCGCCGAAGTCCACTTCCGCATCGCCAGCCCGCCCACCGCATGGCCCTGCTTCTACGGCGTCGACACGCCCGAACGCTCTAAACTGCTGGCGGCTTCGATGACCGAAGACGAAATGCGCGACTGGATCGGCGTCGACAGCTTGAAGTTCATCTCGCTGGACGGGCTCTACCGCGCGGCGGGCGAAGCCAATGGCCGCGATCCGAAAGCGCCGAAATACTGCGACGCTTGCTTCTCGGGCGATTATCCGGTGGCCCCTGCCGACAAGATCGCCGAAGGCTTTCAGATGAAGGCGGCAGAATGAACCCAGCGGTTGCGGCTTATATCCAAGCCCAACCGCCTGCGTTTCAGGTCGCGCTGAACGCGCTGCGCGACCAGTTAAAAGCCCTGCTGCCTGATCATATCGAAGTCATCAGCTACGCGATGCCGGGCTTTCGCCAACCCGGACCCAAGGGCAAGATGGTGGTCGGTTATGCCGCCTTCACCCATCACCTTGGGCTTTACCCACATTCCGGCAACATAATTCCAAAGATTGATTGCACCCCCTTCAAAACCTCGAAATCCGGGGTACTGTTCCGCCCAGACCATCCCATTTCACCGGCGCTGATCGCCCAGATCATCTGCGCCCGCCAAGCCGAACTTTGTAAATGACCCGAGTTTTCGTTCTGTGTACCGGCCGTTGCGGCTCTACCACCTTCGCGCGCGCCGCCGCCCATGCCACCAATTTCACCGCCAAGCATGAATCGCGCACCTACAAGCTTGGCGGGCAGCGGTTGGCCTATCCCGACAACCATATCGAGGTTGACAACCGCCTGGCCTGGTGGACTGGCAAGCTGGATGCCGCCTTTGGCGACGCGCCCTATTTCGTGCATCTGACCCGCGACAAGGCAGAGGTGACGAAATCCTACGTCGCCCGAAAAGGCTATGGCCTGATCAAAGCCTACCGCGAGGCGATTTTGTGCAACATCGTTCTGCGCGCGCCCGACACCGATATGGGGCTGATTGCCGCCGACATGATCGACACCATCACCGCCAATATCGACTATTTCCTGCGCGACAAATCCAAAGTCATGCACATGAAGGTCGAAACCATGGATCGCGATTTTCCGGCCTTCTGGAATTGGATCGGCGCAAAAGGCGACCTTTCGGCGGCGATGGCCGAATGGAACGTGCGTCACAACGCCAGCAAATAGCGCCCGCCCCTTGCCCTTTCAGGCGCGCTCAAATATCCACCGCGCAACGCCCGAACCTTCGCTGCGCCGAAGGTTGCCCCCTGCCGCAAGGACATGCCTATGACCGACCGTATCGCTTTGATCACCGGCGCTTCCCGTGGCCTTGGCGCCGCCTTGGCCGAACAGCTGTGCGCACGGGGCTGGCATGTGGTGGCCGTGGCCCGCACTGTCGGCGGTCTGGAAGAACTGGATGACCGGGTGAAAACCCTTGGCCTGCCCGGCGCAGGCGCGCTGACACTGGCCCCGATGGATGTCACCAATGATGACGCCATGCGGCACCTGTGCCTGAACATCCATGAACGCTGGCGCAAGCTGGATCTCTGGGTTCATACCGCCGTGCATGTGGCCCCTTTGGCGCCAGCAGGCTCGCTGGATATCAAAGACTGGGACAAATCCATCGCCACCAACATCCGCGCCACCGGCAGCTTGATCCCGATGGTCGAACCGCTGCTGCGCGCTGGCGACGGTCAGGCGCTGTTCTTTGATGATCCGCGCGCCGGTGAAAAATTCTTTGGCGCTTACGGCGCATCGAAAGCCGCGCAGATCGCCTTGGCACGCAGCTGGCAGGCCGAAAACGCCAAGATCGGCCCCTTCGTGCAGATCAAAACCCCTGATCCGATGCCCACTGCGACCCGCGCGCGGTTCTTCCCCGGCGAAGATCGCAGCCCGCTGACGCATCCGCGCGATATGGCGGTTCGGCTGCTGGACGCGCTGTAAGCGCGCGGCCAGCGCGTTTGCGGCGGGCCTTAACCTAGCGCCGCCGCAATCGCCGCCCAAAGCGGCTCTACCGGTTCTACCCCCACCGACAGCCGGATAAACCCCGGCGCAACCTTGTCGCCCCAACGAATGCGGCACTCGCCAGAGGTATGGGTAGACCCAAAGCTGGTCGCCTGCGCGATATACGGGCAATCGGTCAGGAATTTTTCCGCCACCGCGCGGCTTTCCAATTCAAACCCGATCAAAAAGCCAAAGCCCGCCATCTGCTGCTTTGCAATCGCATAAGACGGGTCGGTCTTCAGCCCCGGAAACCGCAGGTTTTTCACCTTCGGATGCGCTGCCAAGCGTTCGGCGATCACCGCAGCCGACGCGCACATCCGCGACAGCCGCACCTCTAGGGTTTCAATGCCACGGTGCAACAGCCACGCCTCGAATGCGCCCGGCACAGCACCAGACAGCCGCCGCCAATTGCGCACCCGCGCCAAAAACGCCGCATTGTTTGATGCAACATGGCCGAACAAAACGTCGGAATGGCCCGCAGGTGCTTTGGTATCGGCAGCCACCACCACATCGGCACCCAGATCCAGCGGGCGCTGCAACAGCGGCGTCATCGTGGTGTTATCCACCACCACCAGACCGCCCGCCGCGTGAACCCGTTCTGAAATCTGGGCAATATCAACCACATCCAGACCGGGGTTTGATGGTGTTTCCAACAGCACCAAGGCCGCACCGCTAAAATCGGTGGTGGCGAAATCTTTGGTGGCAACCTCTTGCACCACCACGCCATAGGGCGCCAGAATATCGGCCGCCAACACGCGGCTGACATAATAACCATCCGACGGCAGGATAAGCTTTTTACCCGCCTGCAAGCCCGAAATCAGCGCCGCCGAAATCGCCGCCATCCCGGACGGAAATGCCACGCAGGGGGCTGCCTCTAGCAGGCCCAGTTGATGCTCCAGCACCTCCCATGTCGGCATGGCATTGCGGCCATAAAAATGGCTTAGCCCTTCGACGTCGGGGGTGTGATAGGTGGCCGAAGAGGTGATCTCTGGCACCAGCGGCGCGCCGGGGGCAAGCGTCTTGGTGCGGTGGTGCAACAGCGCCGCAAAGCGCTTTTCCGCTTCGAAATCCATGATCAGGCCTCTTCTTTTGCTTTGCGCACTCTGGCGCGCTGGGGCGCCAAATGCAACCTATGCGCTGGCGGCAAAAGTTAAGGGGGTCTTAACGACCCCCTCTTAAGTCCTTGATTTTTCGTCGCCGGAATCGTGTCGCACTGTGCGACACCCGATTTACTCCAGCCGCGCCGGAAAGCCGTCTGCCCGCAAATCGGTGTGCAAAAGGTCTTCCAACAGCTTGGCAATCATCGGCGACTGCGCCTCGCCGCCATAGGCCGCTTTCGCCGCGATATAGGTCTGATTGGTGGCCGAAGCCAGATCCAGCGGCACGCCGAACTCTTTGCCAAATCCCAGCGCAAAGCCAAGATCCTTCAGCGCCAGATCGATGTTGAACGCGATGTCGTAAGACCCGTTCAAGATCAGCGCCCCTTCGGTTTCATGCACGAAAGACGTGCCCGAAGACGCCGCAATCGCGTGCCACGCCTGCCCCAGATCCAACCCGCCACGCTTGGCCAACATCAAAGCCTCGCCACAGGCTTTCAGGTGGATGAACGCCAACATATTGGTGATCACCTTGATGATCGAAGACGATCCCAGCGGCCCCATATGAAAGATCTTGTCGCCCATCGCCTGCATCGCGGCGTGGTGCAGATCGAACAGATCCTTGTCGCCCCCCGCCAGCATGGTGATCTTGCCCTGCGCCGCCAGATGCACCCCACCGGTGACCGGCAGTTCCATCATCCGCGCACCCGCCTCGGCCGCCACACCAGCCAACCGCAGCACCTCGTCGCGGCCCAGCGTCGACATCTCGACCCAAGTCGCGCCGGGCTTCATCTGCGGCAAGATCGCCCGCAACACCTTTTCCGACACCGCCGGAGACGGCAGACAGGTGATCACATGATCAACCTCTGCCGCCAAAGCCTCGGCGCTGGGGGCAAGCACTGCCCCCATTGCCACCAGCCGCTCTGCCAAGCTTGGGTTCAGGTCGAACACAGTGACCTGAAACCCGGCCTTGATCAGACAAGCCGCACAATTCGCGCCAAGGTTGCCAAGGCCGATATAGCCGTAATGCATGGTATATCCTGTCAACCGTTACGCGTCGCCATAGCCGACGATACCCTTGACCTCGCAGAAGTCGTGGATGCCCCAATCCGCATATTCGCGCCCGTTGCCCGATTGCTTGTACCCGCCAAACGGTGCCGAGGTGTCCCAGTCGGGGTAGTTCAGGTTCACCGTCCCCGCCCGCAACCGCCGCGCAATCGGCCGCGCTTCGGCCACCGGCCCGGCGATATAGGCAGCAAGGCCATAAACCGTATCATTGGCCATGCGCACCGCGTCGTCGATGCTGTCATAGGGCAGGATCGCCAGCACCGGCCCGAAGATTTCCTCTTTCGAGATCGTCATCTCGTTCGTCACGTCGCCAAAGATCGTCGGCTTGGCGAACCAGCCACGGTTAAGCCCAGCCGGACGCCCAACCCCACCACAAACCAGCGTCGCGCCTTCGTCGATACCCGCCTGAATCAACCGCTGCACCTTTTCGTGCTGGGTCTTGGAAATCAGCGGTCCCATCGTTGTGGTTTCAAGCCGCGGATCGCCCGGAATGATCGCCTCTGCCGTGGCCTTTGCTACTGCCAAAGCCTCGGCCTGCTGGGCGCGCGACACGAACATACGGGTCGGCGCGTCGCAGGACTGGCCGGTGTTGGACATGATCGCATTGACGCCCGCAGCCACCGCCGCCGCCAGATCAGCCGACGGCAGAATGATGTTGGCAGACTTGCCGCCCAGTTCTTGCGCCACCCGCTTCACCGTCGGTGCCGCCGCCGCAGCAACCGCGGTGCCTGCGCGTGTCGAACCGGTAAAGCTGACCATATCCACCTCGGGGTGCGACGACATTCGGGCGCCCACTTCCGGCCCGGTGCCGTTGACCAAGTTGAACACCCCCGCCGGCACACCGGCTTCGTGGCAAACCTCGGCAAACAGAACGCCCGACAGCGGTGCAATTTCTGACGGCTTCAAAACCATGGTGCAGCCCGCGATCAGCGCCGGAGCGACCTTGCAGGCGATCTGGTTCATCGGCCAGTTCCACGGCGTGATCAGCGCGCAAACCCCGATGCCTTCGTAAACGATCCGGGTGGTGCCGCGCGAATATTCCCACGACATTTCTTCAGCCGCCTTGATGGTGGCTTCAATATGCACCTGCCCGGCCCACGCCTGCGCCCCCCGCGCCCATTCAATCGGCGCGCCCATTTCGGTGGACATCGCTTGAGCGAAATCTTCGTAACGGCTGTTGTAAACCTCTAGGATGCGCTTGACCAAAGCGATGCGCTTTTCCACCGGCCAAACGGTGTAGGCATCAAACGCCGCCCGCGCCGCCGCAATCGCCGCGTCAATATCGGCCTGATTGCCCAAGGCGACTTCGGTCACGATTTCTTCGGTGGCGGGGTTTTCAACCCCCATCCGCGCGGCCGAGTTCGGCTCTACCCATGCCCCGTTGATGTAGAACTTTTTCATATTTGCAGAGATCATGGCGTCCTCACCGGAAGTGGATGTTATATTTGGCCCGAATGGCAGCATCGATCTGCGGATCAATCCGGCTGCCAGCCCGAGCGAGTATCTCATTCTTGCGGGCAATTGCGGTATCAAGCAACAGCGGCTTGCCTGCTTCGTTCCATTCTTTCGGGCTCATGCGGTTGCCGACCTTGGGATAGATATATTCGGTCTGCATCAACTTCAGCGTCTGGTCCGACCCAAGGTAATGCCCCGGCCCGCCCAGACAGACCTCTTTCATTGCATCAAGGCTGGTGCTGTCGGGGGTGACATCAATGCCGCGTACAAGCCGCATCGTCTGCCCCAACAGATCGTCACCCAAGATCAGGCTTTCCAAGCAGAAGCCCAACAGGCTGGCATGCATGCCCACGGCTTCGTAGCACATGTTAAGCCCTGCAAGCCCCGCCAGCGCGTTGGTGATGCCCTGCTCCCACCCGGCCTGCATATCGGGCAATTTGCTGTCCGAAATGCCGCTGGCCGCGCCACCGGGCAGATCATAGAAACGGTGCATCTGGGCGCAGCCCGCGGTCAGCAGCGCCTGTTCGGCAGAACCGCCAGACATCGCCCCGGTGCGCAGGTCCGACACAAATGGCCAAGTGCCAAAGATGCAGGGCGCGCCTTTCTTGATGGCGTTGGCATAGACCACGCCCGCAAGGCATTCTGCCACCGCCTGCACAATGGTCAGTGCGATCGGCGCCGGAGAGGTTGCCCCCGCCTGCCCCGCCGACAACAACAGCATCGGCATGCCGCGCCGGATGCAATCCTCCATCGTGATACAAGATTCTTCGGCGAATTTCATCGGCGGCACGACGAAGCAGTTCGAGTTCGACACGAATGGCCGTTCCAGCCATTTCTCTTCGCCACCCGCCACAGTGTAGATCATGTCAAAACAATCAGCGACATGGCTCGGGTCGGAAAACGATGTACCGACATGCTTCGCGGTGCCCGAAAGGCAACCGTATAGCGTGTTCAGGTCCATGTCCTTGTTGTCGACCACATCGCGGCACACCATGGTGCGCTGATAGAAGTGAATGTTATCAAGGTTATCAACCAGGCGCGCCGCGTCATACAAGTCTTGCGCGGTGGAATCGCGATAGTCGAGCGTGATGGGGTCAACGATATGCACCGCAGCGCCCGCAGTGCCGTAATGCACATTTGACCCTGAAAGATGCAAATCATGCTTGGGGTCGCGCGCATGCAGGGTGATGTTGCGCGCCGCCACCGCCAACATGTCTTCGACCAAGGCGCGCGGAAACCGCAGGCGGCCATCGTCGCCCTGAATGGCGCCGGCCGCTGTCATGATCTCGACACCCGACTTCGGCGCTTGCGACAGGCCAATCTGTTCCAGAGCTTGCAGTGCGGCTTCATGAATCTGCGCAATGCCCGCCTCGGTCAGGGGTTTGTATTGCCCCCCGGCCATGCCGCCGCGCACCGGCCGCACGTCATCGGCCAAGGGCGCCGCCCGCAGCGCCACCCGAGCCGTTCGCCCACCTGAACGACGCGCACGCGCCGGTTCACAAGTCTCACCCATATCGCTCATCTCATGCCC
>Ga0255096_1000731_pt1 | contig 15066 bp, 8 predicted proteins | sample Colum_Atlam_RepA_2_FD_188563 | JGI IMG/M metagenome (GOLD analysis project Ga0255096, IMG submission 188563) | Freshwater microbial communities from Columbia River, Oregon, United States - Colum_Atlam_RepA_8d | ecosystem: Environmental > Aquatic > Freshwater > River | place: USA: Oregon...
CTTCATCACCCAGGAACTCAAGACCATGGAGTCGAAGATTCTGGGATCGGAAGAACGGGCCACGAAACTGGAATACGACTTGTTTCTCCGGTTGCGCGAAGAGGTGCTCAACCATCTCAAGTCCATCCAAGAGACGGCTTCAGCGCTGGGGCAACTGGATGTCCTGGCAAGCTTCGCCGAACTCGCCCGCCTTCAGGGATGGAATCGCCCCGAGGTGCGGGATGAAGGCCGGATCCAAATCCGCGAAGGTCGTCATCCGGTGCTGGAGCTACGGATGACCGAGGAGCGCTTCGTTCCCAACGACACTGAACTCGACCTCAGCAGCCACCAGATCGCTCTCATCACCGGCCCGAACATGGCCGGCAAAAGCACTTACATCCGACAAGTCGCCTTGCTGGCCGTACTGGCCCACACCGGTTCGTATTTGCCCGTGGCATCGGCGCGCATCGATTTGTGTGATCGCATCTTCACGCGAATCGGCGCCAGCGATGATCTCGCCCGCGGCCAGAGCACCTTCATGGTCGAGATGAGCGAGACGGCCAACATCCTCAACAACGCCACCCGCCGCAGTCTGGTGATCCTGGATGAGATCGGACGCGGCACCAGCACCTTCGACGGGTTGAGCCTGGCTTGGAGCATCGTGGAACACCTGCACCATCAAGTTGGGGCCAAGACGCTGTTCGCAACGCACTACCACGAACTGACCGAGCTGGCCTCGCCTCATGACTTCGGCGGATCGGAGGCGGTGACCGAGGCTCGTGTGCTGTCCTCGACCCAACCTCCGACTGGCGGTCGCTTGCCCCGGGTCCGCAACTACAACGTCGCCGTCCGGGAGTGGAACGATCAAATCATCTTCCTGCGAAAGATCCAACCCGGCCCCGCCGACAAGAGCTACGGCATCCAGGTGGCCCGCTTGGCCGGCGTACCTCGGCCGGTGATTGACCGGGCCAAGGCCATCCTGCGCGTGCTGGAAGAAGCCGAACTCAACTTGCAGCAGGTGGCCTCTCCGGACGCGAGTCTGATGATCGCGGCCGAATCCGGTCGCCCCCGATCTCGCAAGGTCCGACGCCTCGAGAGGGATGCCCTGCAAGAATTGTCGCCTCCGCCTGAACTGGACCTCTTTTCCTAAGGGTCCATCGGAAAGGTTCAACGGAACACCGCCTGAACACCCAACAGACCCGGTTCAGAATTTGAACTGAACGCCCGCCATCGCGCCAAACACCGAGCCCAGTTGAATACTGGCCCCGCGCCCTTGGGCGGAGAAGTTCAGGTCCGAGTTGGACTGGATGTCACCGCCGGCGAACACCGACCAATTCGGCGTGATGGCAAAATCCACCAAGGCCCGGGCATACATTCCCGGACGCCAATCTTCGCGGTTGGCACTGACCGAAAGATTCTCGCTGGCCACACCAAACTCCGCCGGGTTGCCGGTGAAAGTCGTGGACTCGCTGAAACGCAAATCAGCCTGCGCGTACATCGTACAGAAGCCAGCCCCCAAACCAACGGTCAGTCGATCGGTCACCGGCAACTCCACCCAAGGTCCCAGCTTGATGCTGTGCAAATCGGTCGAGACCGCCGCATTCAATGAGTTGACGCCGGCCGCCTGCAGAGACGAGGAACGCAGCGGATTGAAATCAATGACCGGCGCCCCGGGCCCGCCCGGAACGGGACCGAAATAACCGCCTTGATACCCCGGTGACGGAGGCACGATGCCTCCCAGCGAATACACCGACTGGCGTCGGGTGGCTGTTCCCGAAACCGAGCCAGAGGCCGAGGCATCGAAGGTGGTGAAACCATACCCAGCCTCGACACCCCAGTGTGCGGTGCGCTTGTTGAAGGACCGGAAGCTGTACAGTTCATACATCGCCCACAATTCACCCCCATAGGTCGTACTGCCGCCTGAACCGTCCAGCGTGCCCACCCGCGGCACCTGATCATAGCGAGTCAGTGTCAGTTCATTGCCGGAAACCTGATCCGCCCGTTGATAACCCCAATTCCAGGTCGTTGACCCAGGGTTGGCGGTTACCACGCCCGCATTGGTCGACGTGGAGGTGTTGGACCCCAACAGCACGTAGCCATCGGCGAATTGCCCTGCCGCATCCGACAGCGGCGTCCGGGCATCGGTGAAGGAGGCCTTCAGGTTGAACTGCACCCGGCCTGCAAGACGAAAGCGGATACCGAGCGGCTCTGGGGCATCGTCGTTCTGAGCGCGGGCCGACAAGGCGGCGCTGGTGGCGAGGAGCAAGAGGGCGGTGCGTTGGATCGAAGGACTCATGGCAAGGGAAAGGGAAAGGTGATGTCGGATGAAGCGGTGACAGGACGGAATCTCAGCGGAATTCGAGGACCCGGTAGAATCGGTTGGTCGGAGCGCTCTCGGTGCGGGGCAAACCGTTGTCGAGCCACTGCACCTTCCGGCCGTTGCCCAAGATCGCCGGACGCGCAGTGCGAATGACCGAATTGGTATTGTCCTGCGCGCTGAAATCATTCAGCGAATCCGAGTAGCGGATGTAGTAGCTGAAGTTGGTGAGGGTTGGGAACTCCAGCAGCACCCCGCCTGTCAGCACCGGCTTGTAGGTCACCGGCACCAAACTGCGACGTCCCACTGGAGTCTGGATGGTGCTGTCCAAGGCGAATTCGGTCACGTATCCCGGCGTTCCGATGCTGGAGGCCTGACCGTCCGAAACGTAGTACTCGAAGGTGATCGGCCGGATGGCAAACGCGTTCATCGGACCGACGAACACCGAAGGATTGGGCGGAGTTCCCACCGGGCCCAGCGAGCTAGCGAGTGAGACCAAGACGCCGCGGGTGTCATTGGTCAACCCCGTGACGATCAGGAGGACATCCGCCAAGGATTCCGAGCGCAAGTTGACCACCTGCGCCCGCTGCTCGAAATAACCCGTTTGGCGATTGAGAGTGACTGGCCCGCCGGGAATCACCTGCGGGGTCATCAGGATGTTCAGCGGAAAGGTCACCAGATCGGCCAAATTGGTTCCCAGAACCCGATCGCTACCACTGGGCAACGGCAGAAACGGCCGAGCGATATTCGTCGAAGGATCGTCCTGCACCGGCACCAGACGGGCAGCCGCCAACGCTTGTGCAGGGTCAAGATCGTTGGATGTGGTTAGCACCAATCGACCAATTTGCTGATCCGTTGTGAACCGCACGGAGGAGGAGTTGGTGAGGGTATACGCAAAGGAGAAACGCCCTGCGGCCGAGGCTGTCCGGACGAGGGTATTGGTCGGTGCATCGGTGCTGGTGACGAAGGCCAAATCCCGAACCACCGTTGGGTCATAGGTCCAAGTCACTCCGACGCCCCGGTCCGAACCAAACACCGAGAAAACCACCGGGAAAGAAAACTGAAGTCGTGCTTCGGGACCGGCGTTGGTGGTCACGGAAACCGTGCCCAACCGAAGCCGTGAGGCCACCCCGAGGACCACCGAAAGAGTGGCCGGTTCGCTCACTACCGTGTTGGTTCCGGACGACACGGCAACCCTGAAAGGACCGCTGTAACCGGTGGCCACATTGGTCAACACCAACTGCGGCAAGGTCGCATTCGTTGAATTGTAGGCCCCGTTCACGATGGGCGTCAGATTGGTGCCGGCCAACCATTGGTAGGTCAGGACAGCAGCCCCATCCAAAGCAGACGGAATAGCCTCCACCGAAAGAGTCACTGTATCGCCAGCATAGGCCCCTTGACTGATCGGCTGTCGGCGAATCACCGGCAGGCGAGCCGAGGTATTCGGCGCCGCAACAGTCAGCAGATCGACGCCAGCGAGCACGGAACGAAACCAAACGCTGTCCGTTGGCGATGTGGCTTCTTCCGGAGAGCCGGCCAACAAAGCAACAGAGCCGGCCAACGGCAGAAGGCTCATCAACAGTCCACGGACAAAGGCATTCAACATGATCGGGTGCACCGGGCGTCGAACCGTTTCGGCCGCCGCCGGCACGACGTTTCTGCGGGTCCTCCGAAGGGGCTTCAAGCGCAATCTGCTCCGGGACCGTCAATCTATTCCCCTTCCCGACCTGAAATGGCATTGCTGGAAGGGTTTCAATCCATTCCGAACCATCAACGAGGCTTCTGTTCGGCGAGAATCGGACGCCCCGAGGCGTCCAAGACCTGAATCAGGCTCCGGCCGCCATCCGGTGACGCATAAAGCCCATCGGTGTGCACGAACCACCACTGGTCTCCGTGGTGAAGATCTCCACAAGCTGCAATCAGCCCCCCTTTCGGAACCCGGCCCTGGGACGGCAGCCACGCCCATTCTTCGGCCCAGATTTCACTTCGCGAAAGGCGTCCTGGAACGCTCGGGTTCAGCGCTTGGGTGATGAAGCGGCCGAACTTGCGATCCCCCATCGCCGTGGCACCCAGTCCCGTGAAGGGCTTGAACGACTCGAACTGCTTTTGCTCGGGAAACAGAGACATGTGCCCGCCGGAGTTGTGCTGAAATCCGTGGGCCGTCGCAAAACTCATGACCCGCGTGGTTTGGGTGGCCTTGTCAAAAGCCACATTGAAGAACCCCGTGTCCTCCCGCTCGTCGAGGACAGAAAGGGATCGTCCCCGGTCAGACAACACGTAGCTCCGGGTCATCGTCGCTGGAGTGGCGACCACGGGCTCGCCCCGCCCGAGAAAAGACATCCAACGATCCGCACACATCGTCACGCACAACTCCGTCTTTCCACGAGCAACGGCTGGGTAATAGCGCTCCCACGGCCACACCACCACCGCTGTGATACGTTCACCTTTCAGCCCCAAGTGAACCCACGTGGCACCGCCGTCGGTGCTCTTGAACAGACCACGGGATTCGCAGCCCACATACACGATCTGAGGGGCCCGCAAATCAAACGCGATGATTTCACCGCAAAGCGCCGAGGGCCCGGCTCCATCAAAATCGCCCTCCAACCCCAACCGAACCCAACTCTGACCACCGTCGTTGGACTTCCAAAGCCCACTCGTCGGACCGATCCCGTTGGCCCGAAACAGGATTTGGGGATTCTCCGGATGAATGGCCACACTGCGGACCCGGAGGTCGTCTCCACCCAAATCACCATTGGCAGACACCCAAGACTGACCCCCATCGGTCGAGCGAAGCAGGCCGAATCCTGAAGACCGCACCACAACCACGTTGGTATCGGATCGAGCCAGCACCACTCCGGTCAACCGATCGCCCTGCGTGTGCTGGGCCACGATGGGAAGCGGCGCGGTGGATTCGGGAACCACACCCGCATCGATGGAGAAGTTCGAAACCCGCGCGTGATAGTGGGCCCGCGCCTCCTGAGGCAAGGCACTGAAGAACAGCCCTACATCCATTTCTGGCGGAGTCTTCCGGTACTGATAGGCACCGCATTCCCACTGCCGCCCGTCCTTCGAAGACCAGGCTGTCCACACATTGCCTTGCCGCACGATGCGCACCCACGAGCGGCCTTGGGGCAGTTCATAGGAACTAATCCGCCCCCCGCCCAAGTCGGAGAAATCCGCCGAGGAACGCAACCCGTCGGCCGCAGTCTGCACCACATAGAACTGCTGACCCCATTCCCAATTCAAACGCTCACCGTGTTCGAAGGCCGCCAATCCCACCCAAGCTCGCCGGTTAACAGGTTCTCCGCGGGAGCCGTTGTAATCATCGATTCGGCCCGTGGCCGTGAAATCGCCCACCCGGCGTTGGCTGACAGTGTGCATCCCGTTCCCGAAGAACTGAAAGCGGTTCGAGCCGGTTTGCCACAAGCCGGCCGTCGCCTTGGCGTCCCCCACATTGCGCACAGCCCACTCGTGGGACACAGGCTTACCGGTGACGACGAGACGCTCAGGAGCGGAATCGACGGTGTGATCACCATCAAAAAGCAATCGCGCCCACAGCGTATTGGTCCCCGAAGGCAGTGGGCCTTGGTAGCTGAGCGACGGGCCGTTGGTCTCCGCCAACTGCAAGGACCCCAGGAACAGCGCGGTCCGGTTCAATGCGTGGCCCCGGGCGTCCGACCTCACCGTCACCTGTCCCGTGCCATCACCCGGCGCTTCGGCCTGAACGGTAATATTGGGAAAATCACCCGTATCCAGCACCCGGAGGGAATCCAACGCAATGGGCTGCCGCGAAAAGCCAGGCCCCTCCCACTCGATGCTGAAATTCCGCGCCGGCAACGCATCGTAGACATGCTCCACGGACAACGCATGGTCGCCAGCCGCCAAAACCATCACCGCCGCCCGCTCCGTCGTGCCGTGTTGACCGTCCCATGTCAGCACATCGCCGCCATCGAGTTGAAAGCGGTAGGCACCGTCGATTTGAGCCCGGAAAATGTGAACTCCCGCCTTAGGCACCCGCAGCAAACCACGGAACGTCAATGAGTAGCCGCGATCCCGGTTCTCCCGCACACCCAGATCGAATCCACGGGAAACCCCGCGCCGCACGACATGGCCTTGGGGGATTTCATCCAAACTCAGCCAGTGGTGTTCCTCGTCGGGCTTCTGCAATGGCGGATCAAAGTAATTCACCCGCCGCTTCGAATCCTGGTGACGCAACTCGTAGAGCAAGCCAGAGAGGGTCGGCGCGGTGACCGGCGGCGGGGCCGACACCTTCACCATGGCCGGGGAGACGATGACTGCCGGTGCTGTTTGATCAAAGATATCGGTCAGAGTGAAGCGCACCGTGGAGGCCGAGATCGGCGCATCCACCAGCATGTCCCGCAACGAGGGGTTCCGCTCTTCCTGGACCACCATCGGCCGACCTTCGCATCGCGGATTGTCGTAAAGCTCAACCCGATACGAGAAGGCCGGAGACGCAGTCGGCGGCACTTGCCACGAGACACCTATTTGACCGCCGGACCTCACCGCCCGGACATTCACCACGGCCGGCTGGTCGAGGGAGGGTCCGTCGGGTTGGCGAACGGTGAACACATGTTTTTTGTCACCCGACAACACGGGCCCGCTGAGCTGCCGGGGCAACAAATCGGGGCGCTGCGCGTATTCAATGGCGGCATACTCGTGATCGTCCTCCGCCACGGTATTCACCACGACGAACTGGGTCTTGGCGATGGTGATGGTGTCCGATTTCCGCCACTGCCCCGCCTTGCGGAAATATCCGAATCGCCGGTGCAGCGAACGCACAGCCTTCTCGCTGGTCAGCGGCTCGAGAAACCCGCTGTTACCGGTGAACGACGTGGCGGGAATGGGCAAACGCGCCACCCCAATGAGATGCCAGTGACCGCTCGCAGAGTCCTTCAGCCAGCGCCCGACAAATGCATGGTTTCCACCGCCGACTGGTTGCCAGACCCGTCCCAGCATCGTGTACCAGCGCTGGCGCTGCACAAAGGGCCACACTTCCGCCCCAGTGGTGCCGCTGCTCCCTTCGCCACCGTAGTCGTTCTTGATGTACAAATTTGGCGCCACATCGGTGAAGCGTACCGGTGTTCCGGCCACATCGCTGCCCCAGAACGTCCACACCGATCCCGGCCGGAAACCATCCTGCCGCAAGGCATCCGGGTGGGGAGTCTGTCCCGGGCCGTCCGGGACATAACTGGTGAATCCCGCGTAAAAGCTCAGATTGTTGGGCTTCGGATTGAAGCTCGAGTTCCAGTTCGCGAAGTAGGTACCGGAAGGCCACCACGGCCAGCGCAAGTCCATCAAGATGATGTCCGCACCGTCCTCCACGTTTTCACTGTACCAAGTGGCCCGAGCCTCGCGACCCATCCCCAACAGCAGGAGCGCGAACAGAAGGAATCGCATGAGTTTGGAATTGGGGGCGTCTTGGCTTTTCAGGAAGATCGAGGGACTCCTCACATCAGCGGAACCCTCGTCATCCTGGGGGGCGGCGATCCGGGTTCTTCAGAGGATGCAACTCCTGGCGACCGTGGACATGGACGGTCGTCCACTCGGCCAAACGGCGCCCCAGAAGACGGCACACACCCTCGGCATCCTCGCCCCGAGGTTCCTTGACCACGACGGCCCCATAGTGCGGCGTGTGCAAGCGGGTGGCGTAGTCGGTGACGCCGAAGACCAGAAACCCGAAGTTCATCAACACGGTCAGCAAACTCTGGCAGGCCAGTTCCATCCCACCGCCCCAACCACCGGCGGTGCTGAAGGCGCACCCGATCTTGCCGTCCACCTTCATCCAGTGCGGACCCATGACCTCGTCCCAAAAGCGCTTCATGCGCCACGAGAGGATGCCCATGTTGGTCGGGCTACCCAGCGCGAGACCGTCACACCACAGGACATCGTCGGCAGTGGCGTCCGCAATGGAGCGCACCCGCACTTCGGTGTCGGGCACTGTCCGGGCCCCCTCAGCAACCAATTCCGCCATTTTGGCGGTGTTGCCCGACAACGAATCGAAAAGCACCAGCACTCGGTTCATATCCGCCGATTCCAAACGCGGAAACCCCAGAAGGAAACCGGATTCTCAAACCGATCGTGCTTCGACCCAAGGCACCCGAGTTGCCCGAATCGCCTCAGAACCGACGCACCCGGAAGAACCGGGTGGTGCCGGAGGTTTCGACGCGAAACTCCTCAGTGCGGGTGACCGTGGCAGCGGGCCATGTGTTCAACGGAGTCCAATCGCCCTCCGAGAGAGAAACCCGTTCCTCCAAGCGGTGGGATGAGCCCGCCGCCGCATCGAAGCGGAAGCGGATACCCGTCGCATCCCGTTCCGCCACCACACGCACCGACTCCTCGGCTGTTTTGGGGTCTGGCACGCCAGGTGATCCGGCCAAACGCGCACTGCGCTTCCAAGAGGCGGCCAACGCCGGATCTCCCGGTGACGACGGATTGGCCAACACCAACGAGTACCCTCCCCCGTCGGCCAACAGTTCCCACGAAGCCTCATAGCGGAAATCGAACACGGGCTCATCCAGCGGACCGCTGAGTGCCAAGCGTTCCCCGTCATTGGCCAACTGATCGGAGCCGTATTCACCGATCAGGTTGGTCACCGCCAGGTTGGCAACCGAGAACCGCGCCAAATTCCGGACCAGAACTCCGTAGGCGCCGGGTGCCAGTGTCGGGGCATTGGTGAGCGACCAAGTGAAGTCGATGCCGCCGCGGAGGCGCATTCCCGCCAACGAAACGGGACTGTCGCCCCGGTTCCAGAGCTCCACGAATTCGAGATCGTCGGCATCTCCGGGCGCACCACCGTCATCCGGGTGGAAGTGGATTTCACTCACCACCAGCGGGATGGGCTTCACGACATAGGTGGCCGATACCGGGCCCGACCACGTGGATTTCAAGGGCGGGTTGTTGGCACCGGTCAGCGCGGAGTGGAAAGGGTTCACCGAACGAGCCACCAGCTTGGAATTGGCCTCCAGAACAATGGGACTGCCCATGTACCGACGGGCCGCGGGATTGGTCCGGCCACCGGGCCAGCGGGGATCGGACCCGTCGGTGGTATAATAGACGGATGTCGTCAGGCCTGTGGGTGCGATGATCTCCGCACCGAATCCGGACGCCACTCGGCCCGAGGGACTCGCCAAACGGGGCGGAGACACGAATTGGCGATCCATGAAATCGGTCCGATTCGAAATCCACGCCTTCATCAAGTTGACCTCCGCCTGATAACTGCCGCCACGAGGCGCAACTCCCCATCGATTCTGCTCGCGGGGTTGTGCGGTTCGCACCTGCCGGGCCAGATCGTCGATGAGACGCCAGAGGTTGGTGGTGGCAAATTGACGGGTTCGAAGATCCTGATAGCGATCAATGTAATCCTGATAAAAATCGGGATCGCGGAAGACCCGATCCCACCACGGATAATTGAAGAAATCGGTGCCGAGATCCCCGCTTTGGGATCGCCAAACCCGCGGGTTGGAGTCCCGCCCGTCGGTGGAGCCGAGAGTCCGATCGAAATCCCAGATCGGGCCGAAATGGATCTTTCCCTCACGTTTCTTGTAGAAATAGGCGCTGAGTCGCAAGGCATCCACGTTGAAAGACAGCACGTTCAGCAGGTGGTGATCCACCCAAGAGCCGGTGTCGATGTACGCCCGGAATCCGGTCACCGGATTGGTGAAACGAGCATTGTCGTACAGGGCATTGCCGAAGGAGGTGAGGTAGTTGCGAATGTAATTCAACTGCGGGGCACGGGCCGGCAACCGGAGTTGATCTTCTCTCGGATCCACCAGCGCCACCGTCTGATTGGCCGCAAAAATCCCCGCATCCCCCGGATCTAAACGATCAATCTTCATGAGGTAACCGCCGGACAGCGAGGGCAGCGTGAGGTTCTCCGGCTCCAAGCTCCCGGCATCAACCCGGTCCTTGCCCACCTCGATCCGATCCATGAGCACATAAATGCCCGCATAACTGGACGAGTCGATCGCTCCGGTGCCCGAACCCACAAAATAAACCTCCACAAAGCGGGCATTCGGCGAATAGCGCCCGATGTCCCGGCTCAGCTGGTGCATGAACGGATTGTGGATGAGCACCGGCTCGAAGTAGTTGGGTGCGTACATCACCCAATCGCCGTCGGCGGGCATTCCCAAGGGTGCCAGCGGGCGGTCGTTGTCCCACTCATCGCGAAACTCGACCCGATAACTGGCTTTGGGGATGCCTTCGGTGCTGGAACCCCGAACGGAGAGGCCGGCTCGTGTGGCCAAGGTCGGCGCTCGGGTCAGTCGGGTCACGCCATTGGTATCAGGCTCGAAGAGCTGCATGTGGGCGAAAACCCGAGTATTGGCCGGAGGTCGTCCCTGACCAAAATCATGAATGAGCATCACTGGTAGATCCGAGCGGAAGTTGGCCACCGTCGTGGTCAGAGGCAGATACGTTTCACCGCGCAATTCCCCGGGCAACAATCCACCGGTGAAAGCGCGGGCACGCAGTCGGACCGCCAGATTGTTGAACCGCAGCGGCGTCGAATACACCAGCGATGTCTCGGTGGGCATGGATCCATCCACCGTGTAGCGGATCACCGTTCCGACCGGCACAGGTGCGTTGGTGGACGAGCTCAACTGCACTTCCAGAGCACCGGAATACGTTCCGCTGGAAACCGAGAATTCGACCTCGGGGGCAAAGCCGTCGCCCTTGGCTCCATTCGGTGCACCCGGAGTCGGAGCCACAAAATAACCATTTCGGTTAGGCGCCCCTTCGGCATGTCCATAGGAAACGTCCGCCCGCTGAGGCGGATAGGTCGGGGCGTATTCGTCTTGGACCACCCATTGGGCATTGAGCAGCGCCAAGCGTTCACCCGCGGAGCTGAGGCGGAACGAGGTGTGCAAACGCGCGGTGTCGTTCGTGCGGTTCTTGCCTGAGGCGAACACCCGCAGGCGGCCGTTGGGGGCCAAGAACAACGATGGAAAAACCCAACGGTCGGTCCCTGCCACCAGCGCCCAACCCTGCATGGAGGCCAGCGAGGTGCCGCTGTTGAAGAGTTCAATCCAATCGGAATTGTCGCCATCCTCATCGCGCAAACCTCGGCTATTCACCGCGAGGAATTCGTTGATGAGAACCCCCTTGGCTTCGGTTCCGCCTTCCACGGTCACCGACCACGTGGCTCCCGCGAAGGGAAGCCCCGCCGAAGACAAGTCGGTGATTCCGTGGCCGGAAACGAATTGAAAGCCGACCGTGCCCACCGGCGTCTTGGGAAAGCTGAACAAATATTGATCGGGAGCGACCGCCACCACCGACTGCGCGGACAATCCGTTGATCTTCAAATCGGATGCGTCGACACCCCGCACGGGCTCGTCGAAGAGCACCTCGACTGAACTGAACGGCTCCACGACAGACCCTTCGGCCGGCAAGATCCGGGCGATTCGGGGGGCCTGAGTATCCATCTCGGCCTCCAATTCCGCATCGAGGACCAAATCACTGCTGGCCAAGGTCGCGTTGAACGCTTGGATCGCCAGTACATTGGTTCCGGACTTGAGCACTTCCTTGGGCAGGGCTACTGCGTAGTCGGCAAAATCCACAGGCTCGGCCGCGGTCACCGAGGCAAATGAATTGAGGGTGAATTCACCTTCCGGGGCACCGAAGCGGGCCACTTCACGCCCGTTAATCCAGGCGATGAAACCGTCGTCCACCTTCACCCGCAAAATCAGGCTTCGAACATCCGCAGGAGAGCCCACGGTGAACGAACGCCTCAAGAACACCGTGGAATACCGGTTCTGCATGTCGGTCAATTCGGTGCCTGTCAGCGGCTCACCGTAGAAGACCGGCAGCATCGCCGCAGACCACGCGGCGTCATTGAACCCGATCGCCCGCCATCCGGTCGGATCGGGTGAGGACGCCTCGTTGGTTCCCTTGGCCATACGCCACAAGTCGCCCCGGGGAATCAAACGCTGCGGTTGGGCCTCCGCAATCAGCACGGAAAGCAACCATAACAGCGGCAAGGTAGAGCTCTGAATCCATCGGGGCATGGGCCAGACTATAGGCAAGGTCCCTAGGCCTCGCAAAGTTCCGACCACCCAGTTCACTGGAAAATACCCGTTGCCGCTGGCTTGGGGGCTTCGATAGCGTCCGCCCGTGATTCCGATGCGTGAACAGGTAGCCGTACGTGTAGCCCTCCAGGGCTGACGCGGACTGGCCGACTGTTTGGAATCCAGGTCGCCCGCGTCTCCGGCAACGGATCGCGGGCTTCGGTTCTGTGCGGGGCCCGTTTCCAGAGCCGGTGCGTCCAGGCCAGCCTCCACGAACCGAAATACCGATACTGAGAAAATCGAACATCCCATGCGCCACACCATCTCCGTGCTCGTCGAAAACAAGTTCGGCGTCCTGACCCGCGTCACCGGCCTGTTCAGCGGCCGCGGCTACAACATCGACTCGCTGAACGTCGCCCCGACCCACGACGCCACCCTCAGCCGGATGACCATCGTCACCCGCGGGGATGACGCCACCGTCGAGCAGATCTGCAAGCAGCTCGAGAAGCTCATCGATTCGGTCAAGATCGTGAACTACAGCAAGACCGACTACATCGACCGGGAACTGGTCCTGGTCCGGGTGTCGGCCAATGGCCAGAACCGCGCCGAGATCTGCCAACTCGCCGAGTTGTTCCGTGCGAAGGTGGTCAACGTCCAACCGGACAACATTGTGATCGAAATCACCGGTGCCGAAACCAAGATCAACCAGTTCCTGCTGCTGGTGAAGGATTTCGGCATCCTCGACCTGACCCGCACGGGTGTGGTCGCCCTGCCCCGGAACTGAGCCGAAGGGTACCTGAAGAACTCAAAAGCCCGCCAAACGGCGGGCTTTTTCGTTTCATTGGAACTGTGGGGGGGCCGAGGGATATCCGAATCAACCGATCCTCGGTCTTCGGACCCGCAGCGGCAAAATCACTTCGCCTTCAAGGCCGCCTCGATGGCCGCAACCACCTCGGCCGCATCGGGCTGAGTGCGCGGGCTGAAGCGGTGCAGCACCTTGCCGTCACGGCCCACAAGGAACTTGCCGAAGTTCCACTCGATGGGGCCCGGGAAGGCCGCTTCCTTGCCCGTGAGCACCGAGTACAAGGGGTGCTGCTCCGGCGGATTGACGTTCAGCTTGGCGAACAGCGGGAAGCTCACCGAGTACTTGGTGGAGCAGAAGGTCTTGATCTCTTCGGCGGTGCCCGGCTCCTGCGCTCCGAACTGATTGCAGGGGAAGCCCAGCACCTCGAGCCCCTGCCCGTGGTACTTCTTGTAGACCGCTTCCAATTGCTTGTACTGCGGGGTCAGGCCGCACTGCGAGGCGACGTTCACGACCAACAGCACCTTGCCGGAGTAGGCTTTGAGGGAGGTGTCCTTGCCGTCGATGTCCTTGAGTTTGACCTCCTGGAGCGGAGTGGCTGCAATCATGGTGAAGGTGGTGAGGGTCAGGGTGGCGACTTGAATCAGTCCGGTGAGGAGAGAGCGTTTCATTGGATGGAATGTTGCCCCATCACGCCGGGAGTCAATTCAGCCTTTCAACCGATGCTTGCCGGCCGGGCGCTGGAGCCCACTCTCACCGCGTGCGAATCATTGGAGGACTGGCCGCAGGACGACTATTGAAGGTCCCAGAAGGACTCGGAGTTCGACCCACGCCCGACAAGGTCAAGCTGGCGGTCTTCAACAGCCTCGGAGCCTTCCTGGACGGGGCCCGCGTATTGGACTTGTTCGCCGGGAGCGGGGCGTTGGGACTCGAATGTCTGAGCCGTGGGGCCCGGGAAATGGTCAGCATTGAGAAGTCCGAGAAACACGCACGCTTCTTCCGCCAGAATCTGGCCGCCTCCGGATTACCCGTCACTGCGGTGACTCTGCGCGTCCAGGATGTGTTCCTGGTTTTCCCCCAACTGGCTCAGAGTGGACGCCAATTCGACCTCATCATCGCCGACCCGCCCTACGGCGAGAAGAATGTCGGACGTCGATCGACCTCGCTCGCCCAATTGCTGCTCGATGACATCGTCTTGCCTGGACTTCTGGCTCCCGGAGGACTGTTCGTGATCGGCCACACCAAGCGCGACACCCTGGAGATCCCCGTCACCTGGAAAGAGCGCAAGGACATGCGACACGGCGACACGGTCATGCGATTCCTGGAGCGACCCGATGAGAAACGCGATTGAACTCATCATGGCCGCCATCGCTCTCGCCAGCCTGAGGCTGGGTGTCGCGGTCGCCGCCCCAGGAGACCTCGCCGGCCATAGCACGGCGGCCCGTTCCCCCGCCCTTCAACGGTCGGTCGATCAGGCGGTGGCGCGCACCTTGGCCAGGACTTGGGCCACGCCTCTGAAGGCGGATCAACTCGCCGTGACGGCCGTGGATCTGGAACGGCCCGAACAACCCGCCTTCGCCTCGGTCCGGGGTTCGGAACCCATCTACCCGGCCAGCGTCATCAAGCTCTTCTACCAGGCGGCCGTCCATCGCTGGATGGAGGACCGAAAAATCCAAGACACGCCCGAGGTGCGCCGCGCCCTGCGGGACATGATCGTGGAATCGTACAACGAGCCCACCCACTACCTCATCGACTTGCTTACCGGCACCACCAGCGGCCCGGAACTGCCCGAGGTGGAACTGAAGACGTGGGTGGACCGACGCGCCGCGGTCACCCGGTGGTTCCACACCCAGGGCTACCCCACTGCGGTCAACGCCAGCAAAAAGCCCTGGTGCGAGGGTCCTTACGGGAGAGAGAGCCAAGCCATCGCCGCCTTCGAACCCCGG
>Ga0255096_1000741_pt1 | contig 14889 bp, 9 predicted proteins | sample Colum_Atlam_RepA_2_FD_188563 | JGI IMG/M metagenome (GOLD analysis project Ga0255096, IMG submission 188563) | Freshwater microbial communities from Columbia River, Oregon, United States - Colum_Atlam_RepA_8d | ecosystem: Environmental > Aquatic > Freshwater > River | place: USA: Oregon...
GACTTGCCCTCGTAGATCCGCTGCACGCCTGGCTTGACCACAAACTTTGGGTTCTGCAAACGGGTCACGGTATCGTATCCGATCACCTTACCAGGGCCACCAGCAGCGCCATCGGGCTCATGCACAGCAACCACATATTTGCCCGTTCTAAGGAAGGCCGGGATGTCAATGCGTGCGGCCACCTGAGTGCCCGGCTTGATGCTTCTGGCAGCACCAAACTTTGCCTTCTTCTCCGAGCTCAAAGCATCGACAGCCTCGGCGTCGGTAGGTGGGTTGGCGAAGTCCTGATTGCGGCCTATGTCGCGCTGAATATCAGCCGGCATATTCCGCACGCTGATTGCCGCGGCGATCTTCTTGGATGGCACCGCCCACAGGTTCTCAGGATCGAACCGCTCGATCTCGGAAGCCTTCTTCAGCCGGATGGGATCCTCCATGCCGTCGTAGAGCGCACCGTAAAGCCTGTAGCCCTTTTCAAACAGGTCCATGGCCTCGCGGTGGTCCTTGACGCCGCGGCCAGTAGCCATGTCGCCGGCAGGCATATAGCGCTGGCCCTCAACAGAAGCCCCCTCGTCCGGTGCTATGCCTTCGTTCCAAGTCCACTCCGGCATGAGTCCGGTCTTCTGATCGGCGAAGACGGTGTCTTCTGTTTTGGCTGTGCGGTTGCGCTCGCCATACGGGCCGTAGTTCAGCCAACTGTTTTGCCCCCGAGTCTCGGTGGTAATAGCGCCACGAGCAGGCCCCGTAAAGAGCCGGATGTGCGCCTGCCAGGCATTCTCCTCGCCTTCCGCCCGGAAACCGGAACCTTCTAGGCCGTGACCGAAAGCGTCGTGCACGGCGCGGAACAAATCGTTGGCATAAACAGGCTTCAATTCACCGTTGGGCCCACCGAACGGCCAACGCAAACCAGTATCGGCAAGCATTGGGTTTGATTCTGGATTGAAGTCCTCCTTGGTTCCAAACCCAGCGTCTGTGGGGAAAACGCCCATGGACTTGTTTGCGCGGAGGTCGCGCAAGGCGTTGAACGGAGATGATGCGTACTGCTGTCCCGCATCCGAGTTGCTATCAATGAACCAAAACTTGTATCCCGCTGACTCAAGCGCTTGATACTGATCCGTGGTTTGGCGGATCAAGTCCTGGTAGGCTTCACGCACCGCAGGATCTTGCGGTGCATGAGGCATCTCCTCGTAGGCCTGAGCAATTCTGCGAGCGCGATCCTCGTCTACCTTAACGTACTCCGATTGGCGACGGAGACCGATTCCTTTGTCCCTGGCGTACTGCTCTGCGACGCCAACCAGGCTCTGGTCTGGGCCACTAGCGCCTTTGACCTGTGGAGCGCCTGCAAGCGGCGCAAGGTTCCCAGACGTATACCGTCCTTCTCCTCGGTCTCCACGTCCTCCTCGTTGTTCTGCGGTTTGTTCATAAAGTTTTCCCTCTCCGGCAGGCATGAAATACGCTAGACGAGAAGGTGAGTCAATTTGCTTTCGTTTCCATTTCTCGCCTGCCTCCGGCGTGCTTCCGTACCCGGCAGACTTGTTTGCTTTCTGCGCTTCGCCCAGTTGCCGGTCGTTCAAGGCAGGCAATTTGTCGAGCCCAGGGAACATGACCTCATGCGGCTCAACCCGTCCCCGAATGCGATCCCAGAGGGTCCATTGAGCCGGGAAGACAGCAACGCCAAGCTCGTTTGCCCGGCGCTCGTTGATCTCAAGTGCTGAGCGGTAGGAATCCGACATTACCTGGAAGTCTTTTGGAGTCTCAACCCACTCCACCGACTTAATGTTCGCCGGAGCATTCGGGTTGATGCCGCCTTTCTTGGCGAGCAGTGTTGCCTTGCGGCTGCCCATGGCAGCAAACACGGCCTCGTTGACGAACTTCTGAACGCGATCCGAACCGTAGATTTGAGCCTGAGCTAGAACATCGTCGATGGTCTTTGCCCTGGTTGCTGTGGGGTCCGGCAAGGAATCCAATGTCGAAGCCATTTCGGCTTTGATCTTGCCAATTTTCTTCTGGTTTTTGGCCTTTAACGTCTTGAGCGTTTTCGGGTCGTCCTTGTTGATCTCCTCAATGCGCTTCCCTTTTTCCTCGGCATTTTTGAGCCGGCGATTGAAGGCCGATGTGGCTTCCTTCGACTTCTTCAGCATCGAATTGAAACGGTCGACAACGATGCCTTCAAACCGTTTGCGGAGCTCTGGATTTCCAAGCAACTCCTGGCCAAAGATGCGAGCCATGTGGCGGTCCATGGCCGATATGGATGCCTTGAGCGGATCTTGCCAAACCGACCCGAATGATCCCGTCTTTGTTCCGAACCCTTTGACTTGGGTGGTGAGTTTATCCACAAAGTCGGCCCAGGATTCGTTCGCTCGTTTTACAAAGAAGTCAGGGTTCTTTGTGAACAATCGAGCGGCATTTACGATGTTTGATATGTCCGCGGTGATTGCAATGCCAAGGCCACCCTTGCCAGCGGAGATGAACCCTAGCTCTTTTTTGAGTCGTTGATTCAGCTCCTTCAGGTTTTCTTTAGTAGGATTCTCTGGGTATAGACTGGCAAATTTGCGCACATCTTCCATCGAACCAAACCGCAACCGTGCCATCCCCATTTCATTGGGAAGCAAAGGAGCATTCGGGGAGAGCATCCCGAAGACAATGGAGTTGAAGCTGGAAACCTTGTCCCCAGGTGTGGGAGCCATTGTCGCCGCCAGCTTGGCGGTCAGCTTGGCGTGCGTGGTCTCTGGCAGGTTTGCTACGTCGACTGGGTTGGTTTTAAGCCAGAGGAGGTCGTAGTACGTGAACTTGCCCTCAAGGCCGCCGGGTATTCTCGCAGGATCTCCAGCCACGTCCGAGGGGATGTTTGTGATTTCTGAAAGAGGTCCAAGGTTTTCGACGCCGAATGCTTTGCCGTATTCCTCAAACTCCTTTGGAGTCCAGTCTTTCGGTTCTTTGCCTTTGAAGTAGATGTTTCCATTTTGATCCCTTGAAACTCCTGGAGCTTCAAAAGATGCACGTCGGGGAAGACCTTCCGCAACTTGTTTTCTGGCCGCTTCCTCTTCAGCCGGCATGAACCTTACATCCCCCGCTTGTCGAACCGTCCCGCCTTCGCCTTGGCCTTCTTGGCCACCGAGAGCGCGATTGCCACGGCCTGCTTCTGCGGTTTGCCCGACTTCATTTCGCGGGACACGTTGCTGCTGATCGACTTCTGGCTGTAGCCTTGCTTGAGCGGCATAATCTTTTTCTGCTTTGAGTTTGGCTTGTTCCTGAGTGTCGAAGATCCCGGCGGTTGATCCATCGGGGCCGTACAGGCGGAACTTTCCGTTCTTCGACAAGATCCGGTAGCCTGCGTTCTGATCGGTGCTGACAGTGGTCTCACCGATGGTCTCAGCAGGCTGGAAGTTGAGCTGGGTGCGCCGGTAGCTCGACTGCTCGCCCATGTCTCCAGACCACGGGATGTTGGAGCCGGTAGACTGGGCATTCTGGATGCGCTCGATGCGCAGATCCTGGTAGACCGAACCACCCTTGCGGTTGGCAACGTACCCGGCAGTCGGCAGGTTCGACATCACGTCGCCTTGCCGCGGCACAGCGCCCATCACCTCGTTGAAGAAGTTGCGCTTCTTAGAGCCTTCAAGGCCTCCACCGAGAGCATCGGCAGACGGCACGGCATTCTGCTCGGCGATGTTCTTCAGGTAGACGTCCTTTAGCGTGGACATCGCCTGGTCGTAGTTGCGGAACAGGTTCTTGTAGGCCGGCTTGTTCAGCGCCTTGTACATCCGGGCCTGCACCTTGCCCCAGTCGACCACCTTGACGTTGACGCCGCCCTTGCTGTTGATCGAGATACCGTAAGGCAGGAACAGCTTGTCGGCCTCGCCGAACACACCTGACTTGCCGGTAGATCCGAAGACCTTCCAGTACTTGCCTTCCATCAACGTGCCGTCCCGGATGGCCGTTGCGATGTCGATGATATAGCGAGAAGTCGACGGGCTGAAGATACCGCTTTGAGACAGCGCATCGGCCTCACGCAGGCTCAGGCGACCTTCAATGACCGGATTACCCTTGGCATCCATGCCGCTGACGCTGGTGCGTTCAGCCTGCGGCACAGACTCAACGACACGCATCGTGCGGTTGGCGACATCCGCGGTCTTCGCAGCCAGCTCGGCCTTGGACAACGGCCTGATGATGCTGCCATCCGGGGCAGTCATAAACAGGTCCGAGTATCCCCGGGCCATGATGACGGCGTTCTGCTGCGCCTTGGTCATCTTGCTGGTGTCAACCTTCTGCTCGGTGGGCTCGTAACCTTCCTTTGGAGTCACCAAGTTCTTGATGGCATCTTCCATCCAGTCGAGCTTGATGCGCCGTCCGTTGGCGTCGTAGAAGGTGCGAGCAACAGGGTCGAATCCAGCCTGCAATGCACGCCGAGTAAACCGTTCCGAAACAGCTTCCTTGGCGTTGTTAAGAGCCAACTCGATGAACGACGGGATGCGCCCAGGCAGCATCGTCTTCGGGTCTTTGCCTTTCAGGAACTCCTGCGTGTAGTAAGCAGCAAACTCGTCAGTGATACGATTGAGCGAGGCAATCTGCTGCGCTCGTTGTTGCGCAGGATCGAAAGCATCACGCAACTCAGTGCGAATACGGTCTGCTATGACCCGTCCGCCTCTTGACTCTAACTTGTCTGCGTAGGCGTTGGCAAAGTCGGTAAACTGTCTCTTGAAGTCAGGATCTTGCGAAGACGTGTCGATGACCTTTCCACCAAGCATATCCTTGATAGCCTGAGTGATACGGGCATGAAGGATCTCGTGCGGCAATGTTTCAGGACTAGCCTTGTCGACATTGATCAGGACGGTTGGCTTGCCGCTTTTGACGTTTTCTGGGCCGATTGAAACGCCGGCATAGTTCACCGTCTGCAATGCACCTGGAACGGTGTCGGCGTCGGTATGGAAGATAACTTCAATTCCAGCGCCTTCGGCTCCAGCAACTTCCGACAGTGCTTTGGTGAGCTGCTTGTTGTTGAGTCGTCCATACAGGGTCGCTCGAGCATCGGCATCCTTGATGGTCACAGTCTGCTCACCGTTCACTGGGTCGACGTATGTGAACTGCACCTCGGTAGGCCTAGTGTTCAGATCGTCAACCGCGGTCTGACGCACCCGAGCACCATTGAACACGTTTGCTTCGACTGATTTGGCAAGTTTGAATCCACCGTCAAATGCCCCGAAAGCAGCACCGCTGCCAATAGCGGCTGAAATTGCGTCTGCTTCCTCTCCGCTTATGGCAGCCAGCAATCCTCCAGCAGCACCGGCACCAACCATAGGCAAAAGGATTGTGGCAGCCCCCTTGATTGGAGCTTCCAGGCCGCTACGGGCCACTGCAGTGCCAAGAGCACGCGCAGCAGCGGAAGCACCCTCTGCAGCAGCAATGCGTTCTCCTGCTCCCAGAAGGCCTCTCTGGATCGCCGTAAGCGCAGGACCACCGGATACAGTGCCAGCCTCTCCAACCGTCTCCAGAGTGGCTCCTAGCGCTTTGGTGCCGCCGATAATGCGAGAGGCAGTTCCAACAACCGGAACATTCAGCGTGCCGGATATCGGGAGGCCGGCGGCCTCACCAAGCGCGATGCCGGTGGATCCGGTAGAGACCGCACCCTGCACAGCTTCGCCCATGCGGCCTGACCCTGTGACAGCCGTTGTCGCACGGCCCAGCATTTCTTCTGGAACTCGGGCTGCAGCACCGATGTTTTCTCCGCCACGCTGCAATGCAGCAGAAATCCTCGGTATCTGGGCAGCACCACGCTGAAGAGCCATCGACGCCAGCTTTCCACCGCCGGCAAAAGCAATGGATGACGGGTCCGTAAGGAATCCACCGACTTCAAGACCAGCCTGACCAATGGCTTCCTGCGGAATGTTGTAGGTTTGCAGGAACTCCTGAGAAGCCGGAACGCGCTGCTCTTGAGGTGCATTGGCTAGCGCCAATTTTCGATCAATGTCTGCTTTCTCAAGAAAGTCCACATACTTGATGTCATCAAGCATGGATTCCATACGAGCGCGATCCTCTTTGCTTTGGATGAGAAGAGGAAGTTGGTCGAGTTTGTCTACTATGGAAGCTGAGATTCCTCGGTATAGGCTTTGAGCCTTCAGCTTTGCTTGAATCGCTGTTTCGGCAAAAGTTGCTGCGGCAACGTCGCCTTCAGTGGCTCCTTCAGGAGGCTGATAAATGTCGCCAATGGCTTCTCCAAGCCTGTACGGAAGCGCTGCAATGTGGGCCAGTCCCGGTCCAATTGCTGCGGCGGCTCCTTTCAGGTCGATTGACTTTTCCTTTCCAACCTTCAGGTAGTCGAGGAACTCCTGCTTGCTCGGAGTGTAGTCGGTCTGCGCTGCCTTGTACTGCAGCACCTTGTTGTAGGAGTCGTCAGGAGTGGGAGGAAACTCCTTTGATACGATTGCGTCTATGTCTGCTTCAGACGTATCATCAGCAAACTCAATGCTTCCTCTATTTGGAATCTCAACAACGATTGGCATAGGTTATTTCTTGAACACCCTGTACTTTACTCCTCCGCTCGTCTGACCTTCTTGGGTTGAATCTTGCGACTTGTTCAATGATGGCAAATTCCCCTTAGTTTTGAGGAAGTTCAACATACTGTCAGGCACAACAGCGTCCTCTGGAACTCCTCTATATTTTGCAGCCACTATCTCATCGTTAATGCGTCCAGCAACAGAAGGAACGTATGCATCAACAATTGACTTTGCGGAATTTACTATGTCTTTCCGCATTTCAGGTGTAAGCCTGTTTCCCTTTGTATAGTAGTCGTACAGTTGACGAACACGCTCAGTGACTGATCCGCCTTCAACGCTACGCTTAAACTCACCTTCAAGCACAGCACCTGCTGGGTCCATCGTCTTGTTGAATCGAATAATCAATGCAATATCGTCAGCAGGACTTGGTTCTTCCTTGGCAGCGATCTTTTCAAGCGCTGCAAACTCGTTTGCGCGAGATTCCAGATCAGCAAACGGTTTGTTTGCCCTGAGTTTATCGAGAGTATCGTTTGCCCATTTCCGTTTTTCTTCAGGAAGTTCGTCTATCTTCGACTGAATTTTTTGAGAAGCTGGAACCGGAGCGCCAGATCCTTTATTTCCAATCATTGGCTGAACCAAGTCGGTTCCCGGGACAGGCATAGATGTGACAGTAGGCGGCAACCCGTATTCCACCTTGGTACCTTCTGGTCCGACAGTAGCGCCGAGTGCGGTCATTCCTGCAGGAATAGCCTGACCAATCCTGCGCGTCAGCGGAATCAGCGCCTGCACCTGATCTTGAGTCAACTTGCCGCCGTACTTGTCCATTACCTCCTGAGTCACATCCGCATACGGAGCGGTCGGTCCTTGTCCCGGCTGACGGGCATACAAGTCAATCAATGCCTGCGTGAAATACGGAGCAGCGGCTTCCTCGCGTTGGGCCTTACCCAACTGCAACGCACCCAACTGCAACTGCTGGCGAGTCGCCTCGTCGGAAAGCTCACGCGCACGCTGCTTATCAGCCCGATCCAAGAAGAACTCGGCATTGAGCAGTGCGGCCTTTTTCTGCGGTGTCGACATCGAACCAAACTTCTTGATGTCGCCTAGGATCTTCGACTCAGGACTGCGCTCGTCCATCACATTGCCGGACTGGGCCATGCTCTGCAGGTACGGAGCCAGCGATTCCAAGCGCTGCGTGAGGAACTCACTCTCAGCCTTGTTCTGGCCATAGCGCTGCAGGGATTCGCCGATGGCATTGCCGATAGTTTGCACGCCTTGGCCGATGTTGCGGCCGGCCTGAGCGTAGGCCTCGATGTAGCCCGAAGGCACAGCAGAAGGTCCACCGCCTTGATATCCCGCAGAGTAGCCGTAAGTCGCCATAGATTAGCCCCCAAAGAGTTTGCCGAAACCGCCAGCAGAGCCAGCACCACTGAACAATCCACCACCGATGCTTCCAAGAGCACCGAGGCCGCCACCGATCAGACCGGATGTAGCGGATGCACCGGCAGCCCGGGCAGCGCCAATGGCCTGCTGGTTGCCTGCGTAGATGTTGGATGCGTAGGCGCTCTCTGGGTTGAAGAGCTGTCCGGGGTTGAAGCCCGAGGCCTGGCCTACGAATCCCTGAGATCCTGCAAAGGCCTGAGAAGGCCGTCCCAAGACCTGCTGGAACACGTCTCCATACACGCCCTGGCCGGCCTGCAGTGCGCCCATGGCCTGCTGCTGGCGCTGCTGTTGGAGGCCGGCACCGATCATCTGGGAGCGCAGGGCTTCTTGCAGCGCGGCATTGGGTCCCTGAGCCATGCCACGGGCCGAAGAGGCTACGCGGGCCTGCTGCTGCGCCATCCGCTGCTGCTCCGGGGTCAGCCGGGAGCCGGCAAGGAGATTAGAGGTCGCGTTCTGGGCAAGGATGTCGGCAATGCGGGTCTGCTCCGGGGCAAAGCCTTGGATGGCAGCACGGGTTTGAGGCCCGAGGATTGAAATATCAGTAATATCTCCATATCTGGAACGGCTACGGGCGGCCGCCTCAACCTCGCCCATCGTCGGGGCAATCTGCTCCTTGTAGAGCTGCAGCAGCTCAGGTGTTGCCTTCTTCAGGAGGTCAATAGTCAGCGCCTGGTATTTTGGCGCAAACTGAGCCTCTGCTGCATACCTCTGCGGCGCCAGCTCAAGCTGGGTACGCAGTGTATCAGCAGTTTCCTGAGCGTAGTTTCGTGGTGCTGGTGCCTCAACTGATGTTCCCATATTTCTTGTCTGCTGCCCTATAGATCGGCATCGAGCCTTTCTTGTAGGTGGTCAGTTTGCCGTTGCGATAGCCGATAGCCGGGAGGATTGCAGCCTCCGGTCGGTCATGGAAGAACTTAGCCGCCACCGCCATGGCGAATACCGCGCAATCCGCGGCGAATTGATGCCAGTACCAGTGGTCGCCATTGGGGTCGGACTTCTGCCACTCCCAGGCCTTAGGCTCCGGACCCATCTGACGCCAGCCTACCAGCACACCGACCACATGGTCGTCCTGGGTGGCGATCTTGAGCGTGCCCTGCTCCGCATGGAACATGACGTAGTCCTCGACGGCCTCGCGGGTCCAGCCCTTGAAGTTGTCGGGGAGCTTACGGAGCAGGTAGTCTGTGATCTGGGGGATCATTCTCAGTCTTGAGGCTGCACTCGAGTCTGGAAAACATACACCTCGCACTGCTGGCCAGCTCCGGTGACGGTGTCGAACGCACGGGCGACGATGTAGATGAATGTTTCGGGGTTCGCGTTTGGAAACACTGAATTCACCGTGAATGGTGCTGTGTAGGTCGAGAAGTCTGGGACAGGCCTGCCGTAGAGATCAGAGATTGTGATCAGTGATACGGCAGGGTTGATGATGACATTTAGGCTCTCGGGATCGAGCGTCGAGCTGTTGGAACTGACAATCGGAAACGTGGTTCCCGCAGGAACCGGCGCTCCTTCATTGAACCAGGCAGCGTGCATCAGGCGTTGAAGTTGGCGATTTGCTTACCGTAGACGTTGGACCCGATGCAGGTGAAGACAAACAGGTCGGCCTTGTTGGCACCAGTTGTCAGTGTCGGGGCGCTGCCGGCCTGAAACTGCATCGTCTTGCCGCCCGAAGCCGAGAAGGTTGCGGTCAGTGTGCCACCAGCGTTCTGCTTCACCTTCACCAGCACGGTCTTGCCCTCGTCGTTGGCTCCGAAGGTCAGCGTGACAGCCACGTTGCCGGTAGGCGTCAGATCCCAGGTTAGGCTTGTACCGACATTAACGGTCGGCGTGGTCGAGCTACTGGTCTGTGGTGCGGTTGAGAGCTTGGCCGAGGTGACCGAGTTGTCCTTCAGGCGGATCGTGGTGCCGCTGGTCTCAATCGTTGTCTCGTCGGGCACCAACGAAAGCAGGGTCTTGGTTTGAGCTGCCGTCAGGTCGACCGGGGTCGCGCTGCTGCCGGTGTTGTTGCCCTTGATGGTGTTGGCCGGCATATTCGCCAGCTTGATGTTTGTGACATTACCGTCGGCGATCTTGCCGGTGGTAACCGCCAGATTCTGAATGGCATCAGAATTCACCGAGTTGGTACCGAGAGTCAGCGTGCCGCCGTCAATGGTGCCGGTGATGTTGACCGTTGGCGTACCAAGGAGGTTGAGTGTCGAGGCCGACAGCGTGGTCGTCGGACTGATCGTGGTGCCTGGGGTGACGTTTACGAAGAGTGGCATGGTGGTTTAGACGTCGTTCTTGCCGTAGAGTCGGAATGCAATGCCGATGACCTTGGCGCTGTAGATGTCGAGTGAGCCCTGATCGGTGGTGATCAGTGGCTGCACAGAGGCCGAATGCTTGCGCAGTCGGGCCTTGTGGCTGAAGAACTGGTGCAAGCCGGCCTTCCAGCCGTTGTTGCCGCAGCGGAACTGGGTGGTCACTGAGTAGTCCTCGCGGTACGGAGCCAAGAAGTTGTCGCCGGTGTTGTTGGTGTTGTAGGTGCCGCTGCCGTAGGTGTAGTAGGCCGTGCGGTTCTTGGTCTGATCAGTGGCAACCGTGTAGAACTCATTCACACCGTCGAACTGCGCGGTGATGGAATAGCGGGTGTTCCAGTTGCCCAACTCGAACTGGATATCGGTCCACTGCTTGTGGTCGACGTTGTCCTCCCCGGTGTAGCCGCGGAAGCGAACCTCGGTGCTGATCTGGGTCAGCACGCCAGTGCGGTCGGCGTCCACAAGGCCGAGCGGGTCGAACTGGTGGATCAGGCCACTCTCATCGGCCCAACAGAGCGTGTCGGTGCCTGCTACGATGACACGGCACCAGAACCGCGGAACGAGTAGAGAGCCCTCCCAGTAGCCTTCCCAGGCCTTGTTCAGGAAGTTGTAGACCAGCGTGCGTTGGTTGGTGCCGTCACCGCCCTCGACCGGCACACTTAGGATGTAGCGGTTGGAGAAGTAGGTCCCGCAGGCGTTGCTCCAGAAGGCTTGGTCGATGTCGTCGACGATGTTCTGGATCTGGTCGGACAATGGCACCACCACCGATTGGCTGATGCCAAACTCGGTCTGGCGCAGGCTGATGATGCCGCGCTGGGACAGGAAGATGACGTCGGAGCCCGTGCCTGCGATAGAGGCCTGAGACACGCAGCCGAACTCCCGGGTGATCTCGGTCAGGCGGGTGGTCGACAGGTCGCCGTAGAGGTTCTCTACAGCGAGAATGCTGCGCTCCTTGAAAACGATCAGCGTGGTGGTGTTGAACGGATACAGGGCAACCACCCGGTCATTGCTGCCGGTGTTGAGCTTGAACTCGTTCAAGATAGGCGAGTAGTGCAGCGGGTCCAGCACGTCGGAGACGGCCAGGTAATCGTTGCCGTAGAGCAGCAGCAGGCGGTTCTGGAAGTACAGGCCCTCGCGACCCGGGGGCACCGAGGAACCGGAAGCGCTCGAGCGCTTGATACTGCCGGTGATGTTGGAAGTGGTAATGTCCACCAAGGTCGAAGGCATAGCCACCGAGGCGGTGGGCGTGTTTGAATATGCTCCGCCGTTGACGATAGCCACCGAGCTGACGATTCCATTGGTGACCGTTGCGGTCAGGCTGGCAGGCGTTGTGATGGCGCCAGTGGCGCTGACCGTGATCACAGGGGCCGAGAGGTAGCCGGAACCCTGGTTGAGTATCGTGACCGCGCTGATCGTGATGTTGGGTGACGTGCCGGTGGTCGTGATCTGAATGATTGCTCGGTTGGCGTCGTTCAGCGAGTCGGTCTCCTCGGTCGTGCCCGAGAACAGGCGCAGCGTGTTGTTGTCGACCGGGTAGACGTAGTAGATCTTGTTGGTGACGTTGGCCCCACCGTTTTCAATGTTGGTCAGTGTGACCTGATCGCCCGGGATGAAGTTGTGGTTAAAGACCGCAATAGTGTCCGCAGTAGCGTCGGAACTATTGATCGACAGCGTGGAGGGGATGCGGTTGAAACCGGCGTCGAGCGCAGACGGGTTGGTTGCCGTGCTCTGCATCAGGATCGGCATCCCGTCGTTCAGGTTGTTGACGATGTCCTGAGCTAGGTCATAGCCGGTCGTGTTGCTGGCCAGCTCAATGTAGTAGCGGGCGTTGTTATCCGGGTTTAGTGGCAACGAGTTGGTCTTGGCCCGAGCATCAGCAAGAGTCAGGTGCAGCGAGACCACCTGATTAACCACGTTGACGTAGAGCTGAAAGCCTTGGCCAGACCCGGGTGACGCATTCCAGAGGGGAGCAGCATTGCCAATTTGGCCGACATTCACGATGTCTCCGGTGGCCAGATCGGGCACCACATTCAAGGTCACAGTGTTGTTGCCGGTATTGACGTCGGCTTCGGTGAAGTAGTATCGGGCGTTGCCCGGGCGCAGCATGACCACGCCGTTGGTGGCCTGGATGAGGCGCACCGGGCTGTAGATGTCGTGCCCGTTCATGGGCACCTCTACAGGCGATTGATTGGGTCGAATACACCAGACTTTACCCTGGCCGCCATCGGATGAGCGCTCCTCGTTGACTGCTACCAGAAGAGCGTTTGCCCCGGTGTCAGGGTCGCGGTATTGCAGGACGCCAAGGATATCTTCAAAGGGAGCGGTCGAGTTGTAGAACTGAACCGTCTTGTTTGCAGGCGACGGCGCGAAGCTAAATGCCGCAGTACTGAAGATCGCGTTGGTGTTGTCGTCCAGCGTACAGAGCGTGCCGTTGGAAAAGATCTGGGTGTTGGCGTCCACGTCGCAAACCACCTGCGAGTTTGCCGGGATCTGAGTGCCGGAGACAGGAACACCGACCGATGATCCAGATGTGAGCGTGACGATGCGTGATCCGCTCGACCAGCGGCCGCCCCACTTGGGCTGCACAATGCCCCAGCGGTTCTTGATGACCTGATCCTCGAAGCGTCGGTTGACGGCGTTGGAAACGTAGGAGGCCGGGATCAGCGCAGGGTCAATGCGCGATACCACTCCAACGAATCCATCGTCGATTGCACCGATTTGAGGCAGGTCAGGCATATTACCGGGAGGGCACGATTATCTGCCGGACATATTTCTCCTGGAGCGCCACCTTGTCGATCTCCTTGGTCAGTTCAACCTCTCCTAACTCAAGGAACTGGTTGCCCAGGTCGATCTTGCCGTCGACCCGGAGCATCTGGCCGGCGGCCTTGAGTGCGCAGATCTCGCAGAAGCGGTAGGGGAAGGCGTAGGCGGTGGCCTCTGCGGCACTGGACAGAAGCGGTGGGGTCTTGCGGAATTCCAGCCAGACGTAGGGGAGGTCGTTCCCAACCAGCACACCGTCATCGGTGAACGTGTACGTGACCTCCTGCTGACGCCAGGTGACACGAGGGTCGGCTGGCCAGACCGAGAAGGTCTCACCGATGGGGACAGCCCGGGTTGTGCCGTCGGGGTTGTTGGTCTGCGAGATATTGCGCAGGAACTTGTTCAGGATTCCCCAGTAGGCTGTGTTGGTCGGGACGGTGCCGGACGGTGCAATGGCATAGAGCTGATAGTGCTCCTGCGTCACCGGATACAACACGATCTGACCGATGGTGTAGGAGGTGGTGCTGTCCCAGTCGCCGTCATTGTTACCGTAGGAAGGCTGTGCCTCGCCCCAGTAGATCGAGTTCAGCGTGCCGTTGGGGCCGCTAGTGGTCGGGCTCTGGCCGGCACCCGGCGTGATGTTGACCCACTGGTAATACTTCTCCTCGACCGGGAAGTAGACCACGTCCCCGGCGTTGTAGGTGTTTTGGTAGGAGTAAGTGGGCGCAAAGAACTCCTGCTGATACACGGTCTGCTCGGGCCAATCGAAGCACTCCCAGGCGCTCCGCAGTGACATGGAGATGAACGTGCGGAAGAAGTTGGACTCCTCGGTCGTCAGCGTTGAGAAAACGCGCCCAGTGAGCTCACAGGCGCGTTGCAGGACGTAGTCGTAGGTGACGGTTCTCATGTAATTGGCAAGACTATTCGATCCTAGTGATGTTTACGTCATTCCCACTTTTCTGGTTTTTCGCATCATGCCAATCATTAGCCACTGACGAAGGTTGAACATTGTTAAGCCACTTTTGTATTGAAAGAAATGTGGCTCCCATGTTTCCTGTCTTACCTCCGTGCCAATAATTTGTTTTAACACGAATTGATTCACCTATCTTTGGTGAATCAAATACATATCCATTGCAACTAAACACAATGTCTCCATTAATGTATACTTCGAAGCTGTCAACATTAGGATGAATGTGTTCGTCGATTACAGTATTTGGAGGCGTGATAAACAACTGAACCTGATATGGATACTGCCTATAGAGAACGGTTCCAGCTATGGTTGAATGATAACACGGCTTTGATCCATCAAACGTGTTGATTGGCCTGTTTTCAAGCCACCAGTTTTTGAATGATTCTAGATCGTCAAATTCCATAAACATTATCACCAAGCCTTGCACGCCCAGTACTTTGCCGACAGTTTGCTTCCGGGTTCATCACAACCATGACGGGCGCGGAAGGATGCACGCCGCTCCGGGATGTGCTTCTTGATGCTCATGTCCGGATCGCCGAAACGCACGAGAGCGACCTTGTCGCCCTCCTTGGCCAGGACAGCGAATTTCTTGTTCTCGCCCGGCGTGCGCTTGGGCTTGTTGTAGCCGGAGAACTTGTTGCCCTTGTAGTTGATCATTTGCTCTTGGGGAGTGCGTACCAACCTGCAGGAATTACCACCGTCGCAGGCCCGACCAGCTTCTTGTTCTTGTCGAATGAATAGACGCTGGCCTTGGTCGGTTTAGCCAGCATCACAGGGTCACCGTTTGGGACCATTACCACCGTGGTCTGGCAGGCCGGGAAGATCGGCAATGCGAGCAGCCAGATCAGCCTTGAGCTTCTTAGGTGCTTTACCGTGGTCGACATCGGGTGGTGGTGTTTCGCGGAACCAGTCCAGCAGAGCCTTTAGGATCTGATAGATC
>Ga0255096_1000752_pt1 | contig 14730 bp, 14 predicted proteins | sample Colum_Atlam_RepA_2_FD_188563 | JGI IMG/M metagenome (GOLD analysis project Ga0255096, IMG submission 188563) | Freshwater microbial communities from Columbia River, Oregon, United States - Colum_Atlam_RepA_8d | ecosystem: Environmental > Aquatic > Freshwater > River | place: USA: Oregon...
TTGCCACAGTGCCTTGCCGTGGCAGATTGCATTGAAGGCTTTTTCAACGCGGTCCCAGCGCTTGTCGCGGTCCATGGCGAAGAAGCGACCACCCACCGATGCAAAACGGCCGCGCCCTTGGCCTGCAAACCAGGCACTAAAACGGCGAAGCGGAATTTCAGCACTGCGTGGCGGCGTATCGCGGCCATCCAGCATTGCGTGCAGAAAGATCTTGTTGCAGCCCCTTCCGGCCGCCAGATCAAGCATGGCCATAATCTGGTCTTCGTGGCTGTGGATGCCGCCGTCAGACAAGAGGCCGATTACATGCAGCGCAGTGTTATGGCCGATTGCGTGATCAACAGCGCCCACGAGCGCAGGATTCGTGTAGAAATCACCATCCACGATCGATTTATTGATGCGGGTAAGGCTCTGGTACACGACACGGCCTGCGCCGAGATTCATATGGCCTACTTCTGAATTGCCCATCTGCCCATCCGGCAGCCCCACGTTCATACCTGAAGTGTGGATAAGTGTATGCGGGAACTCAGCCAGCAGGCGGCTCCACACCGGGGTCCTGGCCATGGCGATGGCATTGTTATTCGGATTGTCGCGATGACCGAAGCCATCGAGGATCAGGAGCAGGGTCGGAGCAGAGGATGCAGTCATGGATTCATCAAACGGCTGGAATCATGGGGGATTCTAAGGGTGGGCCGGCCTGACTTCCAAGAGCTGGCTGTGTATACTGCCGCGCCTTTCCAAGAAGCAAGTTCCTGCATGGCACGTTTTTTCGAATTTCTGGTCAATCACTGGGTCCTTTCCGGGTTGTGGCTGGCTGTGGCCACCACACTGTTGGCGTATATCAACTCCAAAATAGCCAGCAGCCTGAGTCCGCATCAGGTCGTAGCCCTCGTAAACAGGGAGAACGGCTTTGTGCTGGATGTGCGCGAGAAAAAGGAATTCGACAAAGGCCACATCGTAGAAGCCGTCAATATACCCCTCTCTAAGCTGAATGAGCGTGCCATCGAATTGGAAAAGCACAAGGATCACCCGATTATTGTGGTGTGCCAGTTCGGACAACACGCAGGTGAAGCGGTGAAACTGCTGCATGCGAAAGGTTTCGCCAAGGCAAACAAGATGGCCGGCGGACTTTCCGAATGGCAGACGCAGAACCTGCCGCTCGTCAAATAGGCCGCACCAAGCAACCTTTAACGAACCCCAAACTGGCAATCCCAAACTGACAGGTGAGACATGGCAGAGAATACGACCGCAGCACCACCGGCACAGACTGAACCGCGTTTCGGCGTGCAGCGCATCTACATCAAGGATACTTCTTTCGAGTCGCCTGATACGCCGGAATGCTTTCGCCGTCCCTACACTCCGAAGGTCGGTTTCAGCATCAATACCCGCAGCCGCAAGATCGAAGGTGATGTGTACGAAGTGGTGCTGCGCCTGACAGCAGACGTCAAACAGGACGAAAAAACCGTGTTCCTGGTTGAAGTACAACAGGCTGGTATCTTTGAAGTCGGCGGCCTCGATGGCGAGCGGTTGGAGCAGGTGCTCACCGTTACCTGCCCGAGCATTCTGTTCCCGTACGGTCGTGAAGCGATAGATGCGCTGGTGATCAAGGGCAGCTTCCCGGCGCTGATGCTGGCTCCAATCAATTTCGAAGCCGTCTATATGCAGGCCAAACGCCAGCAGTCGAACGAAGAGCAAATCCCCGTAAGCTAAAGCTGCTTAAAGAAGTAATTACCCCGGCCAATACGCGCCGGGGTAACCCAGTTGCCGCCACGCTTCATAGGCCGCCACCGCCACCGCATTGGACAGGTTCAAGCTGCGACTGGTCTGCACCATCGGTAGTCTCAGTATTGCGGAGATCTCCGCAGACTGAAGCAGATTCTCCGGGATCCCGCGCGATTCCGGGCCGAACAGCAAAAAATCTCCCTCCTCATAATGCCATTCGTCATGGCAAGCGCGGCCTTTTGTGCTGAATGCGAGCACTCGGCGCGGCTGACAGGCGTCCAGAAATCCCTGCCAGTCTTTGTGGACCCTCAGCGTGCTGTATTCGTGATAGTCCAGCCCTGCACGCCGCAACTGTTTTTCCTGCAAAGAAAACCCAAGAGGCTCAATCAAATGCAAAGAGCTGCCAATGTTACTGGTGAGGCGAATGATATTGCCGGTGTTGGGTGGTATTTCAGGCTGGAACAACACGATGCTGAACACAAAAACCTTTTGAAACAATAGATGGGATTTTTCGTCGCTGCCTGGGGCTGGTCAGGCTGATAGTGTTGGCATCATTGCCGAATATGGTAATGGTGTCCACGGCAGTGGACGGGACCTCTCAACCCTGTTCAGGTGCGGGAGCGGGGATCGGTGCTCGTGACCCCGTTGGCGGTGGCACGATATGGATGGTACAGATTCGCGACTAAGGTTGTAGACCTCACTCGGCGATATCATCTTCCTCGTCAGTAGAGCTGCCCTGCATGCCGAGTTCCTTCAGTTTGCGGGTCAGGGTGTTCCGGCCCCAACCCAGCAGTTCAGACGCGTCACGCTTGCGGCCGCCACTGTGTTGCAGTGCCACTTCAATCATGCACTTCTCAAACAATGGCGTGGCCTGTTGCAAAATCCCGGTGTGACTAAGTTTGAGTTCCTGATCAGCCCAGTGCTTGAGATTCTGTACCCAGTTGCCAGCGACCGGATTGTCATTGCTGCTGGTATGGAATTCTTCGGGCAGATCGTTGATGAAGATTTCGCGACCCGCTGCCATTACCGTTATCCAACTGCAGAAATTCTCAAGCTGACGCACGTTACCGGGCCACGGCAGATTCGTCAGGAACTTGCTCGTTTCCGGACGTAACATCTTCTTGTCGACCCCCATCTGCTGCGCAGCTTTGCGCAGGAAATGCTCACAAAGTGCCGGAATATCTTCTCGGCGATCAGCGAGGCGTGGCAGGTGGATCGGAATGACATTAAGGCGATGGAACAGATCTTCGCGGAACAGGTGTTCCTTTACGCGTGCTTCGAGATTCTGGTGGGTTGCAGCAATCACTCGCACATCGACCTTGATCGGCGTCAGTCCGCCGACACGATAGAACTCGCCATCCGACAAAACGCGCAAGAGTCGCGTCTGTGTTTCCGTCGGCATGTCGCCGATTTCATCGAGGAACAATGTGCCGCCGTGTGCCTGCTCAAAGCGGCCGACGCGCAGCTGCGTGGCTCCCGTGAATGCGCCTTTCTCGTGGCCGAACAGTTCTGATTCGATAAGGTCCTTGGGAATTGCCGCAACGTTGAGTGGTATGTATGGCTTCTCTGCCCGCGGGCTGTGTTTGTGCAGCGCCTGTGCCACCAACTCCTTGCCGGTGCCGGACTCACCCTTGATCAACACGGTGATGTTTGAGTGCGAAAGACGACCAATGGCGCGGAATACTTCCTGCATCGATGGTGCTTCACCGATGATGGTCTTGCTTTCCTGCACGACAGCAGGCTGTGATTCGCCACGGGTTTCCTGAGAATGGCGGATCGCACGCTGCGCAACCGCGACGGCTTCGTTAACGTCGAACGGTTTCGGCAGGTATTCAAAGGCGCCGTGCTTATAGGACTGTACTGCACTGCTGAGATCAGAGTGCGCCGTCATGATGATGACCGGGATCTGCGGATAGTTCTCCTGTACTTCGTTCAATACTTCCAGGCCATCGCTGCCCGGCATACGGATATCACTGATGATCGCAGCCGGCTGCCGCGTGCGCAGGCGGTTTAGCATACTGTCGCCGTTGTCGAAACTCTCACTGCTGAGTCCGGCCTTGGCGAATGACTTTTCGAGTACCCAGCGGATGGAGCGGTCGTCGTCCACTATCCAGATGGTGTCCTTGTTCATGTGTTACTACCTTCGGTATTGATCGGAATCGAAAGCATGAAGCGGGTGCGTCCTTTCTGGCTTTCGCATTCGATGAGTCCAGCATGGTTTTTGATTATGTTCTGTGCAATTGACAGGCCAAGTCCGGTGCCTTCGGCTCTACCGCTGATCAGCGGGTAGAAAATGTTCTCAATGATGTGCGACGGAATGCCGGGGCCGTTGTCGATGATCTCGATCCGAACGACCAGTTTTTGCGTCACGCTGGCAATTGGGGCATGTGTGATGGCACGAGTACGCAGGATGATTTGTGGGGGCTGTTTCTGGTCAGGATTCTCGGTCAGTGCCTGCATGGCGTTGCGCACGATATTGAGCACCGCTTGTATCAGTTGTTCGAGGTCGCCGGAGATTTCCGGGAGGCTGGGATCGTAGTCTCTGATGATCTTGATTGAGCCCATCGTTTCGGCCTCAACCAGATTACGTACCCGTTCGAGCACCTCATGGATATTGAGTGGTCTTATCACCGGCTTCTTGTAGGGGCCGGTAAGGCGGTCCACCAGGTTCACCAGCCGATCGGCTTCCTCGATGATGACGTTGGTGTAGTCCTGCAACTGGGAATTCGGTAACTCGCTTGCCAACAACTGTGCAGCACCACGAATGCCCCCCAACGGATTCTTGATCTCGTGGCTGAGGCCACGAATCATTTCGACAGTTATTTCGTGCTTGGCCAGCAGTGTTTCCTTACGGCTGATCGACCAGCTGCGGTTGATTTCCTGCAATTCGAGCAAGAAAAAGACATTGCCCTGGTCCTGCACAATTGATGTGGCGTGATCGACCAGAACCTTGCTACCGCTCGGTAGCAGCAGTTCAACCTTGCGGGAAATCAGTGTGGTATTGCTCTTGCGAACTGCAGCCACAGCCTGTTCGAGCAACTCCCCATTACGCGCAAGTTCCGTCACATGGGCCATGTGCGAATGGCGATCGCTGGTTTCCAGCAGCGCCTCGGCAGCAGGGTTCATGTGATAAAGACAGCTGCTCTTGTCGAGGACGATGACGGCTGTCGTCAGATTGTCGAGCAGGCGTGTATTGAAGCTTTCGCTGGTCACTTGGCCCGGTTTCCCATGTTTTGCGAATACTGAATTCATGCGGGAGCAGCAGTGCATGCAGATGATGCGGCGCTGAGCTCATGCAATTAGTGCACCAAGCTGGTTAGCCTGGCAGCAGCGTTGGAAACGCCAGCCCAAAGCAGGGAATGTGTGGCCTGTCTACAGTGCTTTCTCAGGGAAAATGCCCCAATTTGGTGCGCAACAGCCAATGTACGCCTTTTGCTGATACAAAAAAAGCCCGCCGAGGGGCGGGCTTTGTAGACTTGGATCCGTTGCTTCATCTAGCGGAGCAACGGACCGGTTCAAGCCTTAGCAGCTGTAATACAGTTCGAACTCCAGCGGGTGGGTCGTCATGTTTACCAGTGTGTGATCGGCTTTCTTCAGCTCGATATAGGCATCGATCGTTTCGTCGCTGAACACGCCACCGGCGGTCAGGAACGCACGATCCTTGTCGAGGTGATCCAATGCATCCAGCAAGTCATCGGCAACCTGCGGGATTTTGGCTTCTTCTTCAGGCTCCAGGTCATATAGGTCTTTGGTGGCTGGATCGCCAGGGTGGATCTTGTTCTTGATGCCGTCGATGCCGGCCATCAGCATGGCAGCAAAGAAAAGGTAAGGGTTGGCAGTGGAGTCACCGAAGCGCACTTCGATACGGATCGCTTTTGGATTGCCGCCCATGATGTAGGGGATACGAATTGAAGCGGAACGGTTACGAGCGGAATAGGCCATCATCGTTGGAGCTTCGAAGCCCTTTACCAAACGCTTGTAGGAGTTGGTGGATGCGTTGCCCAGCGCGTTCAGCGCCTTGCTGTGCTTGATGATGCCGCCGATGTAGTACAGGGCTTCATCAGACAGGTTGGCGTAGCCGCTACCCGCAAACACGTTTTTGCCGTCCTTGAAGATGGACTGGTGAACGTGCATGCCGTTGCCGTTGTCGCCAACGATAGGCTTCGGCATGAAGGTGGCGGTTTTGCCGAAAGCAGCAGCGACGTTATGGATGACGTATTTCAGCGTCTGCACTTCGTCGGCTTTTTTCACGAGCGAATTGAATGCCACGCCGATTTCACACTGGCCGGCGTTGCACACTTCGTGGTGGTGGATTTCAACATCCAGACCCATTTCCTGCATGGTGCTGCACATGGCTGCGCGGATATCGTGCAAGGAGTCGACCGGGGGAACCGGGAAGTAGCCCCCTTTCACGCGCGGCGTATGGCCTTTGGGGCCGTCTTCCTTGTCGGCTTCAGTGCTCCACGCTGCTTCCTGCGAGATGATCTTGCTCATGCAGTAGCCCATGGTGGTGCGGTACTTCACGTCATCAAAGATGAAGAATTCCGGTTCCGGACCCATGTAGGCGGTATCACCGATACCGGTGGATTTCAGGTAGGCCTCGGCGCGGCGAGCAATGGAGCGCGGGTCGCGGTCGTAGCCGGACATGGTGGCCGGTTCAAGAATATCGCACACCAGGTTCACCTGGGTTTCTTCGGCGAACGGGTCGAGCACTGCGGTGCTGTCGTCAGGCAGCAGCACCATGTCGGATTCGTTGATGCCTTTCCAGCCGGCAATCGAGGAACCATCGAACATCTGGCCTTTGAAGAAGTTTGCATTGACCTTGTCGGCAGGGAAGGTCACATGCTGCTGTTTGCCCTTGGTATCAGTAAAACGGAGGTCAACCCACTTTACATCGTTATCTTTGATCAGTTTGAGAGTCTTCTCAGACATGTAATCCTCCGTAGAGCGTTGAACCAGTAGGTCTGGCTGTCTGTTGATATGAAGTTGGTCAGTCTCGAATAGGGGTTGTGTGCCACTCTTCAGCTAACACTGTTCTCCGCCGGAATGCCGCATACTTCTGTTGGCTTGGCAGTAGCAGGAAAGGCAAAATATATGCCATGCATTTTGAACATGGAAGCATTGATTTTCCAAACGAAATCGCCGAGCACGCCGACCAACACGCACCACAAAAAAGCATAAATTTCAATTTTGCACCAAGTTGAGACACTCTATGCGTCAAAGCAGACCCAATCGGTGCGGATTGCGGGATGATTCATGAAGTACATGATCAAGTATTCCGGTGAAATGACCACCAAGAGCCGTGTGGTACGGCAACAGTTCTGTCGGCAGTTGCGCCGTAATCTGGCTAGGGTGCTAAGGCTGCACCTAGGGCTATTCGACAAGGTCACCGCACCTCAAGACCCCGAGGCGATCACTGTTGAGGCGACCTGGGACCACCTGCAGGTTGAGCTCACGTCGGCGCAGGAAGTGTTGGCACCCCAAGTCGAAGCAATTCTAGCCTCCACCCCTGGCATTTGGAGTTTCAACCGGGTACTGCCAAGGCCGCTGGTCGATCTCGATGACATCGTGACCCATGTGCTGCAGGTGTATGACTCGCGACTGCAGGGACATAGCTTTGTGGTGCGCTGCCGCAGGGTCGGGAAACATCCGTTCAATTCAATGGATGTAGAGAGTTATGTCGGAGCTTGTCTCCGCCAACGTTCAAGCGCGACCGGTGTTGATCTGCACAATCCTGATGTGACGGTGTTGCTCGAAATCCGTGACCAGATGCTGTACATCGTCGACCAAAGCCTCGATGGGATTGGCGGGTTTCCCCTTGGCACGCAGGACAGCGTGCTATCGCTGATTTCTGGTGGATACGATTCGGCTGTAGCATCTTATCTGTCCATGAAGCGGGGTCTGCGTACACACTTCCTTTTCTTCAATCTCGGTGGCAGCGAACACGAAATTGCAGTCAAGGAAGTGGCGTTGTATCTGTGGCTGAAGTTCGGCGCGTCGCACCCTGTCCAGTTCATCACGGTGCCATTTGGGGCGGTTGTGGCTGAAATCCTAGAGAAAACCGACAGTTCCATGATGGGCGTGGTGCTCAAGAGAATGATGCTCCGGGCAGCAACTGCGGTGGCGGATTCCCTTGATGTGGGTGCGTTGGTCACGGGGGAAAGTGTGGCGCAGGTTTCGAGCCAGACTCTGACCAATCTGTGTGTCATCGATGAGGTCACCTCCAAACTGGTATTGCGGCCTCTCATCATGACGGACAAGCAGGACATCGTTGATGTTGCCCGGGAGATCGGCACCGAAGAGTTTTCGGCCGTGATTCCAGAGTATTGCGGTGTCATTTCGGTGAAGCCAACCACCCGGGCTAAGCTGCCGCGCGTGCTGCATGCAGAGAAGCGCTTTGATTTCGCGGTGCTGGAAGCTGCAATTGGGGGGCGGCTTGGGTTTGACATCCGAACGATGGAGGTTGTGAGGAAGGATCCGGGGGTGTCGCAGGAAGTAGATGTGCCAATCTCCAATGCGGCTGAAAATCTGGTCATTCTCGATATCCGCCATCCGGACGAAGAGGAACTCCGGCCGTTGACTGCTGTGCCCTACCCGGTCGAGAAGGTGCCGTTTTTTCGTCTTAACGCGCGCTTTACCCAACTTGCATCCGATCGTCACTACCTGCTGTATTGCGATAAGGGCGTAATGAGCCGTTTGCATGCCGGACACTTGAAGGAGAAGGGTCACGGCAACGTCGGGATTTACCGCAAATAGCCCGGATGCAGGGCGCCCGTGTATAATCGCGCGTCATTTTTGCCCCTCCCTTCAGGATTTCCCCCCGTGATAGAAAAAATTCGCAACATCGCGATCATCGCGCACGTTGACCATGGCAAAACCACCCTGGTCGACAAATTGCTGCAGCAGTCTGGCACCCTTGCCACCCGTGGCAAGGAAGTAGAGCGCGTTATGGACTCCAACGATCAGGAGCGCGAGCGCGGCATCACTATTCTTGCCAAGAACACTGCGGTCCGGTGGAACGGCTATCGCATCAATATCGTTGACACCCCTGGCCATGCCGACTTCGGTGGCGAAGTTGAGCGCGTATTGTCGATGGTTGATTGCGTTTTGTTGCTCGTAGATGCGGTTGATGGCCCGATGCCACAAACGCGCTTTGTAACGCAGAAAGCATTTTCACGCGGACTCAAGCCAATTGTTGTCATCAACAAGGTCGATCGCGAAGGCGCACGCCCGGATTGGGTATTGAATGAAGTATTTGATTTGTTCGACAAGCTCGGTGCCACCGAGGAGCAGCTCGACTTCCCGGTGATTTATGCATCGGCGCTGCTTGGTCGTGCCGGCAACGATCCGCACAATCTTGAAGAGAACATGGACCCACTGTTCCAACTGGTGATTGACCGTGTTCAACCGCCTGTGGTGGATGCCGATGGCCCGCTGCAGATGCAGATATCAGCGCTCGATTACTCCTCCTATCTTGGTGTTATCGGTGTTGGCCGTATCACGCGCGGCAAAGTGAAGGTTGGTCAGCAGGTCGTCATCGTTGATCATGAAGGCAAGAGCCGCAAAGGCAAGATCGGTCTTGTTAAAACCTACATGGGCCTTGATCGTGTTGATGCACCGGAAGCCAGCGCGGGCGACATCATTTGTATCACCGGTATCGAGGGGCTGAATATTTCTGACACCGTGTGTGATCCTTCCACTCCCGATCCAATGCCACCGCTGACTGTTGACGAGCCAACGGTGACCATGACGTTCCAGGTCAATGATTCGCCATTCGCCGGCCTGGACGGTAAATACGTCACCAGCCGCAATATCAAGGATCGTCTTGACCGCGAACTTATCCACAACGTTGCACTGCGGGTTGAGCCGGGCACTACCGCTGATAAGTTCAAAGTGTCTGGTCGTGGCGAACTGCATTTGTCGGTATTGATTGAAAATATGCGCCGTGAAGGCTTCGAGCTTGCGGTATCGCGTCCACAGGTAATCAGGAAGGAAATCGACGGCGTTGTAATGGAGCCGTACGAGATCCTGGTAATCGACATCGATGAGCAACATCAGGGCAAGGTCATCGAAGAACTCGGCAGAAGAAAAGCCGAGATGACGGAGATGAGCAACGACGGCAAAGGTCGCACGCGCCTGAACTTCAATATTCCTACCCGTGGTCTTATCGGTTTCCGTACGCATTTTCTTAGCATGACATCCGGAACGGGTATCCTCACTTCGATCTTCGATCGTTTCGGTCCGATCAAAACCGGTGATATCGGCGCTCGTCAAAACGGTGTGATGATCTCCAACGTGAAAGGCAAGGTTCTGGGTTACGCATTGTTCACCCTACAGGAACGTGGGCGCTTGTTCGTCGACCCCGGCATAGAGGTGTACGAAGGCATGATCGTAGGATTGCATAGTCGTGAAAATGACATCGTGGTCAATCCTACCAAAGCCAAGCAGCTCACCAACATCCGCGCTGCCGGCACTGACGAGAATATTGTGCTGACGCCGCCTATCCGCCACAGTCTGGAACAGGCGATGGAATTCATTGATTCAGATGAGTTGGTGGAAATCACGCCGAACCACATCCGTATTCGCAAGCAGTTCCTGCTTGAAAGCGATCGCAAGCGTATGTCACGCAAAAGCGAATCCGCCGAGTAGCCTGGATGCTGGGTCTGATCCAGCGGGTTCGCAGCGCCAGTGTGACGGTCGCGGGCGAGGTCGTTGGATCGATTGATCAAGGCTTGTTGTTGCTGCTCGGTGTCGAGAAAGACGACGACATCGCGCATGCCGACAAGTTGCTGCAAAAGATCCTCAATTACCGTGTATTCGCCGATGCCGACGGCAAGATGAACCTTAGTCTGCGTGATGTGCAGGGCGGCTTGCTATTAGTATCGCAATTCACGCTGGCAGCCAGTACCGCCAAGGGATTACGGCCGAGCTTCTCGAGTACCAAACCACCGGTCGATGCGGAACAGATATATAACCATTTTCTTGCAGCATCACGCACGGCGCATCCTAAAGTTGCAGCCGGTCGGTTTGGTGCCGACATGCAGGTGGCTCTCGTCAACGATGGGCCGGTTACTTTTCTGTTGAAGAGTTAAGTGCCCCGCAATTCGGACGCTGATGCTGACTCAAGGATTGGCGGGCTTGGCTTTGTTGGCGTCTTCGCCTTTGCCTTTCAGTATTTTGCCGAAGAATAGCCCGCTCTCGAACAACATCCACATAGGTATTGCCACCAGCGACTGTGAGAATACATCAGGTGGCGTCACTATCATGCCGATGGTGAAGCAGCCAATGACCACATAGCCGCGATTTTCCTTCAGCTTGTCTGGATCGACCACGCCCGCAAGGATGAGCAGGATCGTGGCAACCGGTACTTCAAATACGAAGCCAAATACGAAGAACATACGGATGATAAGGTCGTACACATAGCTGATGTCATTCATCACCGTGACGTCTTCAGGAGCCGCGTTGACAGCAAAATTGAAAATCAGCGGCAATACCAGGAAACGCGCAAACGCGATGCCTACATAAAACAAGATGATGCTGGAAATGAGAATCGGCAGAGTGATGCGGATTTCGTTTTGGTAGAGTCCGGGTGCGACGAAGGCCCAGATTTGGTGCATGACATAAGGAATGCTGATGAAGAATGCTGTCATCATCGTCACCATCAGCGGCACAAAGAAGGAGTCCAGTGGTTTGGTGGTGATCAGCGCCTGGCCGTCGGTGAGTGCCTGCGTCAACGGCGTGAATACGAAATGGAAAATCGTGTCGGAGAATGCGTACAACGCGAGAAACAATACCAGAACACACACGACGCTGCGCAGCAGGCGGTCGCGCAGTTCGATCAGGTGAGAAACAAGCGGTAGCTCTTTCGGGTCATTTTCGGTCGACTTTTCGGTGCTCATCACGACGTACTCTTGTCAGGATCAGTGCCCGGACCGGCCGCAGTGCTGGTTGATTCAGAGGTATCAGATACTGGTGCTGGCGATTCGGTGGTTGTGACCGCTGTCTGTGAAATTGCAGCAGTTGTCGCGTCTGCAGAGGTATCACTGATGCCCAAGCCCGCAACTGTCTGTGCCTCAAGTTCAATGTTCTTCTGGAAAGTATCGACGTCTTTCTTTACCGAGCTGATCGAGTTCTGCACTTGCGCCTGCGTATGCTTGAACTTGGCCATGATTTCTTCATTGCGCAACTGGCGACGGATTTCGTCAGCGCCCACCTCTTTCTCGATTTCGGTTTTCAGGGCGTTGAAGCTGCGCTTGAGTCGGCCAATCATCAGAGCGATGGTACGCACTGCTCCTGGCATTTTTTCGGGGCCGAGCACGACCAGCGCGACGACCCCGATCAAAACGATTTCCTGGAATCCGATGTCAAACATGGCAGGAGCCGAGCGGCAGGGCGCCGCCGGTGAGGTTACTTGTCGGCGTCGACTTTTTCGGCCTTGACGTCAACCGTCTGGCCGCTGCCTGAGGACAGCTTATCCTGTTCCTGCTGCGTGGCCGCATTTTTACCGTCATCCATGGCTTTCTTGAAGCCCTGGATGGCGCCGCCCAGGTCTTCACCAAAGTTTTTCAGCTTCTTGGTGCCGAACACCATCATGATAATGAAAGCCAGAATCAGAAGATGCCAGATGTGCAATCCGCCCAGACCCATAGTCCACCTCTTTATCGATTGTGCAGTTATGCAGGTTTGTTGTGCAAGCTGTCACGCAGCCGCAGTACCGGTTGCGGCCATTGTACCAGCCGCTGTCTCAGCCGCGTGCGGCTTTTTCTGCCAGTCCTGACATGCCGAAGCGTCGTTCTAGCTCTGCCAGTACCTCGTCTGGGCTGCAATCGAGCTGCACCAGCATGACGATGCTGTGGAACCAAAGGTCCGCGGTTTCATAAATCAGCTTTTCGCGGCTCTGGCCCTGTTCGACATCACGTGCCGCCAGAATGGTTTCCACCGCTTCCTCACCCACCTTTTCCAGTATCTTGTTGAGCCCGGCGTGGTGCAGCTTGGCTACGTAGGAAGAATCCGGACTGGCGGATTTGCGCTGCTCGACAATGGCAGCCAGTTTTGACAGGGTATCACTCATAAGCGGTAAATTTAGCGTAAATAATAGGGGGAGCCGGTCAATCCTTTGGTGCGTGGTCGTACATGCAGCCAGGTTCTTTCAACACCGCGCCCTCGGTGTGCCACTGCCCATCGGCGCCAAGCCGCAGGAAATAACATGATGCGCGACCGGTATGGCAGGCAATGCCGCCCAACTGTTCTACCATGTAGATAAGGCTATCGCCGTCACAATCAAGCAGAACATCATGCAAAACTTGTACATGACCGGATTCTTCACCTTTTCGCCACAGTTTTTGCCGTGACCGCGACCAGTAAATACCGCGTTTCTCACTGACAGCCAGCGCCAGCGCCTCGCGGTTGGCGAAGGCCTGCATCAAAACTGCTTTGCTTTGCCAGTCTTGCGCGATAACCGGCACCAGCCCGTTGGCATCCCAGCGGATGGAATCAAGCCACTGCATTTGCATAAAAGGGGATCCAATCAAAGCGGCAAGCATAGCCCACTGGCAGGGGCGACCGGAAATGTCATGCTATCAGGGCAGCAGCCAATACAGCGCAATCAGCGCCAGCAGTCCGCCACTGAACCAGAGGCGCAGCAGTGCAAGCTCATGTCGCAGTGCTGCAACTTGTTTGTCGAGGCCACTGGTCGTTTCAGGCTGATTGCCAGCCTGTCGGAGCGCCTGCAGCAGCAGTCCCGGAATATCCGGCGCCTGTTCTATCCACTCGGGCATGCGTTCGCCGATCTTGCGCAGGTTGGTCAGAGGCGACAATCGCTGAGTCTGCCAGTTTTCGAGGAACGGCAATGCGGTATTCCACAGGTCCAGTTCCGGATACAGCTGCTTGCCAAGCCCTTCAACATTCAGCAGTGTCTTCTGCAGCAGCACCAGTGACGGCTGTACCTCCATGTTGAAGCGGGAGGCAGTGCGGAACAGTTGGAGCAGCAACTGGCCGAAGGAAATTTCGCCAATCGGTTTCTGAAAGATTGGTTCGCACACGGTGCGCATCGTGGCTTCGAAGGCATGGATTGGCGTATCAGCCGGCACCCAGCCTGACTCCACATGCAGCTCCGCCACACGGCGATAATCCTGCTTGAAGATCGCCAGCAGGTTGCGTGCGAGATACTGCTGATCGGCTTTGCTGAGGCTGCCTATGATGGCGCAGTCAAGCGCTATGTACTGCGGATTGTCCTTGTGTTCATGTGACACATATACGTTGCCCGGGTGCATGTCGGCATGGAAGAAACTGTGGTGGAACACCTGGGTAAAGAAAATCTGCACGCCGGTTTCGGCAAGTTTGCGGATATTGATGCCTGCAGCGCGCAATTCATCAAGATGGCTAACCGGGATGCCATATATGCGTTCCATCACAAGTACGTTCTGGCGGCAGTAGTCCCAATATACCTTCGGCACATACAGGATCGGTGAGTTCTTGAAGTTGCGCGCCAGTTGTGAGGTATTGGCGGCTTCGCTTAGCAGGTTGAGTTCGTCGATGATTACGTGTTCATAGTCGCGTACCACTTCGCGCAGCCGCAGCCTTTTGCCGCCTTCGATACGGGAATCTACCAAGGCGGCGATGCCGTGTAAAAGGGCAACATCGTCGGCGATGATTCGGTCGATGCCTGGGCGTATGACTTTGATGACCACATCTTCACCGGTCAGCAGCCGTGCCGTATGGACCTGTGCAACTGAGGCTGACGCCAGCGGATTGGACTCTACCTGCAAAAACACTTCACTCAGTGGTTTGCCGAGCGCTTTTTCTACCAGTTGCAGTGCCAGTTCCCCGGAGAACGGTGCTACGCGGTCCTGCAGAAGAGTCAATTCATCAGCGATATCGAGGGGTACAAGATCGCGGCGGGTAGACAACAACTGGCCGAACTTGATGAAGATGGGGCCAAGGCTTTCCATGGCCAGCCGTAGCCGCTTGCCACGCGGCATTGTTGCAACGCCATCCACGCCACCGAGAGGT
>Ga0255096_1000755_pt1 | contig 14702 bp, 10 predicted proteins | sample Colum_Atlam_RepA_2_FD_188563 | JGI IMG/M metagenome (GOLD analysis project Ga0255096, IMG submission 188563) | Freshwater microbial communities from Columbia River, Oregon, United States - Colum_Atlam_RepA_8d | ecosystem: Environmental > Aquatic > Freshwater > River | place: USA: Oregon...
TGCGCCGCATCTGTCTGTGGCCGCCAACATCGTGCTAGGAAGCGAGACACGGCGCTTCGGTCTGCTCCAGCAAGAGCACGATCATGCACGTGCGCGCGCAGCGCTGCAGCGTCTGGGCCGCGCCGAACTGCCTTTGCACCAACTCGCTGGCGAGCTACCTACCGCCATGCAGCAAGTCGTGGAAATCGCACGCGCATTGGCCAGCGATGTGCGTGTGCTTCTACTGGATGAACCGACCAGCTCCCTGGAACACCACGACAAACAACGTCTGCTGAACCTCGTAAATGGATTGCGTGCTCAAGGCCTCGCCTTGGTATGGATCGGCCATCATTTGGACGAAGTGCTGCGTGTGGCAGATGACTTGACGGTCTTGCGCGATGGCGCCGTAGTGGCACGACACACGCGCGGCGTCAGCGCCGAGCAATTGGTCCACGACATGAGCGGCCGGACGCTGCGCAGCGCCGAGACGCAACCCAGCACCTGCACGCAGCGCGAACTGCTCGTACTGCGTGACTTCAGGCCACGCCACTACCGCCAGCCAGTCAACTTGACCGTTCATCACGGCGAGATTGTTGGCCTAGCTGGACTCGTGGGCAGCGGGAGGTCCAGACTCCTGCGGGCCATCGTTGGCGCGGTGCCTCATGACCAAGGCAGCGCCACGCTGGATGGTGTAGAAGTGGCCCGCAATCCGCATCATTCCGCGCAACACGGCGTCGGCCTTGTGGCTGAGGATCGCAAGCGCGATGGCCTGTGCTTGACGATCCCCATCATCGACGAAGTCACCCTCAGCCGTCCGCAACAAGAAGCCTACGCTGGCGTCCTGCGCAGCGAATCGCGCCAGCAAGCCGTGCGCGCCTGCACTTCCGAGGTCGGAGCCAAACTCGCATCGCTCCAAGCTACAGCGCAAACGCTCTCCGGTGGCAATCAACAGAAGCTAGCTCTAGCTCGTCTGTTGCACATGCACGCCAAGCTATGGCTGCTGGATGATCCCACGCGCGGCATCGATGTGGCCGCCAAGGCCGACATCTACCAGGCCGTGCGCTCCAGAGCCGCACAAGGCCAAGGTGTGTTGGTTGCCAGTTCCGACACCAACGAGCTGTTGCAGTGGTGTGACCGCATCGCGGTTGTGTCGCGCGGAGCAATCGTTGACATCCGCCCCACGCACGAATGGAACGCTGATTCCATTCTCGCCTGCGCGGCGGCAGCCCAAGGATTGCGAGAGGAGCAGTGAACTAGCTGTGAGCACAAGCCGTACGACCTCTCTCTGGCGTCATTCAAGCCCGATCTTGGCTCCTCTATTGGGTCTCATCCTCGTCGTCAGCGCCGCCGTGCTGTGGGGCTCGGTGTACAAGCCCGATGCCTCGTTCGCTTCGACGGCACGCGCAGCCTTGGTGTTGAAGCAAACAGCCATCGTCGCCACCGGCGCGCTGGGCATGACGCTCGTCATCGCAGCCGGCGGTATCGATTTGGCGGTGGGCTCGCTGTTGGCACTTTGCTCGGTGGTCATGGCCAAGAGCTTGTCCGTGGGGCATAGCCCGGTATCCGCTCTGGCGCTGACCTTGAGCGTAGGATTGTGCGCAGGAGCTATGCACGGCCTGCTGGTCACATGGGGCCGCTTGGTCCCGTTCATCGCCACACTTGGCACCATGCTGGCGTGGCGTGGCGCAGCTGAAGCCGTCTCCAGTCAAAAGAAGATCTCGGCTGAGGCGCCTGAGTGGCTGTCCAGTTTGCTTGACCCACCTGGAGCCAGCTCATGGCTGCCCGTCGCCAGCGGCGTCGTCTGGGTGTTGGCCTTGGCGCTCCTGCTTGCGGGCGTGTTGCGCTACACGATCTTTGGTCGACGCATCTATGCCATCGGCTCGAACGAAGCAGCGGCCCGCTTGTGCGGTGTGCCCATCACCAGCACCAAAATCGCGGTCTACGCACTCATGGGCTGCTTTGCAGCACTCGCCGGTGTGCTGGAGTTCAACAATCTTAGCGCGCAAGGCAATCCCAGCTCAGCGGTCGGCTACGAGCTTGATGTCATCGCAGCTGTCGTGCTGGGTGGTGGCTCCCTAGCCGGCGGTCGCGGAAGCATTGCCGGATCTATGCTCGGCGCCTTGCTGATGACCACCTTGCGCAGTGCTTGTGTCTATGCAGAGGTCGCCGACCCGCTCCAAAAGGTGCTGATCGGCGCCATCATCTTGATTGCCGTAGCCTTGGATCGTTGGCGCGACACTGCGCGCTAACGATCCGCTACTCGGCACTTCAATTCATGTCCGGGAACGGACCCAGCACCAGCAGATCCCCGTTGCGATTCTCACCCAAACCGTAGGGCAGGGTCGCATACAACGACGAGTCCACACGCACCGCGAGGAAGGCCGGGTTGACCTGCTGAGCGGCACTGGAGTAGGCCATCACGCTATTCAAGCGCATCCAGCCCGTCTCTTTGCCCAAGACACCTGTTTCGCCGATATCGTGGTTGGTGCTCTCCAAGAAGCTGTCGGTGAAGATGCCCGAGATCGCGTTGAGACGACGAATGTCCCAGCAGTCAAAGGTCACCTGACCAGAGAATGCCTCCTCGTTGTCGTTGTAAGCCACATAGTTGACCACCGTGGTGAAGCTCGCTCCTGTGAAACCAAGGAAGATCAGGCTCGAGCCCGCAGTGGCGATGAAGCGCGGGATATGCAGTTCATCAGGGTTACTCGCGTACTCCATGCCATTCATGTCACGGATGCCGTCCGCGTCGAGATCTGTGGGCACACCTTGCGGTGCCATCGCTGCGTACACCACGGGCGAGACGTTTGTCAGCAGCAAGTCACCGGCAGAGGCGATGATGGAGTCCCCCTCCAGCCAGTTCCATGAAATCGCTGCACCTGTCAGCGGGCTCTTCGCGAAGACATAGACATACCCGCGCTCATCATCCGGGTTGTCCAGTTTGCTTGCCACGGTGATGGTGTCATTGGGTGTTAAGCGCCGCGTACGGTTGAACTCAAGGCAATCCTGGCCGTTGATGTAGACGAACTCGACATCCACCGTTCCAAGAGAGTCAGGATTGGTGTTGGTCACGGTGATGAAGGTGTTGCTAGCTCCAGCGTTGCTGAAGTAAGGAAACACCAACAAGCTGCCGGGACGGTCGATCGAGGAGGTGGTGTTGCCCCCTGCCTGCGCACTACCTGACAAAACCACAGTCGACAGTGCGATCACGGACAGAAGCACAGACGCAAAACGTTGCATGATCAAAGCCTCACTAAGACGATCGTTGGTACGCCAGCGCGTGCCTACAAGCACCCGCCAGCGGACCAGAAGCACGAACAATCTACAGCAGCGCAGCGCGTAGCCCATGCGCTGCTCATCGTACGACACGCGCCGCGAAAGACGCACTCGAGCGAAAGATCCAGACCTCTAGCCGTCTAAGGCGTGGAAGTCCTGCACTTCCAGCAACGTCCCTTCAGAGCCATGCTCCAGCACCAAGGCACCTGCAGGCAGAGGCGCCGGATCCAAATCATCTTGCACCAAGGCATCGTTGACCCAGACTTTGGTGCGCACGCCACCGGATTCATCTGTCAAGGACACGCGCAAGTCGAACCAGGTGTCGTCCGGCAGCAAGTCCACTTTGATCATGGTGCGTCCGACAATAGAGCCAGTACGGCCAGGCTCCGGATGCGAGTTCGCCAAGCGAATCGCTCGACCCGTTACCACGCCCGTAGGGGATTGGTTGCGCCGCAACCACAGTTGAGCCCAACCGCCTTGGTTCAACTTGGCGCGCAGGCGCAACTCGCGCGGAGTGGTCTCGGCAATCTGAAACACACCACGCGCTCCTTTCGTGCGCAACACACCGTCTTCACAACTCGACTGCGGCGCCGCGTCCGTGCTCTCTCCTTCATGCGCAGCCAGAAGGTCCACGCCAGTCGGTCTTTCCACGGCTAGGGACTGCACTTGAATGTCTGCGATCCCGATAGGTGCTGTCAGCGGTGCAATGCAGAACGGCGCACGCGCTACCTCGTTCTGCGGCGCACCTGCAACAGGCTGCGGGAGTTCCACATTCTCATGCACCAGCACATCATCGATCAGCACACGCACAAAGCGCGCGTTCTGGACCTTGGCACCAGAAGCATCGAAGCGCGGAGCGCGGAAGTCCAGCGTCACCTCATGCCATTGGCCCAGCCCGCGCCATGTGGCCAGAGCTGGCTTGCGCATGGCCGTCTCGCCATGAGCTGGGAGCGCCCCAAATGTCCACATCGACGTTCGTGCGAGATCGGTCGGAGCGCGCAACTCAAGCGCATAGCGTTCCATTACGCGGAGTTGGGCAACGCCATCCTTGGGCAACATGACATCGACCTTGTAGACGCCATCACCAAAGGAGGCCTTCGTGGTGTACGGGTCGAGCCGTGGCTCGGCGGTGTTAACCAAGGCGTTCCAGCCTTCTTTCACCGCGAACTGAGTGGGATCGTCAGGGGCCAGCTCGGCCTGCACCAAGCGGAAGCCGCCCGTGACAAACATCTGCGTGGCATCACTCCACGTCAAACGCAGCCAGCCTTCGTCGCGCGACTCCTTGGGAGTGGGCGGCGGCGCCGTACGGGCGACATGGGCTCCGCTTTTCGGGCGACCTGGCAACTCGTTGATGGTGTAAGCGAACTCATCATGGAGCAACGTCCGTCCATCGCTGCTGCGCACATCGGAGAGCACCACGCGCGCCACCCAACCGGGCTCGATCTCGGGTGCACGAATGCGCACGCGTGTGCGGTCGTCACTGCACTCCACTTGCGTAACCTCCACCCGGTGCGTGTCACGCTCGGGGGAACCATACTCCCAGAACCAGTCGTAGCGATACAGCTCGACGGACACCTGCGCAGGTTGCAAGGCTTGTGCGAGCGGAGCATTGAAAGCCAGCGCGAAGCCATCGTCTTGCGCGGCGACCTTGATGATCTCAAGCGGTGTTTCCGCCGTGCGACGCACACGCGCCAAGCCGTGGCCAGGCGGCAAACCACCCCAACCGCGGTTGGTCAACCCCAAGAGCAGCGTGCGCTCATCAGCAAAGAGCGCGCGCACTGCGGAGCCCACATTCGTGCGCATCACGAAGACGGCGCCCTGCCAGACGTCCTGTACTTGCTCGAGATCCGCGCGCAGCACCATGCCGTTGGTCAGTTCCGCCAAGACCACTTGCTCGCCCCACGGTGCGAATCCCTTGGGTGCCATGACCATGTTGCCGGTGGAACGCGTCCACTTGTATGGCATCCACAAAGCGGGGCGGACACGCGGCACATCTACGGGAGAGGTGATGCTCGGTACTGTGCGCGTGGCAGCGAAATCCTCACGCCATTCCAAACCCGCGGGCGCTCCGTGAAAGCCACCCTTCTCGACGACAATCAAAGGGCAGACAGGAACCCAGTCGCCTTGATTGTCCGTCACCAGCAAGGTGTTCTTGGGACCGAAGCCGATGCCCGCAGGACTGCGGAAGCCCGTCGCCCACGGCTCCATGACTCCATCTGCGCCGATGCGGGCCACCCAACCGCGGTACGGAGCCAGAGCGCGTCCATGCCACCACTTGGGGTCGGTGAAGCCCAGATTCAACGAGATCCAGAAGTTGCCCTCGCGGTCGACAGGCAGACCGAACGCGAACTCATGGTAATTCTCGGATACACCCCAATCGTCGCACAGCGTGCGCACTTGGTCGCAACGACCGTCTCCGTCGGTGTCAAGTAATTCAGACAGCTCCGTGCGCTGCAAGACAAACACGCGTTCGCCTACGGTCGCAAGGCCCATCCCCTCCCACAAGCCCTCGGCGTACAGCGTCGCACGCACGGTGCTGGGGTCGTCGGCCAGCACGCCATCCACCCGCCACACTTGCCCGCGCCGCGTCGAGACCATCAGCCCGCCGTCGGGCAGGAAGCCCATGCCCCCCACCTCCATGACGCACTCTTCCGGTAAAGAAAAGTGCTCAACCGTGTAGTAACGAGCTTCGAGTTGCGGGTCTTGTGCAGTCAGGCCGAGGACAAGCGAAAGCATGGACATAGTCACGGGCATTCCTCCGCCAAAGCTTGTGCGGCCGCGGCGTTGACAACCGCCAAGGGATAGGTCTCCACGGCCACCAAGCGCGGGCGATTGGAGCTCACACGCACCGGCACCCGCAGTGCGCCATCACGCACGCTCAGCAACTCGTCTGCATCGCAGCCACGCACGACAAGCATCTCCCCCGCGGCATCTGCGGCCTCAGACACGCGTGTCAAGCAACCGTGACGACGCATATCCACGGCAGAACGAGCTTGGGAACTGGACACGAGCAGCGAGATCTGCACAGGCTGACTGGCCTCAAGCCACAAGCGCCGCACAAAACCGGCACCGGCACTCACGCTGCAGCTGGCGACTGTTTCCGTAACCGTCGCCATGTGAAGCCCACGCTCATCCTGCAAGCGATAGACGAGCTTGGGATGGGCACCGTCCACATGCGTGCTGGCCAGTTCCGCACGCAAGACAGAGCTGCTGCCTTCGGTACCTACGGCCAACCATACACCCGCGCTCAGATCGCGCAGGCTGACGATGCGACCCAGAGGACGCAGCGCATCTCCACCACGGTTCTCCCAGTCGCGGCGGTCCACGAACGCGCCACGCCGAACAGCCACCAGGCGCACTTCCTCAGCGTCGTACTCAAAGCTGAGGCCTGAGGGATCGCCTAACAACAAACCGCGCACGCGCAGCGCTGCATGACCTTCGATAGCGGGCAACTTGCCGCGTACAGCAAGGGGCTTGTCCAAGAGCGGCAGCTCGGTCCCACGCGCCACAGGTGCACGCGCGCTCTCCGGAGCGAAGCTGAGCACATACTCCGCCAGCAAGGCACGTTCTTCGGGCTTGAGTGCCGCTTCGAAGGCCGGCATCTGCGAGCCCGGGATGCCGTAGGCGATCGTCTTGGACAAGGCTTCCTTGGTGTTCCCGAAGGAGAAGCCGCCATCCTTGAAGCTGCGTGCGGGACGATCCAGTTTGGTGGTGCCTTGCCCGTCACCGGAGACGCCATGGCACTGCACGCAATGCACGCTGTAAAGCCGCTGCGCATCGCTGTTGGCCATCGCGGGCGCCAGTGCCAAAACGGACACAACGAGCACGCCTGCCAAGCGCGCCCACCTCAGTGCGGGGAGAGGGAGCATGGTGCGAGACTAACACCGCCACCCTTGCTGCGCCTAGGCCGCACCCCAAGCAGATTGGTTGCAGGCCCGTGTGACAGGATCCTCGGCCCACTTCGGCGCCAACGCAACCTAGTTGGAGCTCATAGTCCGAGGCCTTGCAGCAGACGTTGCGCCTGCGGATGGTTGTACGCGCGCAGAGTACGCGCCACTAACTCGCGCACAACGTCACGCTCGTCATAAGCCATGGGCGCCAATTCGGCAATCAACTCAGTTCGGCGTGTGCGATGCTGGGCATACTCGCCGAGCGCGGCCACAACACGGCCCAAATCATGGCTGGCTAGGTCCTCTACCAGCAAGGGCCGACGCTCTTCGTGCCAGCGTCGATCCTCGTTCATCCAAGCGGTCCATGCCTCTGCATCCTTGCCATAGTCCACGCCGGTGATCTGCCGCAGGGCTTGGTGCGCAGCGTCTTGAGCAGCTGCATCCCCACGCAGGCACTCAAGCAGCTCGGGCACATGCGCCCCTTCATCGAGCGTAGACAGTGCTTGAGCATAGAGACGCGCCTGCTCACCGCGCGCAAACGGCAACGTACTCGCAATCCACGCGGCAAAATCGCTGGTTAGCTCTGCGTCGTCACCAAGACCCACCTTCGGTACTTGGGCCAAGGCGTGACTGGCCAATGCACGCTGTGTGCGGGCCACTCGCGCCAGCAAGGGCAACGCACGCGGATCCTGCAAGGCACCGACTCCTTCCAACACGGCGCGCGCGCTGGGTTCGTCCATGCGGTCCACCAGCTTCAGCAGCACAGGCCAGCCTTGTGGGTCTCTAGCCAAGATGCCGGCGCAGGCTGCGCGCAGGGCTGCCCGGCCTTCGCGCGTGAGCTGAGCGTGCTGGGCCACTGGCTCACCATCCACGACCTCTAGCGCCTTGCGGGGCACCAAACGCGGCAGGGCTGCCAAGTCATTGCGATCACCGATCTCCGCCAAAACATGCAGCGCAGCAAGAGCAACTCCCGCATGCAGCTGCTCGTCTTGGCTCCATGCGGCCAGTGTCTGACGCAGCGCTTTGGTATCGCAACCTTTCAAGGCTCGCAACACACACGCACGCTGTGGCTCACTCAAGACCTGAGGAGCGTCCGTTTCCGTCGTCTCGGGCACGCGTGCGCGCACGAGGATGTCGAGCAGTGCGTCGCGCAGCAGAGGCGCCTTATGGTTCAACTCCTGCTGCAAACGCACAACCGTAGACTCATCCGCAGTGCGGTACTCGCGCAGCACGCCAGCCACTTCCTTATGTGCGGCAGTCGTCGGCCATGACCAAGGAGCCAGGTGTCCTTGGCTCGCGTAGGTGCTCACAGACAACATGCTTGCAAGCATCCAGCTGACAAAGGTCCTCTTGGTCAGTCGCGCCAAGGTAGCTCCCTCCAGCAGACCGTCTCGTACACAGGCACACCACTTGCCGTTGCGTCCACCAAGGCTTCGTCAAAGTGGAACGTAGCATTGCTATCGATGTCGAGGCTGCGCGCCATCAACGAACCATAGAGTTCAAAGTTGCTGTCCAACACCACGCGTGCATTGGGGGCATAGACCACGCCCCAGATCTTCGAGTTCGAATCGAAGTCCACAGTGTCGAGCTGTACCGTCACTTCTGGGTTGATCACATTGTCACTCAACAGATTCAAACGCACGCCCAGCGGTTCCAAGCTGTTCGGCTTGATCTGCGAGTTCGAGTTCATGATGAAGTTGTCCAGCACATAGAACACCACCGGGCCATCCTCGTCGTCGATGCGGATGCTGGCGCCTGAGTTCAGGATGAGGCTCGAGGCCACAATGTTGGCTGGCCCTTCGATGGTCAGCGTCTTGTTCGAGCCGACGCGCAGTGTCGAGTAGGCGCGATTGCTGCTGCTCATGTTCAAGCTCGACGAGACGGTCAAGCTGCCGTAGTTCGTATAGGTCGGCACAGTCACCGCCGGGAACTCCACATCAGCGGTGGCTGTGGCCGTAGAGCCACTCACAATCGCATTGCCAAGCACCGTGGTCGTGTGGAGCAAGCCCGCCACCGCATCTCCCCAGACCTTGGCATTCTGATCGAGGCTGACATCACCATTCGAGCCCACATCACCGTTGGTGCGCGCGTATTGGAACGAGCCGCTGCCATTCACCGCCTGCGAACCGTACGTGCCCAGGCGCGAGTCGTAGCTATCCACGCGCGCATTCGAGTCCAGGTGCAAGAACTCTTTACCAAAGGCACCAAAGCGCCACATCGTGTTGGGGACTGCGCGCACGACGAGCTCTTGTCGCGCACCGCTGCGATCACCAAGTCCGGTCGCACGCAACTGCACCAAATCCGCGGCCATAGCCACCGACTCTACATACAGCTCTCCGCCACCCCAGGTAGCGGGCGCGCTCGGGGTTCCTACTGCACCCGGCTGTCCGAGTTGCATTTGGTACATGGCCTGTGACAAGCCTGCTTGACACAGATACTCGGCTTGGGTGGAGGCCTTCGAACTCACCTGTTCGCCCGAGTACCGCACCGCCATGGTCATCATGGCTCCCGCAAGTGCAGCCATGCCCGCCACGCATACGGTCATGACCACCAGCACACCGCCCCGGCGGCGAGGATCCGTCTGACGCAGCACTTGCGAACGCAGAGTCGGTTGTAGAGAGTGCATGGTGTCTTCCTCAGTTCTTCAGGACCGTTGCGGTCGTTTGTTCAATAGCTACTGCTCCGAGCGCCTTGTCCGGCAGATCAAGCGTGAGCTGAATCGTGAGCAAGTCACCTACGCGTTGAATGCTGAAGCCGGCCTCATCCACTTGACCATCGCCGTCGTCATCGACTCCGTTTGACTGCTCACCCAGACCGAAGGGCGTCACTCCTTTACAGAGAACGATGACCTTGCTGCCACTCGTATTGGGCACGTACACCAAGGTGCGCACATCAGGACGCTCGGGATCCGGCACCAACTGCAGGCGGGCTTGCACGCTCCATGTCACGCTGCCGTCTGCCACGCCGGTCGGACGCTGGAAGCGCACATCGGAGCAACCAAACAGACCTGTGGGGTCCGGCACCAGGCGCGACTGAGCCACTCCCGACAACTCATCCACGACGCGTGCCAAAACACGCCGTGCGCGCGCCTCTGTTTCCGCACGCGCAATGCCGGCATCCGCTGCTTGCTGGCTGCGGGCTTGAAAGGTGCCCATCGCCCCAAACACGAGCCCAAGCACCCCCATGACGAGCATCAACTCGACGAGCGTAAAGCCCGCTTGACGACGAGCGCGTACCATCACCAGTTCCCCAACATGGTGTTGATCTCGACGAGCCCTGGTCCCGCAACGCCCGTCCACGCAATGCGCACCCGGACAGGTAGGATGCGGTAGTCCGTGGCGTAGTTTTCCGCCGCATTCACGCCACCATCCCCATTCAAGTCGCGGGGCATACCCAAGGCCGGGTCCACCACAGCCTCCGACAGGCGGCCGGGCTGGTTCGGCGGTGTGGGAAAGATCACCTCACCCGCCAACCCGTCCACATCGCCAGGACGCGCCGAGAGTCCGTCTACAGCAAAGTGGTTGCCTGGGGCTGTCCCTGCACCACCCGGATCATCCGCAACCTCGCCGTTGTAGCGACGGAATGCTTCCGGAAAGGCCTCAGCGTGAATGCGCTCCAGCACGGCACGCGCAGCTTGCGTCGCGCGACCAGCCTCACGGGTGCGCACTTGCGCACGCTCCAGCGAGATCATTGTCTGCGCGTAGGCTAGCGCTCCCAGCACGAAGACGGTGATCGCCACCGCCAATTCCAGCATGGTAAAGCCAGCTTGACGCCCAGAACTACGGGTTGTGGTGCGGAGGCCCCCTGCCCGGCGGCCCCCAGCCCTAAGTTCCATGATGGGCCCTTTGTGCCGGGGCTGCCCGAGGGATGCCCTCCCTCACGATCCCAGCGCACAAGGGATATCGGCCAGGCTTCAGCGCCCAGACCTAGGAAATCCCATTTTCAACAACACAGCCAGTCAGGACAGCAGTCGCGCCAGCAGCTTGGCAAACCGGCCAGGGTCCTCCAACGAGCCGCCTTCTGCCAGCACAGCCTGCCCATGCAACACCTCGGCCAGCTCGCCTGCTTGCTCGCGCTTGGCGGGGTCATTCGTGGCTTGGAACAAGCGTTGCACCAAGGGATGCGCCGCATTCAGTTCCAACACGCGCTTCTCGTTCGGCACCTCTTGGTTTGCCGCACGCAGGATGCGTTGCATGTGCGGTGACACCGTGGACTCCTCGGACACCAACACCGCCGGCGACTCCACCAAGCGCGTGGTGCAACGAACTTGTTTGACATGCTTGGTCAAGCGTTCCTCGATGGCACTCAGCGCCTCGCGGTGCTCGCGATCCAGGGCCTCACGCGTCTCTTTGTCGCTGGCCTCGTCACTCTCTTGGCGACGATCCAGGGCGAGCAGCTTCTTGCCACTCCACTCTGTCAAGCGCTGCACCACCCACTCATCAATGGGATCGACGAGGAACAGCACTTCCTCGCCGCGCTTCAGCGGCCCTTCCAAGTGCGGCGAATTGGACAACGCCAAACGGTCGTTACCGGTGAGGTACCAGATCCCCTCTTGGCCCTCCTTCATGCGCTGCACGTACTCATCGAGAGTCACCAAGTCTTGCCCTTGCGTCGACTCCCACAAGCACAGCTTGGCGATGCGGCCCTCGTCATCGGCGCCGTACCAGATGCCTTCCTTGAGACACACGCCAAAGTTCTTCCAGAAGCGCTCGTAGCGCGTCCGGTCACTGGTCTTGACGCCTTCCAAGGCTTCGAGCACGCGTTTCACCAAGCGCTTGCCAATGGCACGCACCTTGGCATCGCTCTGCAGCACTTCGCGCGAAACATTCAGCGGCAAATCGCTGGAATCCACGACACCGCGCACAAAACGCAACCACGAGGGCAGCAAGTCCTCGCTCTCTTGCATGATCAGCACACGCCTTACATAGAGAGCGATCTTGGAGCGGCCTTGCGAGCCGTCGTACAAGTCGGTGGGACGACGGTCGGGCACGAACAACAGTGCCGTGTACTCCAAGTTGCCTTCGGCGCGGAAGTGCACCGTCTCCAGCGGCGGAGTCCAATCATGCGCCAAGCGCCGGTAGAACTCGTCGTACTCTTCCTTCTTGATCTCGTCTTTGGAACGCGACCACAACGGCCGCCGTGAGTTCAGCACACTCCACTCACGCTTGACGACTTCCTTGTCGTCCTCATCGTCGGTGCGCTGCTCGACTTCCATCATGATCGGGTGCGCGACAAAGTCCGACCAACGGCGCACCGTGTCGCGCAACTCGAACTCACGCAAGAAGTCCGCGGCATCATCCTCGTCCTCGCCGCCCTTGTACTCGCGCAAGTGCAAGCACACCTCGGTGCCAATCTGCGCGCGCTCGATGGGCTCGATCGTGTAGCCACTCTTGCCGTCCGAGCTCCAGCGCCAGCCTTGCTCCTCGCCAGCCTTGCGCGTCTCTACCACGACCTTGTCGGCCACGATGAAGCTCGAATAGAAACCGACACCGAACTGGCCGATCAACTCGGGCTTGTTCGAGCCTGCATCCGCGAGGCGCTGCAAGAAGGCCTTGGTCCCCGAACGCGCGATCGTGCCGAGACTCGACACCAAGTCCTCGCGGCTCATGCCAATGCCGTCGTCCGCTACCGTCAAGGTGCGCGCGGCCTGATCCGGCCGCAACTCAATCCGACCGCCCTCCGCCTCACCCCAGCCCAAGGCAGGGGTCGTCAAGGCCTCATGACGGCGCTTGTCGATGGCGTCCGAGGCGTTGGAAATCAGCTCGCGCAGAAAAATCTCGCGCGTCTTGTACAGCGAGTGAACGACCAGAGATAGCAGGTCCTGCACCTCGGCTTGGAAGCCGAGTGTCTCGGGACCCGCGGTAGGCGGGGTGGTGTGCGTCATGGCTTGGGGAAGAACTTTCCTAGAAGTGCCGATTATGCGCTGTAAGGGGGTTCGACTCCACCCCACCGGCGGCTAGGAGTAGAGTAAACATGAGGGTAGACGGTCACGACTGCCTGCGCCCTCACCAGCGGCTCTCCATGCGCCTCCTCCTGCGCCTACTACCACCCGTAGCTATCGCTGCCGCCGCTGCGTGGTTGGCGCTGCCCGGTCAGAGCTACACCTACGCCTACACGTTTCTAGGCGGCTCGTTGGACTTGGGCCAGCGTGATGTGCGTGTGCACCTGAACTTCACCGACGCGGAGGCCACCGACGACACGCGCAGCGATCCGAACTTCCCGGGCGCGACGAGCGTTGCGCTCTGTGCTTGGAAAGCCGTGGCCGAGTGGGGCTCCCTGCGACGCTGCGATGGCCATGGAGATCCCACGCAGCCGCCCGATGGCAGTCCCCTGACCGGCCTCGGCTCAGGCGGCGCGAACTTTGACGCAGTCTGGCAAGGTCTGGCACCCACCATTGGCGGTCCGAGCGACAACGTCATCTCCCAACTCAGCGGCGCCGCCGGCGGCGTGTTGGCCTTCTGCGAAACGCCGATTGCCGACGGCTGGCGCATTCGCGTCTATGCCGATGCAGCCATCTGGCATGACGACGTGCAAGGCGCGCCGCAACTTCCGGGACACAAGGACCTGCAAGGCGTTTTGACACACGAGTACGGCCATGCGCTGGGCTTGGATCACGATGGCTTGGACCCCGCGGCCACCATGTTCCCTTCGGCAGCGGGCACGGCCAATGCCTTCCGCTCGATTGAAGGCGATGACCGCAATGGCGTGCAGGCGCTGTACGGCGTAGCCCAGAGCACGAAGCCCCGCATTGACAGCTATGAGCTTGTGCCTGGTGGCATCGTGCGCTTGCTTGGCCTGCACTTCGCCCCCAGCGGCAACGAAGTCTGGCTCACGCGCCAAGCACCGAACGCAGACGGAACGCCTGTCAAAATCTCTGGACTTACGAGCACCGGTACGCAGCTGGAGTTCCTGCTTCCGGCCGAGGCCGGCGCTGGCGATGTGCTGGTCAAGATTCCTGGTGACGGTGGCTCGGCGCTGTCGAACGCCTTCGCCTTCGATCCCTCGGCTGTGCCCCTGCCCGAGCCGCAGGTCTATGGCATCGGCAAGACCAACAGCTTGGGCTTGGTGCCGCGCTTGGTGGTGTATGGCCGACCGCGTGTGACTACCGGCGACTTTGCACTGGGATTGGAAGATGCGCGCCCCAATGCCGCCGGCGTGCTGTTCTGGGGCACCAGCGCGAACGCAGCGCCGTTCTTGGGCGGCACCTTGTATGTCGTGCGCCCTCTGCGACGCGAGACGACTTACCGCTGTGACTTTGCCGGATCGGCCTATGTGCCGCTGCCGGTGAGTGCTGGTTTAGTAGGCACGACGCGTCGCTACCAGATGTGGTACTCGGATCCGGCGGCGAGTTTTGGCGCCGGTCTCAGCAATGCCGTGCTGGTGGTGCACGGCCCCTAAGGCTAGACCAACGGCGCGAGCTAGACGAACGGCGCAGGCGATCCTACTTGGACGGTTGCTTGCGCGGCTTGACCGGCGTGATGGTCCAAGCGAGCTTGAGCGTGCCCGCCAGCTCGAGCGTTTGCTGCAGATCGTCCTTGTCGTTGCGCACGCCACGCACCG
>Ga0255096_1000756_pt1 | contig 14657 bp, 16 predicted proteins | sample Colum_Atlam_RepA_2_FD_188563 | JGI IMG/M metagenome (GOLD analysis project Ga0255096, IMG submission 188563) | Freshwater microbial communities from Columbia River, Oregon, United States - Colum_Atlam_RepA_8d | ecosystem: Environmental > Aquatic > Freshwater > River | place: USA: Oregon...
GCACTTTGGCGCGCGGGTGCTGATTTTGGATGAACCCACCGCCGCGCTTGGTGTGAAGCAGGCTGCCCACGTTTTGCGCATCGTTAACGAAGCCAAGCGGCGCGGCCTTGCGGTGATTTTCATCACCCATCAGGTGATGCATGCGATGGCGGTGGGCGATCACTTTGCGGTGCTGATCCGTGGCGCGATTGCTGCGGATTTCCGCAAGGGCGAAAAGACCCGCGAAGAAATAACCGACCTTATGGCAGGCGGCGAAACCATGGCCGATCTGGAAGCCCAGATTGAAACCTACATGGAAAACCATGACGGCCACCCGCCGCAACCTGCGTAAACCCCCTCCCTGCCGGCAAGTTCGCTCTCCGAACGCTGGCCAAGCGTGGTCCGACTTGCCCGTCGGGCCACGCACTTTCGAAAGACCGCATACCGACTGCCTGCGCCAAGAAGGATACTTGCCATGCCCACCTGGGTTGATGCCTGTGCAACCGACGATATCGACAGCGAAGATCTGATCCGCTTTGACCATCAGGGCCGCACCTTTGCGATCTATCGCAGCCCTGAAGACGCGTTTTACTGCACGGATGGCATGTGCACCCACGAAAACGTGCATCTGTGCGACGGGCTGGTGATGGACCACACCGTCGAATGCCCCAAGCACAACGGCGTTTTTGATTACCGCACCGGCGAGGCCAAGCGTGCACCGGTTTGCGTCAACCTGAAAACCTATCCCACCCGTGTCGATGCCGGCCGGGTCCATATCGAGATTTGAACCATGAGCAGCTTTCCCCTTGCCGCCTGCGCCGAAATGATCTGGCGCGACCGTCCGATTGAATGGCGTGCCTCGCGCCTGAAAGAGCTGGGCTTTGGCGTTGGTCTTTGGAACTGGCCCGAACATGATCTGGCCAAGCTTGAGGCGACGGGCGCCACTTTCACCATCATGAACGGCTATCTTGAAGGCCGTCTGGCGGATGATGCCGGTGCCGATATGCTGCTGAAATCGGCCTATGAAACCGCGCAAGTTGGCAAGCGTTTGGGCGTGCATCGGTTGAACCTGCACGGCACCGGTCTTGGCGATGGCGGTATTCCAATCTGGCAAACCCAAGTGGTGACGGGCGCGATGTGGCTGAAGGCCCGCGATACCCTGAACCGCATCTGTGACATGGCCGAAGCGGAAGGCGTTGTTTTCACGCTGGAAAACCTGAACCTGCTGGATCACCCGGGCTGCCCGTTTGGGTCCACCGCCGATGTGCTTGCGCTGGTGTCTTCGGTCAACCGCCCGCAACTGCGCATCAACCTTGATCTTTACCACACCCAAATCGGTGAAGGTGATCTGATCCGCTGGTGCGAAAAATGCCTGCCGTGGATCGGTGAAGTGCAAGTTGCCGACAACCCCGGCCGGTGCGAGCCGGGCACGGGCGAGATCAACTATCACGGGGTTGCCAAAGCTTTGAAAGCGATGGGCTATTCTGGCCCGGTCGGACTTGAATCTTTCGCACAGGGCGATGCAGAGGCCGCCCTGACGGCGTTCCGCACTGCGTTCACGGTGTAATCATGGTTCAGTTCAACAAACGCCCGACCGTTGCCGACATTCGTGCCATGAAGGCGCGCGGTGAGAAAATCTCGATGCTATACGTCACCACGCTGGAAGAAGCGGCGGCGGCGGATGCGGCGGGTATTCACATGCTGTCCATCGAAAGCCGGTTTTTCAGCCCCGAAATGCGGGCAGCGGCGGGCAAGTGCTTTGTGCAGGTTGGCCTGCCGTTTGGCCCGTATGGCGGGCTTGCCACGGCGGAAGACTATCTGCGCACTGCGTTCAAATATATGGCGATGGGCGGGGACTGTTTTTACTGCGCCGCGTCTTTGGATATTCAGAAAGTGCTGTGCGACAACCACGTTCCCATCGTGGCGCATGTTGGTTTGATTCCGTCCTATATCACCTGGACCGGCTGGCGCGCGGTGGGCAAGACCGCCTCCGAAGCGCGGGCGGTGTGGGATCATGTGAAACAGCTTGAGGCCATCGGGTGTTTTGGCGCCGAGCTTGAGGTGGTGCCCGACCGTCTGGGAGAGATGATCAGCAAGAACACCCCGATGATCATGCTGGGCATGGGCGCTGGCCCCGGCGCGGATGCGCAATATCTGTTCGCCGAAGACGTGCTGGGCCACACCGACGGCCACAAGCCCCGCCACGCCAAGACCTATCGCAACTTTGCCGCCGAATACGCGCGGTTGCAGCAAGAACGCATCGCCGCCTTCCGCGAATTCATCGCCGATGTGAACACCGGCAGCTATCCGGCACCGCAGCACAACGTGCCGATGGCCGATGCCGAATTTACCGCTTTCAAGGCCGATCTTGGCCTGTAACCACAAGGAAATATCATGCTTAAAGTAGGACTTCTTGGCGCGGGCCGCATTGCGGGCGTGCATGCCACGGCGATCACCACCAACCCCGGTTCAACGCTTGTCGCAGTGTCGGATATCAACGCCGAAGCCGCAGCCAAGTTGGCAGCGCAATATGGCGCCGAGGCGCGCAGCACCGACGCCATTCTGAACGATCCGGCGATTGACGCGGTGCTGATTGCCACCTCGACCGATACCCATTCCGATCTGATCGAACGCGCGACCGCCGCCGGCAAAGCTGTGCTGTGCGAAAAGCCGGTCGATCTGTCACTGGCGCGGGCGCAGGCCTGCCAGCAGGTTGTGGCCACGAACGGCAAGCCGGTGATGATCGGTTTCAACCGCCGCTTTGACCCGAACTTTTCGGCGCTGAAAGCCGCGTTGGAAAAGGGCGAGATTGGCAAAGCCGAACTGCTGTCGATCACCTCGTTCGACCCGGCACCGCCGCCGGTGGCATACATCAAAGTTTCGGGTGGGTTGTTCCGCGATATGATGATCCATGACTTCGACATGGCGAATTATATCATGGGGGCCGCGCCGGTTTCGGTTTCTGCCGTGGGCAGTTCGATTGTCGATCCGGCGATTGGCGCTGCGGGCGATGTGGATACCGCTGTGGTGACGCTGACCTATGCTGACGGCCGGATTGCCGTGATCAAGAACAGCCGCCGCGCGGTCTATGGCTATGATCAGCGCGTGGAGCTGCTTGGCTCGGAAGGTTTGCTGCAGGCGCAGAACATGCTGGAAAACACCGTGGTGAAATCGACCACCGCGGGCGTGACCGGCGCAAAGCCGACCTACTTCTTCCTTGAGCGCTATATGCCCGCTTATGCGGCCGAATGGGCTGCTTTCGTTACGGCTGTCAACGCAGGCAGCGCGCTGCCGGTGACGCTGGCCGATGGCGTGGCGGCACTTGCGATGGCCGAAGCCGCAACCTTGTCGGCAAAATCCGGTCAGCCGGTGACGTTGGCCAGCGTGCTGGGCTGATCTTTGATCTTGAAGGCTTTGCTGCCCTTCGGGGGGTGCAAAGCCTTCAGATTACCAAACTGCAAAAAGGCGCGCTTGTTGGGTCAAAGCGCGCCTTCCATCGTTGCAATGGCGTCTTTCACGGCAAGTTCTGCCATAGCCAGCGCGGCTTCGCGGGTTTTCGCGGCGGCGATGAAACGGCCGTTGTGGCAAAAGCTTGCACCAATGACGCCCGATGCCGCCTCTAGATCGCCATGCGTCAACCCGGCCCACGCCGCCGGAAGATCGGCCCGAAGCGCAAAGCCTTCATCTGCGCGGCGAATGCCCGCCACGCACCAATCTTGTTGCCGTGGGTGCACCACGAACAGCAGATGATCTGCCTGCGCCTTTACCACGGCCGGGCGGAACGGCATGCTCATCGGCAGTTCCAGAATCCGGCCTTGGCCCGCGTCAACGATGGCCTGCTGCACCAAAGCTTCGGCCCGCAATTTCGCCGCACTGCGCGCGACGCGGGCTTCGACAAAGCTGCGCGCAATCGAAAGCGCGGTGTTGAAGGTGCGATCTTCGGCCTCTGGGTCGGTGTCGTCAAACGCCGGTTTCAAGGTTTCCAGCAGCCCCGGCAGGGTCATGCCCGAAAGCAACCCTGCCTCTGACAGGTTAAGCGCGCCGTTGTCGACCAGATCGACCGGCAGCACAAAACCCTGATCAAAAGAGGCGTGAACGGTGTCAAGATTGCCGTCCGGCACGCCGCTTGCCGCCAGATAGGCGCGACCAAAGTGTTTCCAGATCAGGCCGAATGAACTGTAGGGCCGACCGTCTTCGCGCAGCGGTGCGCCACGCTGATGGTGATCAAAGATATGAAGATCGACGTCGTAAGACCCGCCAACATCATAAATGATCCGATCGGCTGCTGGGGTGATCCATTCTGACGCCCGGCTGCGCACAAGGCGAGCCTGCGGGAAAAGTCGGGTCAGGATGACGCTGGATAGGACTTCATCGGCGTGAAACCCACCCGAGTGGGTAACCAGAAACTGCACGGACATGGCGAACTTACCTTTGTTATGGGGTGATCCGCACTGATCCTGCGGCGGGGGCGGACGGCTTAGGCGGCGCGGCTTGCACGTTTTGCAAAGATTTTCTGCCAGCCAGCAACAACCTCTTCCGAAACATAAAGCAGTCCGGCCACGTCTTCGACGGGCAGGCCGTCAGACAACAACAGCAGGGCATTTGCCATGCGGGCCTGCAAAACATCCGCAGATTTGCTTTGCAGGGCCTTCATCAGCATGGTTTGGTCTTCGGTCGATAGGGTTATATTGGTCATCTTCTCGGGGGTATTTGTTAATCTGAACCGTGCGATTGCCACATTGGCAAGGCGGCGGCAACGGCATGTCTGGGCTGATTGGAGTCTTGGCGGCATTACAGCGGCTTTTCGCCGGTGCGGGCCATCAAATCCGCGATGGTTATGACGGCCCTTGGCATGCCGCAGGGCGGGAAACGCAATGGTCTGTTGCGCCTGATGGCGCGGCATAAAGATTGCGACGGTTGCTGGCGAAGGCTATGATTTTCCGGTCCGGCTTTGCCGAAAGGTGCCGGGTCTGTGCTGGTGCCGCCTTGTTTGATTTGCAGGCCGATATTTAGATCAAAGCGTTTGCTGTCGCGCTGGCGAAACTGCGCCGCGAGGTCGCATGAACCGGAGAGATCCTATGGCTTCCCACAGTTTGCGCACGCCGATTTGTGACCGCCTTGGTTGCGATGTGCCTATTTTGTTGGCCGGAATGGGCGGGGTGGCCCGGTCTGATCTTGTGGCGGCGGTGGCACAGGCTGGTGGCTACGGCACTCTGGGTATGGTGCGGGAAACGCCAGAATTGATCGCGCAAGAGATTGATGCCGTTCGGGCGCGCACCGCGCGGCCTTTTGCAGTTAACCTGATACCTGCGGCAACCGACCCTGCGTTGCTGGATGCAGAGCTTGGCACCTGCTTTGACCGCGGCGTTGCGGCCATGTGTTTCTTTTGGGATGTCGTGCCGGCGGCAGTTGCGCGGGCCAAGGCGGCGGGCTGTCTGGTGTTGCATCAGGTGGGGTCGCTAAAGGCGGCGCTGGCTGCCGAAGCCGCCGGAGCGGATATTTTGATCGTGCAGGGCGTTGAAGCGGGCGGCCATGTGCACGGCACGGCGGCGGCGTTGGTTTTGGTAGAGCAGGTCGCGCGGGCGGTGCAGGTGCCGATTATTGCCTCTGGTGGATTTGCCAGCGGTGCCAGCCTGATTGCGGCGTTGGCGCTTGGCGCGCAGGGCATTCATTGTGGCACCGCATTTTTGGCCACGCAGGAATCCTTTGCGCATGACTATCACAAGGCGCGGGTTTTGGCGGCAACGGCCGAGGATACGGTTTATACCGATGCCTATGCGCTGAATTGGCCACCCGGTGCGCCGGTGCGGGTGATCCGCAACACGGTGATCGCCGGTTTGGGGGTGAATTTGCTGGGCCATCACCCCGAAACCCTGCCACCCGAGGTTATTGCCTATGAAGACGGGCGGCCTTTGTTGAAATACAGCACCGATTCCCCGTTGCGCAGCACAGAGGGCGATCTAGAGGCAATGGCGGCCTATGCGGGCCAAAGTGCGGCGCTGATTGATACGCTGCCCACTGCCGCAGAGCGGATTGCGACCCTTGTTTCGCAGGCTGAAGCGGCGCTTGAACGCTTGGCGGTTATGACAAACCCTTTGGCGAAGGCGGCGGTATGACAATCGGGGATCAGGACGCAAGGCGCTTTGCCTCGCCAGTGTGCTATGCTGGCGCGACAGACGGGGTGGATGCAGAGCAGGCCCGCGACGTGGCACGTTGGCGGGCCGCCGAAAGGCCGCGGCTTTTGGCCGAACGTGCGGCCTTGTCGGTTGCGGCGCGGCAAGCGGCGGCACAGGCGATTGCCGTTCAGTTGGATCAGTTTTTGGCAGACCGATTTGCCACGCTGGCGGGGCTGACGATTTCGGCGTGGTGGCCGATCAAGGCCGAGTTGGATCTGCGCTTTTGGCTGGCCGGGCTTGCGGCCCGTGGCGCGCAGGCGGCATTGCCAGTGGTAGAAACCCGCGCCACGCCGCTGATTTTCCGGCCATGGACGCCACAAACGCCGATGGCTCGTGGCGTTTGGAACATTCCGGTGCCTGCCGAGGGGGCAAATGTGGTGCCTGATATCACCTTGGCGCCGGTGGTTGGCTGGGACGTGGCCGGGTATCGATTGGGCTATGGCGGCGGATATTTCGACCGCACGCTTGCCGCCCTTGCACCAAGGCCGCTGGCGATTGGGGTGGGGCTTGAGGCGGCGCAGGTGGCGACGATTTTCCCGCAACCGCATGATATTGCGATGGCTGTCATCGTGACCGAAACGCGGGTTCTGTTACCGCAAAGCGCCTGATTTTCGGCCCAGATCGGCGCTTAGAATTGGAAATGGTGCGGGGTGATGCCAGTGGCGCAGAATGCGCAGCACGAACAGCGCCCACGCGCAGACCCATAGAGCCGCCGCCCCTTGCAGCACCGAAATCCCCATTACCTCTGTATCGGGGGCAAAGATGCGCAGCGCGGTGGCGACGGTTATCAGCGCGAATGCCACAGATAAATCGGCCGGGGCCACCAACCGCCCACTGAGGCGCGGCGTGAAGGGTCTGGCGGCGATTGCGAAGATCATCGACCCCATCGCCCCGGTGGTCAGGGCATGCAAATAGGCCGTCAGCGAAAACACCTGCGGCCAGATCAGCGCCACACCGACAAGGCCGAGGCCGATGGTAAGCCAAGCCCAAGCCATATGCAGCATCAGGATGTCTGCCTGCGTCATGATCGCCCGCGTCTGCCAGCCCGCCAATCGGATCGCCTGCAGCAGCGCCGCAGAACAAAGCAGCGCACCAGCCAAGACTTGCGCGATGTCGGTGATCAGACACTGCACCGCCAGCCCGACTGCAGCGGCGGCAAGCGTGCCTGCTGTGGTTCGGGCAGGCAGCAGTGCGGTCGGGGTAATCAGGTTGATCCTGCTGTTGGTAAACGCAGGCACAATGCGGCCGCCGACAAACCCGATAAGCCCGGCAAAACCCAAGGTCAGACATAGCGGCGCGGTGGGGCTTAGGGTGCCATGCTGCCGGGTTACCAACACCGCCAAATCGGCCAACGCTATCGCCATCGGCACGGCGGCCATCCATAATTTTGGCCAAGCCCGCGCCCGTAAAAGCGGCCGTATAAGCAGCCCTGCAAGCAAGATCGGGTAGCTTGCGGCAAAGCCCCATGCGACCACAGTGTTTGGCCAAAGCAGGATTTCTGCGCCGCGACCGGCGAGCCAAGCAATGATCAGCCCCCACAGCGCTGGCCTGCCGATCCGCTGTCCGGTCCAATGTGGCACGGCGATCAACAGGTATCCGCCAATGGCCGCGGCGGCCATGCCAAAGAAGAATTCATGCAGGTGCCAAAAAACCGGGTCTGCCACCAAGCCCGGCCACAGCCACACCAAAGGAGACGCCACGGCCCACAAACCCGTTAGCAAGAACAAGGGTTTGTGGGGCGCTGGCATGGTCACTGGCTCCGCGCTGTTAGGTCGCTTGGGTGTCAAAGCGCGGAAAGAGCACGGTGTTTTCAAGGTGAATATGCGTCACCAGATCATCACAGAATTTGCGCAGGCCAGTGTAAAGCGCCGTCCATGACCCGCAGGCCCCGTCGGGCAGGGCAAGGTTATGCGTGGTTTGTTCAATCCGCTGCAAAAGCGTGGTTGCATCGTCATGTTCGTGGCGCATCACTGCAATCGGATGTCCGATCATCGGATGTCCGCCTTGCTGCATGATCGGAAACAGCACCTGTTCTTCCTTTTGCATATGGCTGTCCAATTCGGCATTCAGCGCGATCAGCGCATCTGTCAGACCAAGCGGCGCGCTATCGTGGTCGCCGTGAACGGTTTCGACCCGTTGCGCCAGCGGGATCAGCCAGGCCAGTTCGGCGCGATGGGTGTCGTGATAGCGCGACAGGATATGGGCGATCAGATCTGGCGTTTCGCTGGGCGCATCACGACCGGCAGCGACCTGTAGGGCTTGCAACTCTGCCAACAGCGCATCGGCTGCCAGCCCGTGACGCTGCGCGGCATCGGCCAGCGAAACAGCGCCGCCACAGCAAAAACTGATGCCGGATCTGCGGAAAACTTCGGCAGCGCCGGGCAGCGCACCGGCAATATCGCCAACGATGCTGTCATGGGAAAGCGGTATCATCTTTCGTCTCCTTCGGGTGGGGTCCAAGCCATGGCCTGGGGTGGGGCAAGCCGCAACAGATCGACCGCGCGCGCCGCGATTTGAGCGGTGATTTCGGCGGTGGTTTGCGGGGCAAGGTAAAAGGCGGGGACCGGCGGCATCACGATGGCGCCCATCTGGGTGACAGAGGTCATGTTGCGCAGATGCGCCAAGGTCAGCGGGGCCTCTCGCGCCAGCAGGACAAGGCGGCGGCGTTCTTTCAACTGCACCCCGGCGGCGCGGGTCAGCAGATTGTCATCCAAGCCCTGCGCAATGGCCGCCAGTGACCGCATCGAACACGGGGCGACAATCATCCCTGCCACCGGAAACGACCCCGAGGCGATGGTGGCCCCCAGATCGGAAATCGGATGCAACCTGTCGGCCAGCCTTGATAATTCAGCTTGGGCGGTGGGGCCGACCTCTAGCGCCAAGGTGCGTTCGGCCATGGGGGACAGCACAAGGTCGATGGCCACGCCCGCGCGGTGCAGGATCTTGGCACAGTCAAGCGCCAGCGCCGCCCCCGATGCCCCCGATACGCCCAAGATCACCCGTGTCATTTTACGCCCCCAAGATGACGCGCCAGAAGGTCTGTGGCGCGGGCTGCATGCGCGGGATCAAGCGTCATGACGCGGCCCCATTCGCGGGTTGTTTCGCTGCCGATCTTGGTGGTGGCATCAATGCCCAGCTTGCCCGCCAAGCCTTCGCGGGGGCTGGCAAAATCAAGATAATCCATCGGGGTATTTTCAAGCACCAGCACATCGCGCGCCGGGTCCATGCGGGTGGCCATTGCCCAAGCGATATCGTTCCAGTCACGCGGGTTGATGTCTTCGTCGACGACCACGATGGTTTTGGTATAGGAAAACTGCGCCAGCATACCCCACAGCGCCATCATCACCCGACGGGCTTGACCGGGGTAGCGCTTTGCGATTTGCACCACCGCCATGCGGTAAGAGCAGGCGGCGGGCGGCAGCCAAAGATCGCGCACTTCGGGGATTTGCGCCCGAATAACCGGCAAGGCCAGCGTGTTGAACACCTCGCCAATGACCGATGGTTCGTCTGGCGGGCGGCCGGTGACTGTTGAGAGATAAAGCGGGTCGCGGCGGTGGGTGATTGCGCTTAACCGCATCACCGGGAAGGCTTCGACAGAGTTATAATAGCCGGTATGGTCGCCAAACGGGCCTTCGGGGGCAACGTCGCCGGGGTGAACCCAGCCCTCTAGTATGATTTCGGCATGGGCCGGCACCATTAGCGGCACGGTGCGGGCGGCAACGATTTCGGTGCGTGTGCCGCGCAAAATGCCCGAAAATGTCAGCTCGGAAACGGTTTCGGGCAGGGGCAGGGCGGCAGAAAGCAAAGTAGCCGGGTCTGCCCCCAGTGCGATTGCCACTGGCATGGGCGCATTGGCCTGCGCCCAACTGCGTGCATGGGCAGCACCACCGCGATGCGCCAGCCAGCGCAAGATCAATCGGTCTGGCGCGACCTGCGCGCGATAGACCCCCAGATTATACTGCGCAACCGCGGTGGCATCGGCGCCATAGGGGCGGGTGATCACCACCGGCCATGTCAGCAATGGCCCAGCGTCTTCGGGCCAAGGTGTTTGAACCGGCAGGCGGGTCATATCGACGGGCGCATCAACCTCTTGCGCGGGGGCGCGGCGCAGCGTTTTCGCGCGGGTGGCAAGGGCGGCTTTCAGCATCGGCCAGCGCGACAAGGCATCGCGCATGCCATCAACCGGGGCGGGGCTGCGCAGCGCTGCCAGAAATTCGCCAAATGCAGGAACCTGCGACAGGTCCATCCCCAAACCTGCGGCAACCCGCTCGGCGGTGCCAAAAAGGTTGCCGATCACCGGAATCGGGCTTCGATTTCCAGCCGCATCCAGCGCTGCATCAAACCGAAGAATAGGTCCGCCAACCTTCAACGCCGCCAGTTGAACGGCGGTCATTTCGTGGCGCAGACTGACCGGTTCGGGAAGGCGCAGCACCTGACCCGTCGTTTCGGCCCAGCCCAGAAAGCTGCGAAGATCGGGAAAGGCGGGCAGGGTGCGAATTTCAGCCTCCATCGTGGATAATGGGGGGATAGCAGCGGTTTTGACGATTCAAATTGATATTTATCAATTCACGCTTCGATTTGCTGCGATATGCAGGGGCATCAGCTTGGCCGAGGATCGTATGCCCGCACCCAATCTTCCGCATCTGCCACGGCCGCTTGCTATCGCGGTGCGCCCCTTGCCCACATTGCCGCTAACCGCAGTGCTTGGCTGGATGGCGCAGCGTATGACGCGTGCGCATCCGACCTTGCTGCAACGCATGGGCCAGCATGCCGACCGCCGGTTTTTGGTTGATCCAACCGATTTCCCCTTCGTTCTGCTTTTGCACCCAGCAAGCGGCGCAATTTCGGCGCATCGGCGCGGCAAACTGCCTGCCTATGACGCGCGGATGGCTGGGCCGATGTCGGCCTTTCTTGCCATGATGCACGGTGCCGAAGACGGCGACGCGCTGTTTTTTTCGCGCGATCTGACCATCGAAGGCGACACCGCAGCTGTGCTTGCCCTGCGCAACGCGATTGACGACGCCGAACTTGATCTAAGCGTTGAACTTACCGCCGCCTCTGGCCGTTTTGCCAATGTGACGCGGCGCGCCTTGGTGCGGGCCGAACAGATGACCGGGCTTACCCTGCACCGGATTGATGGCGGAGATCTGCTATGATGGAACTGGTTTGCCCCGCAGGTACGCCCGCGGCACTGCGCGCGGCTGTCGATGCCGGGGCGCATACGGTTTACTGTGGCTTTGCCGATGAAACCAATGCGCGCAATTTTCCCGGGCTTAATTTTAGCCGCGAAGAACTTGCCGCTGGCGTGGCCTATGCCACGGCGCGTGGCGCTAAGGTGTTGGTGGCGATCAACACCTTTCCGCGCGCTGGTGCCGAACCGCTTTGGCATCGCGCGATTGCCGATGCCAAAGCGGCGGGGGCGCATGCGGTTATTCTTGCCGATGTGGGGCTGTTGGCGCATGCGGCGGCGACCCACCCGGATCTGCGCTTGCACCTGTCGGTGCAGGCGGCAGCCGCCAATCCTGATGCGATCAATTTTTATGCCACAGCCTTCGGGGTGAAGCGGGTGGTGTTGCCGCGTGTGCTGACAATTGACGAAATTGCACAGATCAACCGCGAGATTGATGTTGAAACCGAAGTTTTCGTTTTTGGCGGCCTGTGTGTGATGGCCGAAGGCCGCTGTTCGCTGTCGTCCTATATCACCGGGCAATCGCCCAATATGAACGGCGTCTGTTCGCCCGCGTCGCATGTCGACTATGCCGAAGAAGGGCGCGATCTTGTCAGCCGTCTGGGCGGCTTTACGATTCACCGCACCCCCAAAGCCGCGCCTGCGCCCTATCCAACCTTGTGCAAAGGCTGCTTCAGCTCTGGCGATCAGACCGGACATATTTTTGAAGACCCTGTCAGTCTGGACGCAAGCCACCTGATCCCGGCTTTGGCGCGCGCGGGCGTGACCGCTTTGAAAATCGAAGGCCGTCAGCGCAGCCGCGCCTATGTCGCGCAAGTGGTGCGCACGTTCCACGCCGCCGTCGAGGCGCAGGCAATGGGTCTGCCGATGCCAGACAGCGCGCTTGCCCGATTGACGGAAGGGCAGGCGGCGACCGCCGGTGCCTATGCCAAAACCTGGAGATAGCCGTGGATCTGACAGTCGGGCCAAATTTCTTCTTTTGGGATGCCGCCACGGTGCGCGGTTTCTATCAATCGGTTGCTGCGGCGCCGGTGGCGCGGGTGGTTCTGGGCGAGGTGGTATGCTCAAAGCGCCTGCCATTCTGGCAAGACGAAATCCCGCTGGCGGTTGAAAGCTTGCTTGCGGCGGGTAAAGCGGTTGCGATCAGCAGTCTTGCGTTGATCACCCTGAAGCGGGAACGCAAACAGACCGCCGAATTGCTGCAGCTTGGTCTGCCGGTTGAAATCAATGACCTTTCGGCGCTGCACCATGTTCCGCAGGGCACGCCGTTTTGGGTGGGGCCGTTGGTCAATGTCTATAACGAAGGCACGCTGCGCTGGTTGGCGCAGCGGGGGGCGGTGCGGGTGTGTCTGCCGCCCGAACTGCCCCTGACTTCGGTTGCGGTTCTGGCCCGAACTGGCCGCGAGTTGGGCGTTGCCGTTGAAGTTTGGGGGCACGGCTGTTTGCCCTTGGCGATTTCGGGGCGCTGCTATCATGCCCGGCTGCACGACCGCAGCAAAGACAGCTGCCAGTTTGTTTGCGCCGAAGACCCGGATGGCCGTGATGTGCGAACTATTGATCAGCAAAATTTTCTGACGGTGAACGGGGTGCAGACCCTGAGCCAAAGCACCGCGAGCATGGCCCGGCAAGTCGAACCGCTGCGCGAGGCGGGCGTAGATGCGCTGCGTCTGTCGCCGCAGATCGGAAATTTTGCCGCGCTTTGCGAAGGCTATGCGGCGCGTCTGTGGGGCACACTTTCCGCCGATGCGCTGGCGCTGCAATTGGCAAATCACGGCAGACCACTTTCCGACGGTTTCTTAAATGGCGCGGCGGGCGTTGCATGGTCTGGCCAACTGGGTTTTCGACAGACGCTATCGGGGTTCGAACAAGAAAAGAGGCTTCTATGACCACCTCAACCGAAAAGATGCGTGCGTGGCGGGGGCCTGCCCTGCTGAGTTATGGCTATCGGCCGTTCTTCTTGCTGGCCGCAGTTTGGGCCGCCTTGGTTATGGTGGTGTGGATTTTGGTGCTAAGCGGGCTGATCGGCTGGACGGCGGCGTTTGACCCGGTATCTTGGCACGCGCATTCGCTGCTGTTTGGCTATTCTAGCGCGGTCATTGCCGGATTTTTGATGACGGCTGTGCCGAACTGGACCGGGCGTTTTCCCATTGTTGGCTGGCCGTTGGCGGGGTTGGTCGCGCTGTGGCTGACCGGGCGGCTTGTGGTGACGCTTGGCTTTGGTATGCCCGCGATGGCGATTGCGGCGATTGATCTGGCGTTTCCTGTGGTGTTTGCGGTGGCGATCGGGCGGGAAATTGTGGCTGGCCACAACTGGCGCAATCTTAAAGTGTTGGCGTTGTTGACGCTGCTAATTGTTGCTGACCTGCTGTTTCACATCGAGGCGGCGCAGGGTGGCCACGCGGCAGGCGGTTTGGGCGCGCGGCTGGCCTTGGCAACATTGATCTTGCTGATCACGCTGATCGGGGGCCGTATCGTGCCCAGCTTTACCCGCAACTGGCTGGCACAGCGGCGGTCGTCGCTCCTGCCGGCGCAGGCGGACAGGATTGATGATGCTTGCATGGCCATGACGATTGCGGCGCTGCTGGCTTGGGTTGCGCTGCCTGATCATGGCGCGACCGGCGCGCTTTGCCTTTTGGCGGGTATTGCGAATGTTTGGCGGTTGCTGCGTTGGCGCGGGCTTTTGACGATGTCAGAGCCGCTGATCTGGGTGCTGCATGCGGGTTTCTTGTTCGTGGCGCTTGGGTTCTTCAGCGTGGCCGCCGATGTGCTTGGCGTTGTTGCACTGGGTCCGGCGGCGAAACATGCGTGGATGGCGGGGGCGGTGGGGTTGATGACCTTGGCGGTGATGAGCCGCGCCAGCCTTGGCCATGGCGGCTATCCGCTGTCGGCGGGCAAGGGGGCTGCGTTCTTGTATCTGTCGCTGATCGTCGGCGTGATTGCCCGGGTTGGTGCGGGGATGTTTCCGCAGGCGTCGTGGCTGCTGCATGTGGCGGCTTGCGGTTGGATTTTGGCATTCGGCGGATTTGTGGTGCTGTTCTGGCCAGTTTTGGTTCATCCAAAACTGAAGGCGCGGCGGGCGAATTAGCGGCGGTGGCGAAGGCTGGTGTTTTCGCGTGGTATCTGATGTGGTCGGGCAAAGTGAGGCCGCGACATGAACATCGATCAAACCAAAATCGCGCGACGGTCTTTGTTGCTGTCTTCGGCGCCGGAGCATGTCGTTGACAAGGTGCTGCGCGAGGCGCGGGTGCGCAGTTATGAGCGCGGCGAGACGATCTTTTTGCAGGGCGATCAGGCGACGGCGATTTATATTGTCG
>Ga0255096_1000767_pt1 | contig 14529 bp, 17 predicted proteins | sample Colum_Atlam_RepA_2_FD_188563 | JGI IMG/M metagenome (GOLD analysis project Ga0255096, IMG submission 188563) | Freshwater microbial communities from Columbia River, Oregon, United States - Colum_Atlam_RepA_8d | ecosystem: Environmental > Aquatic > Freshwater > River | place: USA: Oregon...
ATATAACGCCGAGATCAACTTTCTGGGCCGCCTGACCACCCCCGTCGCCCTGACCCCCGATGCCGCCAGTCTGATCGCTTGGGCCAAGGCGCATCCCGAAGGCACCGCCTTTGGCCGGGTAAAAGAAAACCCCCTGACGGTCGAACCGCAGGAGGTTTTCAACTATATGGGGCAGGCGTGGGGCCTGTGGCCCGCGCGCCTGATCCGCTAGGTCTTACTTTTCGGGGATCAACCCGCGCGGGCTAAATCGCAGCACCAGCAGCAGCACCACACCCAAGGTGACAAGGCGCAAATGCGCGGCTGAATCGATCAGATGGGCTTTCAACGGCCCGTCTGCCAGCGGCATGGTGGCATAAGACATGAACACCGGCCCTGCGTTTTCCACGATCAGCCACAGCCAACCCAACAGCAAACCGCCCAGCACTGCGCCCCAGTTGTTGCCCGACCCGCCAACGATCACCATCACCCAGATCAGAAAGGTGAAACGCAGTGGCGAATAGTTGCCCGGCGTCATTTGCCCTTCCATCGAGGTCAGCATCGCCCCGGCCAGACCAACCACCGCAGAGCCGATGATAAAGATCTGCAGGTGCCGCTTGGTCACGTTCTTGCCCATGGCGCTTGCCGCGATTTCGTTGTCACGGATCGCGCGCATCATCCGGCCCCAAGGGCTGTGCAACATGCGTTCAGACAGCCAGATCACCGCCAGCAACACGATGCCAAAGATCAGCATATACAGCAGCTTGACGATGATGGTCGATGTCACCACCGGGTCCCAGCCATAGCTTTGCGCAAAGGACAGGAACTCTGCGTCTTTTTGCAGATCCACCTCGTAGGGGACCGGCCACGGACGCGGCAGGTTGATCAGGTTTTTCACGCCGCGCGCCAGCCAGTCTTCGTTCTTGATCACGGCCAGCACAATTTCGGCGATGCCAAGCGTTGCGATTGCCAGATAGTCAGACCGTAGCCCCAGCGCCGTTTTGCCAATTGCCCAAGCCGCAATCGCTGCAAACAGCGCACCCACCGGCCAAGCTACCAATGACGGCAAGCCAAGCCCGCCGATGTTGCCCGCCGTTGCCGGGTTGAACGCTTCAATCGCCGACACCGCCGGATCAAGAATGGCGCGGTAGGCAAAGAAACCGCCCACCAGAATCGCCGCCACCGCCCAGTTGCGCGCGCGCCCGGCCATCCGCTTATAGGTCATCACGGCCGCGACAATCACCGCCACACCAAAAGCCAGACCCAGCACCAGACGCGGGCCACCCGCGGCCCAAGCCTCGGGCACCGGTTGCCCCGACCGCCCAAGGCGACCGACCCCATGATCCCGGTCGAAAACAGCCCGGCATAGCCCCATTGCATGTTTACGCCCAAGGCCATGATCGCTGACAAGATGCCGATGTTCAGGATCTGCAAGCTTAGGTTCCAGCTTTGCATCAGCCCGGTCAGCAGGAACAGCACGCCGACACCGGCGAAAAGCAGAATGTTACGATGTGCCATCTTACTTCCCCTTGAAGATGCCGGTGGGCATGAACAGCAACACGATAATCAAGATCGCGAAGCTGACCGCGAATTTATAATCGGTCGACAGCAGTTGCAGCAGCGTCTCTGGTGCCAGATCCAGCGTCACCAGATAGCCGACCACCTTTTTCCACGCATAGGTCACAAAGACCTCGGAAAACGCGATTACAAAACCGCCTGCAATCGCGCCCAGCGGGTTGCCAAGGCCACCCACCACCGCCGCCGCTGCGATCGGCAGCAACAGTTGGAAGTAGATGAACGGGCGGAACGATTTGTCCAAACCGTAGAGAGTGCCGGCAATCACCGCCAAAGCCGTCGCGATGATCCAGGTTACCATCACCACACGTTCAGGGTTGATCCCCGACAGCAGCGCCAAATCTTCGTTATCGGAAAACGCGCGCATCGATTTGCCGGTGCGGGTGCGTTGCAAGAACCAGAACAGCAGTGCCACGCAGATCGCCGCGATGGCCACGGTGATCGCGGTGGTCGCCTTGATCGCCAGACCTTCTTGCAGGCCGGTCATGTCCTTGAACTGCTGCGCGGTCATCACAAAGCGCGCGCCATCGGCAAAGCTTTGCTCTTCCGCGCCGATGATCATCCGGGTCAAGCCGTTCATGATGAACATCACGCCAGTCGACACGATCACCAGAATGATCGGAGCCGCCTTTTTCTTGCGATAGAACCGATACACAACGCGGTCGGTGCCCAGCACAAAGGCCGCGGTGATCGCGATGCCGAAGGGCAGGGCAAGCAATGCGGTCGGCAGCGGCCCGGCCGAAATCCCCATCGATTGGAACCACCAGGTGAACAAGATCACCCACATCGTGCCAAACGCCATGGTGTCGCCATGCGCAAAGTTCGAAAACCGCAGAATACCGAACACCAAGGTCAGCCCCAGCGCGCCAAGCGCCAGCTGGCTGCCATAGGCAAGCGCCGGAATGAAGACAAAGTTCAACAGAGCCACAAGGGCGTTGAGAATATCCATGGCTCAGCCCCCCAGGAAAGAACGACGAACCTCGGGGTCCGCCAGAAGTGCCTGACCGGTATCGGTAAAGCGGTTGGCACCTTGCACCAGAACATAGCCTTTGTCGGCAATATCAAGCGCTTGGCGGGCGTTCTGTTCCACCATCAAAATCGAAATCCCGGTGCGGGCCACTTCGATGATGCGGTCAAACAGTTCGTCCATCACAATCGGGGAAACCCCGGCGGTGGGTTCGTCCAGCATCAGAACCTTCGGCTGCGTCATCAACGCGCGGCCCACGGCCACCTGCTGACGCTGGCCACCCGAAAGCTCGCCCGCCGCCTGATGCCGCTTTTGCTTCAGGATCGGGAACAGGTCGTAAACCTGCGCCATGGTATCCTTGATCTCGTCGGTGCGAATGAACGCACCCATCTCAAGGTTCTCTTCCACCGTCATCGAGGTAAAGATGTTGTGGGTCTGCGGCACAAAGCCCATGCCCTTGCGCACCCGCGCTTGCGGGCTCAGCTTGGTGATGTCTTCGCCCGCCAGCTTCACCGCGCCACCGCGCAGGTTCAGCATGCCAAACACCGCCTTCATTGCGGTCGATTTGCCAGCACCGTTCGGGCCGACGATCACCGCAATCTGGCCCTTTTCAACGGCAATCGTGCAGTTGTGCAGAATATCAACCGCGCCGTAGCCGCCGGTCATATTCTCGCCAATCAAGAAGGGCTCAGCCATTGGCGGCCTCCTTCACCTTGTTCTTCAGACCGGTGCCAAGGTAGGCCTCGATCACCTTTTCATTGTTCTTCACTTCATCCACCGTGCCCTGCGCCAGCACCTTGCCTTCGGCCATGCAGATCACCGGGTCACACAGACGACCGATGAAATCCATGTCGTGTTCAATCACACAGAAGGTGTAGCCGCGCTCTTTGTTCAACCGCACGATCGCATCGCCGATGGTGTTCAAGAGCGTGCGGTTCACGCCCGCGCCCACTTCATCCAGAAACACGATCTTGGCGTCGACCATCATGGTCCGCCCCAGCTCCAACAGTTTTTTCTGCCCGCCCGAAATATTGGCCGCCCGCTGATCTGCCAGATGGCTGATGGTCAGAAACTCCAGCACCTCATCGGCCTTCTCGCGAATGCGCTTCTCTTCCGCGGCAACCGACCCGCGCCGGAAACAGGCGTTGAACAGGCTTTCCCCCGATTGGTTCGCCGGAACCATCATCAGGTTTTCCCGCACCGTCATCGACCCGAATTCATGCGCGATCTGAAAGGTGCGCAGCAGGCCCTTGGCGAACAGCTCATGCGGCGGCAAGCCGGTGATGTCTTCGCCATCCATCAGCACACGGCCCGACGTTGGCGGCAAACGACCGGCAATCACGTTGAACAACGTGGTTTTGCCCGCGCCGTTCGGCCCGATCAGGCCGGTAATCGACCCCGTTTTGATTTCCAGCGACGCGCCATCAACAGCGCGAAAGCCGCCGAAATGCCTGTGAAGGTCTTCGACAACGATCATATGTCTTCCCCCGGTAAGCCGCCCTGTCTGCGGGTGGTTTTATCCCTGCAAGCGGTCTTTGCTTAGTGCAACGGCCCGAGGTTCATACCTCGGGCCGTGCAGATGTCATAGCTTCAAGCCGAAATCAACGGAACTTGACGGTTTCGAACTTGCCGCCTTTGACTTCGAATTCTTTGTAACGGCCAGCGGATTCGCCGGGCCCGATCAGCTCAACACCCGAAGCGCCATCATAGTCGATGTCTTTGCCTTCAGAGATCAGCTGCAGAGCCTTGCCGATTTCGCCGGGAAGGATTTTTTCGCCCGGAGCGTTGGCGATATCCATGATCTTCTGGCTGTAAACCTTCGAATCGGTCGAACCAGCAGCCTGCATCGCCAACATGATCAGCGCAGCAGCGTCATAGGATTCCATCGAGTAGGGCGAGGTTGCGTCGAACGGGGTCGCAGCGGTTTTGCCCATTTCGGTCAGGATGGCAGCGCCGGGGCTGTCAGACTGAGCAACTTGGCCGAACGAACCGTCCAAAGCCGGACCGATGACTTTCGGCAGGTTGTCACCCACCATACCGCCCGGCAGGCCGAACTTGCTGAACGCACCAGCGTCAAGCGACGCTTGGATGATGCCTTTGCCGCCTTGGTCAAGGTAGCCAGCCACAACCAGAATGTCGCCGCCAGCAGCAGCCAACGAAGCAACTTCAGCCGAGTAGTCAGCTTTGCCGTCTTCGTGCGGGATGTTGATGGTCACGGTGCCGCCCTTAGCGGTGAACGCGCCCGAAATCGCTTCAGCCAGACCCTTGCCGTAGTCGGTGTTCGAATAGGTCAGTGCGATCGACTTGATGCCATGCTCGACCAGAATGTCGGCCATGACTTCGCCTTCGCGGGCATCCGACGGGGCGGTGCGGAAGAACAGGCCATCGTCTTCAGCGGTCGACAGCGCCGGCGAGGTTGCCGACGGCGAAACCATTGCGATGCCGTTCGGACGTGCCACGTTCTGCAGAACTGCGCCGGTCACACCCGAGCAGTCGCCGCCCATGATGCCCTTGACGCCTTCAGCCGTCACCAGACGTTCTGCTGCGGTCACGCCGGCAGCCGAGTCGCCGCAGGTGTCGTCAGCGCGCACTGGCACGAAAACCATGCCGTTTGCAGCTTTGCCCGAAGCGTTTGCTTCCGACATTGCCAGTTCAGCCGCGTTGGCCATATGGCCGGTCAGCGATTCGATCGGGCCAGTGAAGCCGATCAGAATGCCGATTTTCACATCTTCTGCCGAAGCAGCACCAGCCAGAAGGGCGGTTGCCGCCGAGGCCAAAAGCAGTTTTTTCATTGTTGTCTCCCATGTTGGATCGCAATCCTGTGGTGAGCCTAATCTGGGCTTTTCTAAAAGGGAAGCCCCTTCGTGTCGACAACATGACTACATGATACTGATGCTACCCATGGCTTCACCGCACGCGCGAACGGTGCGTGTGTTACACAAGTGTTAACGTCAGGGCGATACTGACGTTACGGAACTTGCAGGCGCTTCAGTGATTCGCAGTGAAATTGCGTCAGATCGACAGCCGCACACCGATTCCCGGGCTTGGCATGCCTTGCGTGCCGCGTTCGCGGTAGGGGGTGGTGTTGTAGTGGCTGCGGTAGCATTTCGAAAAATGCGACGGGCTGGCAAAGCCGCAGGCCAGCGCCACGTTGATCACGCTCATGTCGGTTTGCATCAAAAGGTTGCGCGCCTTTTGCAAACGCAACTCCATGTAATAGCGTTTGGGCGACCGGTTCAAATAGCGCCGGAACAACCGCTCCAACTGCCGGGTCGACATTCCGACATCTTCGGCCAGATCGGCGGGGCTCATCGGGTCTTCGATAGCGCCTTCCATCATCTGGATCACTTGGCTTAGCTTGGGGTGGCGCACCCCGATCCGCGTCGGAATCGACAGCCGCTGGGTGTCTTGGTCGGTGCGGATGGTCGAATAGATCATCAGGTCGGCGACGTTATTGGCCAGATCTTCGCCGTGATCCGACGCGATGATGCGCAGCATCAGGTCGATCGACGAAATCCCGCCCGCGGTGGACCAGCGGTTGCCATCCATCACGAACACCGACTTCGTCAGCTTCACTTCGTCAAACTCCTCGGCAAAACCGTCTTGGTTTTCCCAATGGATCGTCGCCTTCTTGCCATCCAGCAGCCCGGCCTTGGCCAGCGCATAAGACCCGGTGCACAGCCCGCCAATCGCCACGCCGCGCCGCGCTTCGCGCCGCAACCAGCTGACAACCGCCTTGGTGGTGGTCTTTTGAATCTCGATGCCACCGCAGACCAGAATCGTATCGTCGCGCTCTACTTCATCCAGCCCGAAATCCAACCGGAACGTCGCGCCGTTCGAACAGGTCTTTTCAATCCCGCCCTCACCACACAGCGCCCAAGTGTAAATCGGATGCCCCATCACATGGTTCGCCAGACGCAGCGGTTCGATCGCGCCGGCGAAATTGATCATGGTAAACTTGTCCAGCAACAGAAAGACAAAGCGGCGCGGCGCGTCTTCCTTCTCGATTTGGGTGGCTTTTCGCGAAGGGCTTGGCATGTTGCGACCTGTTTGTGTCGGTTTCGACGCAAGGAAACAGGAAAATCGGCTCTCCGCAAGGGTATTCCCGACCGATTCAGGGGCTTTCACCCTTTGCATTCCCGCTTATTTTTCTTATACCGCTGCGCGATACCGCTAACGGAGGGGATACCCATGACCAAGGGATGGACGAAATCGGACTGGCGCGCGAAACCGCGGGTTCAGATGCCCGATTATCCGGACACTGCCGCGCTGAACTCGGTCGAGGCGCAATTGGCCAAGTATCCGCCGCTGGTGTTCGCCGGCGAGGCGCGCAAGCTGAAAAAGCAACTGGCGCTGGCGGCTGAAGGCAAGGCGTTCTTGCTGCAGGGCGGCGACTGCGCCGAAAGCTTCGCTGAATTCTCGGCCGACAACATCCGCGACACCTTCCGCGTGATGCTGCAGATGGCCGTTGTGCTGACCTATGGCGCGAAAGTGCCGGTGATCAAGGTTGGCCGGATGGCAGGGCAATTCGCCAAGCCGCGCTCGGCGCCCACCGAAGTGATTGGCGGCGTTGAATACCCGTCCTACCGCGGTGACATCATCAACGGTTTCGACGCAACGCCCGAAGCCCGGATGCCCGACCCGCAGCGCATGCTGCAGGCCTATACCCAAGCGGCTGCCAGCCTGAACTTGCTGCGCGCTTTTTCGACCGGCGGCTTTGCCGACATTCACCGCGTGCATTCGTGGACGCTGGGCTTTGCCGAACATGACAAGGCCGAACGCTACCGCGAACTGTCGAACCGCATTTCCGATGCGCTTGACTTCATGAACGCCGCCGGGGTGAACGCCGATACCGCGCACACCCTGTCGACGGTTGATTTCTACACCAGCCACGAATCCTTGCTGCTGGAATACGAAGAGGCCCTGTGCCGCGTTGACAGCATCACCGGTCAAAACGTGGCAGGCTCGGGCCACATGATCTGGATCGGCGACCGCACCCGTCAGCCCGACGGTGCGCATGTTGAATTCGCGCGCGGCGTGCTGAACCCGATCGGCCTGAAATGCGGTCCGACTACCACCGCAGACGACCTGAAGGTGCTGATGGCCAAGCTGAACCCGGCCAACGAAGCCGGCCGTCTGACCCTGATCGCCCGCTTTGGCGCTGGCAAGGTCGGTGACAACCTGCCGCGTCTGATCAAAGCCGTGCAGGAAGAAGGCGCCAACGTGGTCTGGTCTTGCGACCCGATGCACGGCAACACCATCAAGGCGGCTTCGGGCTATAAAACCCGGCCCTTCGATTCGGTGCTGCGCGAGGTTCGCGAATTCTTCCAGATCCACAAAGCCGAAGGCACCATCCCCGGCGGCGTGCATTTCGAAATGACCGGCCAAGACGTGACCGAATGCACCGGCGGCCTGCGCGCCGTGTCGGATGAAAATCTGGCCGATCGCTACCACACCGCTTGCGACCCGCGTCTGAACGCGTCGCAATCGCTGGAATTGGCGTTCTTGGTGTCGGAAGAACTGTCGGCGCAGCGCGAAGCTGCCCGGCGCGTCGCCCTCTAAGATCAACTGCCGAAATAGCAAAAGGGCGGGGAAGCAATTCCCCGCCCTTTTGCTTTGCCTAACGCCTTAGTGAAGAACAGGTCAGTCGCGCGACGCAACAAGCCGCAGCGCCACGCGCCCCGACGACCGCGGCGGCGTGGGCAGCTGCGACGCTGGCACAACCAAAGTGGTCGGCGCGCTATGAACCACCCGCATCGGCGGCGCTGGCAGCAATTCGCGCACCATGCTGGCAATGCTGAACCGGCGCGGCTGGCGTCCCACCACACCATCGGTGACAATGCATCCCAAAGCCAACGGCGGGTCGCCCACGCTGCCGCTCAGCGGCAGCAGCATCATCCGCCCGGTCATTTCGGGCCGACCAACACCACGTTCAGCCTCCAGCCAGATTTCGATGATCGCCGGCGACGTGAAAATCTGTTCCAACTCGGCATAAAGCCGGCTGCGCGCGCCGGGTTCAAACAGCGCCGAAAGCGGCATGCCGCGGGCATCCATGCCCAAAAGATCGTTCAGGTGCATCCCCGCCAACCGCAACCGCGCATGACCGGGGGCGATTTGTTCAATCAAAAACACGTGGCCCAAGGCTTCGGCCATACCGCGCGGGTCAACTTGATCACGACGCGGAAGCGCCCCGAAAACACGAAGGGCTTCCCAATAGCCGCGCACTGATTGCAAAGTTACCATTTTTTCCGCCGACAACGTCGAGTTGGTCTGGCCGTGGCCGAAAAAGGTCAACATCTGCAAACTCCCCGTGCTACCTGGGCGTTCTGAACCTTCACTAACCGCTTGCCATCTTTTCAGATTGGCGTAGCCAAAGGTCCAGCAACCCGAGTTACTGAGATCTTAATCTACACCACTTGCAACGAGTTTTGCGGACAATCTCAACAAATGGTAAATACCTCCAAAGTATATTTGGCGGAAGGCATAAGGAGTGTCGAATGACCGTATCAATGACAGGGTTTGCCGCCCGCAAAGGGCAGGGCGCGGGCTATTCGTGGCTTTGGGATATCCGCTCTGTCAACGGTAAGGGGCTGGATTTGCGGCTGCGCTTGCCCGATTGGATCGACGGGCTAGAGCTTGCGGTGCGTGGCGATCTGACCCGTGCGCTGCAACGCGGCAACGTCAACCTGACACTGAAATTGGCCCGCGAAGGTCTTGCTGACGGCGCCGAAGCTTTGCGCGTCAACACCGCTGTTCTGGCTTCGGTTCTGGCCTCGCTGAAGCAGGTCGAAGATGCCGCGATGCAGGCCGGGGTAACCTTGGGTCAGCCCACGGGCGCCGATGTGCTGGCCGTGCGCGGCGTGCTCGACAGTTCCGCCGCCGAATTTGATACCGCCCCGCTGCGCACGGCCCTGCTGGCCGATCTGCCGGGGTTGATTGCCGATTTTCAGGCGATGCGTGCCGCCGAAGGTGCCGCGCTGAATACCGTAATCGCCGCACAGCTTGACCGCATCGCAGATCTGGCCGCCGCCGCCGCAACCGAGGCCACCGCCCGCCGCGACACCGCCGCGATAACCCTGCGCGACTCGTTGGCGCGGGTCATGGCAAACGCCGAAGGCGTCGATGAAACCCGTCTGGCGCAAGAACTTGCGATTATCGCGGTGAAGAATGATGTCACCGAAGAGCTTGATCGTCTGGCCGCCCATGTCGACGCTGCCCGCGCTTTGCTGGCCGAAGCCGGGCAAGTTGGCCGCAAGTTCGATTTCCTCATGCAGGAATTCATGCGCGAGGCGAACACGCTGTGTTCCAAATCGCAATCCTTGGCGCTGACCCGCATCGGACTTGACCTTAAGACTGTCATAGATCAGATGCGCGAACAGGTTCAAAACGTGGAATAACTCATGACGCGCCGTGGTCTTTTGCTGATCCTTTCCTCTCCCTCAGGGGCGGGGAAATCGACGTTGGCACGCAAATTGATGACATGGGATCCCTCGATCCGCTTTTCGGTGTCTGCCACCACCCGACAGCCGCGGCCGGGTGAAGAAGACGGGCGCGAATACTATTTCCGCAGCCGTGATGCCTTTGAATCCATGGTGAAAACCGGTGATATGCTGGAACACGCCGAGGTGTTCGGCAATTTCTACGGCTCGCCGAAAGCCCCGGTCGAAGCCGCGATGCTGGACGGCCGCGACACCCTGTTTGATATCGATTGGCAGGGCGGCCAGCAGATCCGCAATTCTTCCCTTGGGCGCGATGTGGTGTCCATCTTCATCCTGCCGCCATCCATTGCCGAACTGGAACAGCGCCTGCGCAGCCGTGCGCAAGACAGTGACGAGGTGATCGCCGGTCGCATGGCAAAATCGCGTGACGAGATCAGCCATTGGGCCGAATATGATTATGTGATTGTTAACCGCGACATTGATACATCCTTCGCAGAGCTTACAACCATCTTGCAAGCCGAACGCCTGCGTCGTGACCGCCAACCACAGTTGACGGATTTCGTGCGCAGCCTGAATCGAGAGTTTGAAACCAGATGATCTATTCGCTCGACGCCATTTCGCCCGAAATCCACAAATCGGCATGGGTTGCCGATACCGCCGTGGTCTTGGGCAAAGTGGTGCTGGAAAAAGATTCAAGCATCTGGTTCGGCGCGGTCTTGCGTGGCGATAACGATCAGATCCGCGTTGGCCGTGGGGCGAACGTGCAAGAAAACTGCGTGCTGCACACCGACCCCGGCTATCCGCTGCGCATCGGCAACAACTGCACCATCGGCCACAAGGCCATGCTGCACGGCTGCACCATTGGCGAAGGCTCGCTGATCGGCATGGGCGCAACTGTGCTGAACGGTGCCAAGATCGGCAAAGGCTGCCTGATCGGGGCAGGGGCGTTGATCACCGAAGGCAAGGTTATTCCCGACGGGTCGCTGGTGATGGGCGCCCCCGGAAAAGTCGTGCGCGAACTTGATGAAGAGGCGCGCGAAAGGCTGCTGGGGTCTGCCCGCATCTATATCGCCAACGCCAAACGCTTCGGCAAAGGTCTGAAGCTTTTAAGCTAACCTGCTGATCCCGCGCCGGAAAATGAAAAGGGGGCCAAGCGGCCCCCTGTTTTGGCGTGGTCGTGATCGACCTTTAGAATTCTGGCTTAGCCCCAAACAGCCTTGCGGGCGATGCTGGCGGCATCCTCGGGGAAAATGCCCAGATCAAGTGCAACCCGGCGCGGCATTCCGGCGATCTCGTCGCGGGTGCGGCGGTACAGCGCGCGTTTTGCGGCGGCGTCACGAAGTTGGGCGATAATGGTTTTCATGGTCGTTCCTTTCATCCCGCGATGACTTGGCCCGGATGGCTTCGTCCCTTTCGCATGAGTTGAATATGGGAAAACCGTTAGCGCAAACAACGGACAATGCTGCGGTGCGGTCATGCGCATGGTGCATAGCTTGTGCAAAATTGCCGTAACTCATTTGAAATCCAAATGAAAAAGGCGCCCGAAGGCGCCTCTTTACGTCGATTTGCGGCTGTTAAATCAGCTTGCCCATCGCAACAGCGGTGTCGGCCATCCGGTTCGAGAAGCCCCACTCGTTGTCGTACCAGCTGAGAATCCGCACCATCGTGCCATCCATCACCTTGGTTTGGTCCATGTGGAAGATGCTGGAATGCGGGTCGTGGTTGAAATCCGACGACACGTTCGGCTGATCGGTGAAGCCCAAAATCCCCTTCAGCGCGCCATTGGCCGCCGCGCGGATCGCATCGTTCACTTCGGCCACGGTGGTTGCACGGCTGGCTTCGAACACCAGATCCACAACCGACACGTTCGGCGTCGGCACGCGAATCGCAACGCCGTCCAGCTTGCCTTTCAGCTCCGGCAGCACCAGACCCACAGCTTTCGCAGCCCCGGTCGAGGTCGGGATCATGCTCAGCGCGGCCGCGCGGGCGCGATACAGGTCTTTGTGCATCGTATCCAGCGTCGGCTGGTCGCCGGTATAGCTGTGAATGGTGGTCATGAAGCCTTTGCTGATGCCAATAGCGTCATTCAGCACTTTCGCCACCGGCGACAGGCAGTTGGTGGTGCACGATGCGTTCGAAACCACCAGATCGTCTTTGGTCAGCGTGTTGTGGTTCACACCGTAAACGATGGTCTTGTCTGCGCCATCGCCGGGGGCCGAAATCAGCACGCGCTTGGCGCCGTTTTCAAGGTGCGCCAGACACTTTTCCTTCGAGGTGAAAATCCCGGTGCATTCCAGCACAACATCCACGTCGCCCCAAGGCAGGTCGGCAGGGTTGCGCAGCGCCGTCACGCGGATCGGGCCACGGCCCACATCAATGGTGTCGGCGGTGGTGGTCACGGTTGCCGGAAACCGGCCATGCACCGAATCAAAGCGCAGCAAATGCGCGTTGGTTTCGACCGGGCCAAGGTCGTTGATCGCGATCACTTCGATATCGGTGCGGCCCGATTCGATGATCCCACGCAATACATTGCGGCCAATCCGGCCAAATCCGTTGATAGCGACTTTGACGGTCATGAAACCCTCCAGAAACAGCGCGACTCACGCGCGATATGCTAGCGCTAACATCATGAAACCGGCGTAACAATCAACGGCAAAGCCAACCGTTTACCGCCAGACAGCAATATATTCGATAAGATCGCTGAGTTTGCGTAGCAAAAACACCATAACATGGCCGCCGTTCAATGCCACATCGGCAATAACGGCAGCCACGATCAACAGCGCAAGGATTACGGCGATGCGGTCTGTCACGACCCCTCCGGTTATTGGAGGAGCCGCCCCATCACGCCAGCCACGTCGGCCATACGGCAGGAAAAGCCCCATTCGTTGTCATACCATGCCAACACGCGAACCGAACGGCCCACCACTTTGGTCTGGTCTGGGGCAAAGATAGACGAATAGGGCGTGTGATTGAAGTCGATAGAAACCTTCGGCTCTGGGTCATAAGACATCACCATGCCCATGTAACCCGCGGCGGCTTCGCGCACGATTTCGTTCACCTCGGCCACCGTCACCGATTTTTTGGCAATAAAGGTCAGGTCTACCGCCGACACGTTCGGCGTCGGCACCCGAATCGACGACCCATCCAGCAAACCCGCCAGTTCCGGCAGCACTTCGCCAATGGCTTTGCCCGCCCCGGTCGAGGTCGGAATCATCGCCATTGCCGCCGCACGGGCGCGGTAAAGGTCTTTGTGGCGACGGTCCAGCGTCGGCTGGTCGCCGGTATAGGAATGGATCGTGGTCATGATCCCGCTTTCAATGCCGATGCTGTCGTTCAGCACCTTTGCCAGCGGGGCAAGGCAGTTGGTGGTGCAAGACGCGTTCGAAACCACATGATGATCGGCGGTCAGGCCGCGATGGTTGACGCCGTAAACCACCGTCATATCGGCGCGCTTGGCGGGGGCAGAGACCAGCACCCGCTTGGCGCCGCGCCCCAGATGCACCGCTGCCTTGTCGCGGTCGTTGAACTTGCCGGTGCATTCCAGCACCACGTCAACGCCTTCCCAATCCAGCTCGTCGGGGTTGTAGGTCGACATCACCCGCATCGGGCCACGTCCCAGATCCAGCTCGTTGCCGGTCACTTTCACCACGCCGGGGAAGCGGCCATGCACCGAGTCGTATTTCAGCAAATGCGCGTTGGTTTCGATCGGCCCGGTCGCGTTGATCGCCACCACCTGCACGTCGTTGCGCGCCGATTCCGCAATATGCGCCAGTGTGCAGCGCCCGATGCGACCAAACCCGTTGATACCAATCGTGATCATCTTAAGCTCCCAAGCCAGCCAAGCGCCGTGTCTGTCTTTGGCTATAAGGGCGTGGTTTCTGCAAGAAAAGCGCAAAAACGACGTATTTTCAGCATGTTAGCGCAAACTTTGGCTGTTCGCGCTAACAAGTCACAGGCTTTGCCTTCGGGCAGCGAAGCCACTACATAACAGCCGACACAAAAAGGAAGAGGCGAGTATGAGCGGTTTACTGGCGCTGTTGGATGATGTGGCGGCAATTGCCAAGGTGGCAGCGGCTTCGGTGGATGACATTGCCGGGGCTGCCGCCAAGGCCGGCGCGAAGGCCGCTGGCGTGGTGATCGACGACACTGCGGTGACGCCGAAATATGTTCACGGTTTTGAAGCCAGGCGCGAACTGCCGATCATCTATCGTATCGCCTTGGGATCATTGAAGAACAAGCTGCTGATCTTGTTGCCCGCGGCGCTGCTGCTGACGGCACTGCTGCCGCAGGCCATCACGCCCTTGCTGATGCTGGGCGGTGGCTACCTGTGTTTCGAAGGCGCCGAAAAGCTGTTCCATGTGCTGTTCCCGCATGGCGACGCCGAAGTTGAAGAAGATTTCGACACCCAAGACCCAGCGCATCTGGAAGAAGAAAAGGTCGCCGGCGCGATCAAGACCGATTTCATCCTGTCTGCCGAAATCATGACCATCGCGCTTGCCGCCATCCCTGATTCGGCCCTGTGGACCGAGCCGTAGACGCCGACGGTGATGAAGATGCCGACGATGGCAAGGG
>Ga0255096_1000768_pt1 | contig 14524 bp, 10 predicted proteins | sample Colum_Atlam_RepA_2_FD_188563 | JGI IMG/M metagenome (GOLD analysis project Ga0255096, IMG submission 188563) | Freshwater microbial communities from Columbia River, Oregon, United States - Colum_Atlam_RepA_8d | ecosystem: Environmental > Aquatic > Freshwater > River | place: USA: Oregon...
CCCCACATCGCCGCGCACGCCGACCGGTTGGCGCTCGTGCGCTCGCTCTGGACCACCGACAGCAACCACGGCGCGCAAACGCAGTTCCACTCCGGCCGCCACCAGAACGACGGCGACTTCCCCAACCTCGGCGCCTGGGTGCATTACGGGCTCGGGTCGCTCAACGAGAACCTCCCGCAGTTCGTCTCGATGGGCACGCGGGAGTATTGGAACCAGCGCGACGGCCACTACCTCGGGCCCGCCCACGACGCCGTGCCGCTGCGGATCGACCCGGACCGCCCGCTCGACTTCGCCCGGGCCGAGCACGCCTTGGTCGGAGCAGGCCAACGCGGCGGCATCGACCTCATCCGCCGGCTCAACGAACTGCGGGGCATCGAGTACCCCGACGATCCGGCCATCGCCGCGCGGATTGCCTCGTACGAACTGGCCTACCGCATGCAATCGTCGGTGCCCGAGGTGGTCGACTTCTCCAAGGAAACGGCCGAAACGCAGGCGCTCTACGGGTTGGACTTGCCGCATAGCCGCGAGTTCGGCCGCCAACTGCTCGCTGCGCGCCGGATGGTCGAGAGGGGCGTGCGGTTCATTCAAATTCAGCATGGCGGCGGCGGCGCCGGAGCCTGGGACGCGCACTCGGGCCTCAAGGCCAACCACGAGGGGCTCGCGCGGGCCGTGGACCAACCCATCGGCGGCCTGCTCACCGACTTGCATCGACGGGGCCTGCTCGACGAGACGCTAGTGGTCTTCGCCACCGAGTTCGGCCGCACCCCCGGCACTCAGGGCTCCGACGGCCGCGACCACCACATCTTCGGCTTCAGCGTCTGGATGGCCGGAGGCGGATTGCGACAAGGCATCGTGCATGGGGCCACCGACGAGATCGGCTTCCACGCCACCGAGAACCGCCACTACGTCACCGACATCCACGCCACCATCTTGCACCAACTCGGCCTCGACTCCCGCCGCCTCGAAATCCCCGGCCGCAAGCGCCTCGACATCGACCACGGCCAACCCATCCGCGAATTGATCGGGTGAGCGCCGCCGGCACAGCCTCTTAACGCCATCCCATGAAAACGATTCCCTGTCGGTGCGACGCATCTCGGCACAAGACTCTGCTCAGCGTGGCGAGAAACTCCGGGACGAGTGTCCAACGACTCTTCGACAACTTCATGACGCATGTCCTCGCCGAACCTCAGGCAGAAGCCCGCTTCGTCGCACGCCAGCAACGCGGCAACCCGTCCCTCGGTCGCAAACTGCTTGCGGAGATCCGGCACCGCCTCTCGCAGAAATCCGATTAACTGCAGGTCGACTGATGAATCGAAGGTGCGCCAGCGGTGAGCTATCCACCTCGATGTAGACCTGCCACCGCAGGGGTCCCGACCCAGTTTTCGGCATGGTATGGCCCCGGCCCTCGAGTCTCATGCCTTCGGGAACGTCAGCCGGTGAGTTTTCTGGATCTTGTCCCGCCACTCATCGGGTAGTCCGGCCGGTGCCACGTCACTCAGGGACGATGTCGATGAATTGGGGCTTCTCGCGGTGCCTCAGCGGTTTCGGAGACAAGCCCAGGGCGTGATTCAGGGTGGTCGGCTCGCCCAAGGCCCAGTGGACCAGCACGGCAACCCCCAGACAGACCGGCAAGACACACCGGAACCGGAACCTCGTGCGCCAAGAGATCAGGACCGCGATCGCAAGGGTCATCAGCAAATCCACCAGGGCGAGATTCAGGAACCGAAGATCGTGGATGCTGTTCATGGACGAACACCTCGTGACCCTTCGAGATTTCTCGGGCGTGTCGGTCGTCGGGACGGGTGGGCTGTGCCGGACCCGGTGCCGGCCCCCTGCCCTGGCATGACGTTGGATCAGGAAGCCTTGCCGAGGCAATCCCCGCACGAAATCCGGCGACGCCTGCCCCGGGTGACATCCCCAGGTGGCGGGTGCTCATGTTCACCGGGGCCGCCAGAGTGCGGGAGACATTGGGACTCGGTGCCCCAAGAAAATGCCCCAGGAAAGCGACAGGGCCGGAGGCCTGGGTGATTCACCCAGTTCCTCCAGCCGTTGCAGGGCGAAGTTCGCCCGTTGATTCGGATCGCCAACCGATCCGCCCCCTCACCAAGGAAAGGTCACGTCAAGGGGCTCGGGCGGCAGGATCCGGTACATGCGCATCACCGCGGCGTCGAAGGAGTCGAAAGCGTAGCGCTCGGTATCGGCACCTTCGAAGCGCCAGTAAGGCCGCCAGGGGCCCGCCGCACCCGTGTCGGAGCACTCCAGCAGCACTTGATACCCGCGGGCAACCCGGGTCGACAGCATCACGCCGCGCTGGCCGCCCCCGGCGTCATACTCGGAGATTTTCAGCGGCTCGGCCGGACTGGGCGTCTCGTCGTCGGCCACGGTCAATACCGTGCTCTCGAAGTACTTCATGGGCTTCAGGCCCCCTTCGAGCGGTTCGAGCGTCAGCGTGACATCCTGCACCCCTTGGGCGGTGGTGTCGTTGACGAGCGGGATCTGGACGAAGATCTGGGAATCCCCGGGCTGGAAGGTCGCGGTGCGGCGGGTCTGGCCGCCAAGCACGGCCAGCGCCGAAGCCGGGCCCTCGAGTCGATAGGAAACCGTGGCCGCCTGACGGGTATTGAGGCTGCGCCACAGGCGGATTTGGGCGTAGCCGTTGGTGGAGCCCTCGTTGATTTGGAACCGGGTCGAGACAAAGCCCACCTGGCCCGGGTTGGAGTCCTCGAGGAGCGTCGCCTCGATGCGGATCGGCGCGTTGGTGCTGCCAACAATGAACACCTCGAACACGGCCGTCTCATCGCCCTCGTTCACCTCGTCGAGCAGCGTAGGCACCGAAATCCAGGCCATCGTCGTCAGACCGCCCTGGGCCGGCAGGGACCGCTCCTGTTCCCCGAGTTCAAAGTCCGCTCCCGGAGTGGCGGTGCCGCTGAGGAACCGGGCTCGCACCACGACATCGTTGGTGCCGGTGTAGGTGCCCAGTACCGTGAAGTACAGGGGGATGTAAGCCCCGTTCTCAGCGATCTCGATCTTCGGATTATCGGCCTGGAGCGTGAGCCCCTGGAGGCCGCCGTTGGCGGTGAGGACGGTTTCAGTGGTTACGGGCTCGGCCGTTCGGTCGGACTTGGCCGGCGAGCTCACCGGGTTGGCCAGCGCCCGCGCCTTGGACATGAACAGGGCGGAGTTGGGCGCCATGGCCTCGGGAGTCATCACGATGCCCTCCGGCTTCTGAGTGCCAGCCCGGACGAGCCCAAGGAATATCCGCTGCACGTCGATCAAAGGCTGGATCCCCGACAGGCCGATGGAGGTGGAAACATCGCCAGCGATTGCAAAATAGCCGTTCTCGTAGGCCTTCACCTCCAGGTTGGACAGGGAGCTGAGCGCCGACCGGAGGGCGTCGCCGGTGAGGGGCGATCCGTCCGGACGCATGGGCGAGACGGTGGAGCTGAAGCGGACCGGTGTGTTGGATGCCCACGTCGCGGCATTGACCCCGGACCAAGGATCCATGAGGCAGATCAAGTTGTTCGGCGAAATCTCGAAGGTCTCGGCCAACGGACCGGTGTATTGGTAGTACGCGAAGAGCTTCAGGTCGGACGGTTCGTTGGAAGGGTAGCTCCAGCGGGCGAACGCCTGGACGTCGTCGCCACTCAGGTAGCGCCACATACCGGTGACCCGGTTGCCGATAGGCTGGCGGTCCACCCGCACCCGGAGTCCGGTGTCCGTCTCGGACACCTTGAGCGTCTCGCGCAGCTGGCCTTCGACCCGGGTGATGACGTCGGTGACCGTGGCGTCATCGGCGAAGGGCGCGGCAGCCTCGACTATCGTGAAGATGTCGTTGACCGGGTTCGGCTGGACCTGCGCCGGCTCCGACACGGCTCCATCCACCGGCTCCGGGCCGACGGGCGGGAGCGCCGGTTCAACCGGGGACTCCGGCTTGATGGCCGGGGGCGTCCCAGCGGTCACCTCGGATCGATCGGCAGGACCCGGGTTGGGGGTCTGATCCGGAGTGACCGGCTCAGTAGGCTTCTCCGGGGTGACAGGCTCGGTGGGTTTTACCGGGCCGGACACTGGGGTGATCTTCCGGGTTCCTTCCTTGGCGATCCTCCGGAGGGTCCGCTGAGTGTCGAGGAACGGCTGGAGCCCCGGGAATGCGGGAGAGGTCGTCAAGTCGGCGCTCACCGTGAAGTATTGCTCTCCGAACCCGTCTCCGTTGACCGAGAGGTTGGTCAAGGGAGCGAACTCAGCCGTGAGGGACTCGACAGTGAAGGTCGATCCGCCCGGAACCTCCCGCGTCAGGAATGTCCAGAAGTTGACCGGACGCCCCGGGGTCCAGCTGGCGATCTGGCCGCCGAAGCCGATATTGGTGTCCTGCACGGCGAGGCGGCTCTCCTCCGAGATGGCGTAGTTGGCAGGATTGAAGAACTCAGCGGAATCGCCGGAATACGGACCTGTGTAATGGTACTGGGCGAAGAGCTTCAACCCCGACGACGTGTTGGTCGGAAGGTTCCATCGGGCCCAGACTTGGATGTTGTCGGGGCTCAGGTACCGCCAGAGGCCGACGGTGGCACCGAGGAAAGCCCCCTTCTGCACCCGCACCCGAAGACCGGGTTCCGTCGCGGAGATCTTGAGCGCCTTGCGCAACTCGGTCTCCACCTGGGCGATGGTGTCGGCCACCGAAGCGTCGGCGACGTATGCCTCGTCACTTCCCGCTCCGAGGAATATGTCATTCGCCTCGGTCAGGGCCTGGCCGCCGGATTGGCCGCCAGTGTCGTCCAGGGTTTCGCCTTCCGGCCGGATCGGCGGTCCCTCCGGCTCCGCCGGTGTCTGGGGCTCGGCCGGGGGCGTCGGCGGCACCGGCCTCTCCGGGGGCGGTTCAACTTGCGGTTGTGGCGGCACCGGGGTGGTATCCGGCGTCAGGAAGACCTGCGCCGTCAGGGAAGCGCTCATCAGGGTGGCGGTGGCGACGACCACGACCCAGAAGGGCCGCACGGCGAGAAGACGTTCGAGGAGCGCCGGTTTTCGGGTTTGTTGGGAGTTCATGGGAGGCATGGGTTGTATCTTTTTGTTTTTAATTATCTTTAGAATTTATTTTTCTAATCAATGAGCGCGCAAAACGCGCCATGGAGGGTCTCAGGGACCCGAAAAGGTTCACTGGGAATGGATTAGCCGGGGCACATACCCGATCGAAGGCCGGTTTCGAGGGATTCCATCAGATAATCCTCGAGTTCGGCGTCGAGATGGACGGGCAGCCCGGCTGGATCCGCGGAGAATGAGGAGCGGTTCATGGGAAGTGGCGTGGTGTGTCGAATTCGTCTCGCCCAGGGTGGAGGTCAGACCGCGGGAACCGAAACGGTCGGGGATTGCGCTGCGGCACCTGGGGCGATCTCCATGGCCCACAGTCGATCGAAGATCGCCTGGACGGTCCGCCATGGCCTGCGGTCCGCGTTCATCAGGGGATGGGCTTGGGCACTGAGTTGGTAGTACTTGCGCGTACGACCGGTTTCCGAATGGCCCCAGCGTTCGTCGATGAGCCCGTCGGCCTGCAGGCGGTGGAGGATCGGGTACAGCATGCCATCGGTCCATTCGACCTCCCCGCCGGAGAGTTCACGGACCTTTTGGACTATGGCGTATCCGTAACTTTCACCGGTCTGAAGGATGCCAAGGACGATGGCGCTCGCGGAGGCTACGTTGAGGTCATTACTCATGTTCATGGATCCACTATGCATTGCAGATCAATGCATGCAAGTCCTTGGCATGCTTTTTTTGAAAAATCTTTAAACTTGGCAGAGTTCCGCCTGATCGGCTGCTCAGTAAGGGGGCACGAATCGACTACCGATTTTTAACACCTCGATTGCGGAATCGCGCAGAGCCGTTCAGAGCCCTTGCCCCCGTTCTCCCTGCCCACCCGATTCGATGCGGGTCTCGGATGCCCGCTTCCATGGATTTTTCGGTACCCACTGGCATCCCTTTGCAAAGGGCAACCGACTCGACATCCGCTGGAAACACCCAAACCCGCTGTGCTGGGACCGCATCGAGGGGCGACGCCAAGAAGACCGGTGGGGCATCGAGAAAGCCGCCCACGTCTGCTCCTCACCCATCAATGCCCACATCGCCATACAGCGGCCTTCCCAAGGCGCATCGCTCGCTCGAGCACTGGATCTTCCGCCCGAAGGCCACCGGTGGCACGATGACGACGATGCGGACCTCGAACACGCCACCTCTTGCCTCTCCCGCACCGGCAGGCCTACGCCTGCCCGAGGCGCCTCGGTCCATCTTGAAGGGCAGTTCCTTGGCGCACCTCCTCGACCGCGAGGCCATTGAGTGTCTCGCCCACAACCTCGAGCTCGTTCATCCGGGCTTCGATGCCGCTGGGTTCCAACGGGATGCTCAAGAGGGCCTGTCCCCGCTGTCGATCCTTCGGCGCGGCGAACACCTCGCACGCGTCCTTCGGCGGCATCTGCCACCGGCCTACGACGACGCCATCGAAATCCTCACTCGCTCCCTCACGCCGGTGCTGTCTCGCACCGAGGGGCTCGGGTTGGGGGTGTTCTTCTACCTGCCCCACGTGTCCTTCGTCGCCTTATACGGGCTCGACCCGGCGGAAAATGGTGGGCGCGATCCGTTCGAGACCTCCATGGCCGCCCAGTATGAGCTGACCCGCCGCTTCAGCGCGGAGTTCTCCATGCGCCCGTTCCTCATCCAGTGGCCGGAGCGCACCCTGGCACGACTGCTGGAATGGACGAAAGACCCGGATCCGCATGTGCGCCGGCTGTGCAGCGAAGGGGCCCGCCCCCGACTCCCTTGGGCGATTCGAATCCCTGCCCTCATCCGGGATCCGCGTCCAGTGATCCCGATTCTGGAGGCGCTGCGGGATGATCCGGAAGCGTACGTCCGACGCAGCGTGGCCAACCACCTGGGCGACATCACCAAGGATCATCCGGAACTGGCCTTCGAGATTTGTGAACGCTGGGTGTCCGGTGCTAGCGAGGACCGCAAGTGGCTGATCCGTCACGCGGTCCGGCATCCCGCCAAACACGGTGTCGCGGCGGCGTTGCGACTGCGAGAGCTCGCGAAGGCTTCCTCGCGGGCCCGGTAGGATCGGTTCCCTTCGGACGACCCTTTTCGCGGTTTTTTCGACCACTCCCGGTTTCTCGTCTTGGCTCCGCGAGTGACGGGGGCATGATCACGGGAGATTCCTCATGAGCCAAGAAACCAACACGGTCGCCTGGTGGCGGCTCCTGAACCGCTACCAGTGGTTCGTCCTCATCGTCGCCGCCGCAGGCTGGCTGCTGGACTGCATGGACCAGCAACTCTTCAACCTCGCCCGCACCCCGGCCATGAAGGAACTGCTCAAGGGCACCTTCCCGCCCGATGCGACGCCGGCCCAGATCGCTGGCACGGTCCAGGAATACGCGGGCTATTCGACGGCCATCTTCCTGCTCGGATGGGCCACGGGCGGCCTGATCTTCGGCGTGCTCGGCGACCGCATTGGCCGCGCCAAAACGATGCTCATCACCATCCTCATGTACTCGGGCTGCACCGGCCTGAGCGCGCTGTCGCAAGCCTTCTGGGATTTCGCCCTCTACCGCTTCATCACCGGCCTCGGCGTGGGCGGCGAGTTCGCCGTGGGTGTGGCCCTGGTGGCCGAGGTCATGCCCGACAAGGCCCGCCCCTACGCGCTGAGCCTCCTGCAAGCCCTGTCCACCGTGGGCAACATCGGCGCAGCTGTCACCAGTATCAGCCTCGGGCATCTGGAGACCACCGGTGTGCTCGGATCCCTCGGTGGCTGGGCCGCCTGGCGCTGGATGTTCATTGTCGGTGCCTTCCCTGCACTGCTGGTGGTGGTCATCCGCCGCAACCTCAAGGAGCCCGAACGCTGGGTGCAAATGAAGGCCTCAGGCATGGACATGAAGAAGCTCGGCGACTATGGAGAACTCTTCGGCAACCCGAACTGGCGACGGCCCGCCACCGTGGCCGGACTGCTGTTGCTCACCGGTATTTTGCTGGGCTTCTTGGGCCCTGCCTCCTGGAGCAAGACCATGGTCCTGCCTGGGTTTTCGCTCATCAAGACGGTGGTCTTGGGCTTCTCGCTGGCGGCGCTGGCGGCAGGCTTGTGGGTGGTGTATGGCGGCGGCGGTGACACCCGTTACCGCAGTCGTGCGGTCGTCGGTCTATTGCTGGCGCTGGCCGGCGTGATCGGTGTCTGGGGCATCGCCTTCTTCAGCTTCGAACTGGTGCGACTGGTGCTGACCCAGAAGTTCCAGGCGGAGGGCCTGAGCGGGGCGCAGCTGGCCGGCAAGCTGACCTACTGGACCGGCATCACCTCCATGATCCAAAACCTCGGTGCCTTCTTCGGAGTGTACGGGTTCGGGTTGCTGTCGCAGCGGGTCGGACGCAAACCGGCCTTTGCCGTGTCGTTCCTCCTCGCCATGACTTCCGTGGCTTCCACGTTCTGGTTTCTTCGCGACTTCAGCGACCTGTGGCTGGTGCCGCTGATGGGCTTCGGCACCCTGTCGGTCTTCGGCGGGTATGCGATCTACTTCCCGGAACTCTTCCCCACCCGCTTGCGCAGCACGGGAACCAGCTTCTGCTACAACGTGGGGCGCTTTGTGGCCGCCAGCGGTCCGGCCCTGCTGGGGTTGCTGACCGGGGTGGTCTACAAGGACACCGGCACCACCGACCCGGCCATGCCCTTGCGCTATGCCGGAGTGACCATGTGTTCGGTGTACCTCATCGGCCTCGTTGCACTGAACTTTGCCCCGGAGACCCGGGGACAACCGTTGCCCGAAGAAGAACCCTCCCGCTGATCGCCCCGCTCCAAAACAGCCCCCTTACCCCAATCCACCATGTCTGAATGGCTCTTCGCCGCACTGCTCGGCGTCATTGAAGGTGTGACCGAGTTCCTGCCAGTGTCCTCCACCGGTCACCTGCTCATCGCCGAACGTCTGGCCGGTCGCCACTATTCGGATCTCTTCAACACCTTGATCCAGGTGGGCGCGGTGCTGGCGGTGGTGGCGGTCTTCGCCGATCGGGTCCGCAGCCTGATCACCCGCTGGAGCGAGCCGTCCAATCAGGACTATCTCCTCAAGTTGGCCGCAGCCTTCGTGGTGACCGCCATCGGTGGGTTGGCCATGAAAAAGGCGGGATTGAAACTCCCCAAGACGCTGACACCGGTGGCCTGGGCGACTCTGGTGGGTGGCGTGCTCTTCGTCGGCCTTGAACGCTGGCTGCACGGACGTCGCACTTCCGACCGAATCACCTGGGCCATCGCCTTGGCCGTGGCCGGAGGACAACTCATTGCGGCGGCGTTTCCTGGGGCCTCGCGCTCTGGAACCACCATCCTCATCGCTCTGGCGTTGGGCCTTTCGCGCAACATGGCTGCGGAATTCTCCTTCCTGCTGGGCATCCCGACACTCATGGCGGCCGGCGCCAAGGAAACCCTGGACGCCCTCCGTCACAGTGAACCCCACGAACCGTGGGCCATGATCGCCCTCGCCTCCGTGGTGGCGGCCCTCACGGCCTTCGTGGTGGTGAAGTGGCTCCTGGGCTACGTCCGATCGCACACCTTCAGCGTCTTCGGATGGTACCGGATCATCGCGGGCGTGGGATTGCTCATCCTGGCCTATCGGGGTTGAAGAAAGAGGGGCCGTGGAAGGGCCCGTTGGAAGGCTCGTTCAAACAAAGCGCACTCAGGCCCCGACTGAAAGTGCCGGGGACTCAGTGCTCTTCCCGGACGGACACTATTCCAGGCGAACGCGAACGCGTAAGAATCGGGCATCGGACGGCGAATCATCGGTCCCGGTCCAAGCGGCCACACCCGTCGCCGGATAGCTGAGTTCGCCGGGCACGGGAACCCAGGTCGACAGGTCATTGCTGCGTTCGACCGAGTAGAGGCGGTTGGGGCGGATAGGAAACTGGAGCGCGGGTCGCGTCTCCGTACCGCCCAGCGTGAGTCGAAGCACCTCCACAGCCGACAGGGGATCCGTTCCGGCCATCCACTCGGCCAGGTTCGAGGAACCGTCCCCATCGGGATCGCCTGAGCCTCCCTGCTCGAGGTTCGCAAAGGCCAGGCGTTCCCAGTCGTCGGGCAATCCATCGCCATCGGAATCGGTGTCGCCGAGAACCAGGCCCTCCACTTCCAACACGGGGCCCGGAAAGAGATTATCTTCACGGGTGGACCATTGCGGGTAAGCCCCGGTGCCTCCCAATCCGGTGCCTCCCGGCGTGACTTGCTTGGCCGGCGACAGCGAACTGACCATCAAGGACAACCGTCCCGACGCCAGAGAGCGCGCCACATAGCCGGCGATGAGCGGATCGGACAAATCGAGATCGAAGCGAAAGGTGCTGCCCAAAGGAACACTCTCACCGGAATTCACGCCATCGGTCAGACCAACGGCCCAGGGCCGGGCCTCGAAGGGTGGCTGTGTCCAAGCGGCGTTGGCCTGCCCGACATGATTGGCGATGTCGATGAGTTCGCCCTTCGGATTGAACACGGCCGCGAACGAGTTGCGGGTGCCGATGGAGATGGTGTTCGAAGTGAAGGCACCGACCACGCCGAAAGGGCTGTCCTCGGTGTAACCGACCGCGTCGAATCCATTGCGAAAACCCACTCCGAAGATCTCAACCGGTCGGCCAGCGTCCTGATCGGGTTGATAGGAAGGGTCTTGGGGAGCGAGGTGGGTTTTGTAGCTGTCGAACGACGGGTCATACAAAAAGGTCACCCGTTCCCCGGTGGCATTGTTCACCAAATCCCGGCCCACCGTGAGGTTGAGGCGAACGCGTTTCAGGAGGTATCGGCTCGGGGCGGCATTGGTGGGAATCACCGATTGGGTCTGCCAACCCAAGAGAAACTCGGCATCGCGGGTATCGAAGCGCGGATCGAACGAGGCGAAGGTCGGGGCCACCGGCCGGGAACCGCCGGTGCCGAATTCGAAGGGATACATCCACTTGTCCATCGACGGGCCCAACTGGGCTTTGAACTCGCCAGCCATCACGACGGCCGACGTGCACAAACCCGCAATGCACACCGGGTAAATCCCCCCACTCCAACGACTCGATATTCCTGATCGCATGACCCTGCAAACATCGGACTCTCCCCGCCGACCGCAAGTCTGGGGTTGGGTGATGCGCGAGATGAACGCGGCTTCTGGTCAGCGATTCGGCTGAATCGGCGTGCCCCGGAACCGATGAGTCACCGGAGCCCGGGTTCAAAGCGCAGGTAGACCGCCTTGAGATACCGGGCCTCATCGAAGGTGGCCGGATGATCCGGAGCATGACCTGTGTAAACTTCGTCGCCAAACGGACGACCGCTGCGCTGAGCAGCTTCGGTGACCGCGGCGTAGAACTCCTCGGGCGTCACATGAGCCGAGCAAGAGGCCGCCAAAAGCAATCCGCCGGGACGAACTCGAGCGATAGAATGCATGGCCAATCGGTGATAGGCCTCGATGGCCCCGACGCGCTCAGTCTCGCGCTTGGCCAGCGAAGGCGGGTCACAAATGACGATGTCGAATTGTGCGGTGCTGCGTTCCAGCCAGGCGAAGGCGTCGGACTGCACCGATTCATGACGGGCCGCAGCGATGCGGGGATCGGCCGCATTGAGTTCAAAATTGCGGCGGGCCGACTCGAGGGCGTGCGGGGAAATGTCGAGGTCGGTCACACTGCGGGCACCGCCGCGGGCCGCGTGGAGTGAAAAGCCGCCGCTGAAGCTGAAGGCGTTGAGCACGTCCATGCCGGCCGAGCACTGACCGATGCGGCGGCGGTTGTCGCGCTGATCGAGGAAGAACCCGGTCTTCTGCCCCTTCACCACGTCGGACCAAAACCGGATGCCGTCCTCCAGAAACACCACGGAGCCTGCGGTGTCGTCACCCCAAAGATTTTGCCCATCCTGATAGCCGGCCTGCTCGAAGCTCGTGGCGGCGTTGCGACTGAGCCTCAAGATAATGCGCTCGGGCCTGAGGATAGCCTGAAGCCAACGGGTCAGGTTGGCCACGCGGGGAAGCCAGACGGCCGAGTACAGTTTGAGAACCAGCGTGCCCGCGTACTGGTCGACCACCATGGCCGGCCAACCATCGGATTCACCGTTGATCCACCTCAGGCCATTGGTCTGGTCGGTGGCTACACCTTGCCGTCGGGCCAGTGACGCGGCCATCCGATCATGCCACCAGGCGTCATCGACCATCACGGGTTTACCGGAGTGGAGGACTCGGAATCGGATCGGTGAATCCGGATCATAAAGACCCAGCGCCAGAAACCGGTCCTTGCGGTCGTACACCACCGCAATCTCGCCCGACACGCCTTCCCGGTTCATCTCACGGATACGCTCGCCGTAGACCCAAGGGTGCCCGGTGCGCACCGCGTACTCGGCGGCTGGGGTCAATCGCAATCGCAGACGAGGCTGCGCAGGCCCACCCGGAGCCGCAGGGGAGAGGCTCATGCCTGGAGCGAGGCCAGGACCTCGGGGTCACGGACGTCGACCCAACGGCCGGCTATTTGAAGCCCGGCCAGCACCTTGCTCTCGGCGATCATGGCCGACAACGCGTCGGTCAACTCGTACTCACCGCGCGGCGACTTCTCCAATCGGGCCGTGTACTCGAAGACCGACGGACGGAACAAATAAATGCCCGCGTTGTACCACACTGGCTTGCCCGGACGAATCCAGCCTTCGGAACGAAGCGTCTCCAACTGGGCGGCACTGGGCTTTTCGACCAAGCGGGTCAGGCAAAATTGAGCTTCATCAAAGAAGAACAGGCCTCCCTTGGTCACATCTTCACCAGCGGTCACGGTGAGCACGCCGTCGAATCGGCCGGATTGCCAGCGCTCGATCATGTGCCGGTAAGTCTCGGGCTTCACCAGGATGTCGCCATAGGTGAGCACGAAGTCGTCGCCCCCCACGAAGTCTTTGGCCAGTTCCGGAGCCTTGCCGGTGCCGTCTTGAACCACCTGACGGGAATAGCTCATCTGGACACCGAAGCGGGATCCGTCGCCGAAATGCGACTCGATGACCTCCGCGCGCCAACCGGTGATCAGGTGGAACTGGCGGACACCCACTTCCTTCAACCCTTCGACAATGTGCTCCAAAATAGGACGCCCCTGCACCGAGAGCATGGGTTTGGGGATCTCCTGGGTGAGGTCGCCCATGCGGGTTCCTTTTCCAGCAGCGAGGATGACAGCCTTGGTCATGATGCAACCCAGTGTGACCGAATCCCCACCGGGAAGGAAGCCTCAGCCGGATTCGATCCTGAAAAGACGAAGGGCTCCGGGAGTTGGAAACCCCTCGGAGCCCTGTCTTGAAATGACTGAAACGGCGACGAATCAGGCCAGTTTGACGGCTTTCTTCAGTTGGGCGCTCTTGACGGCCGCATCGACGATTTCCTGACCAATGCGGCTGATGGGAAGGCTCACCGGCCCCTCCAGCGGCACATTCTTGTCGAGGCAATGCAGCAGGTATTGGACAGGGTTCTGGTGGGGTGCCTTGGTTGCCGGCGCAGCAACCACGTGCGGCACGGGCTTTTTGCGAGTCTGCACAGTGACGTAGTCGTCGTAGTCGTAGCTGCTCACCGAGCCCTCGGTGCCCAAGATCACAAATCCGCACTTGGGCTGCGGCTGGATGATCCACGGATCGGTGAAGGTGCCCCAACGGGTCTCGAATTTGGACAAACCATGGGCATAGCGCGCGACGACAATGCTGTGTTCATCCACTTCAAGCCCGGCCGGTTCGTCAACCACGGCCGTCACTTCGATCGGGCGACGCCCACCCTGATACCAAGTACCCAAGGTGGTGCCATAGCCCAAATAATCGAGCAAAGATCCACCGCCGTGAGCCTTCTTGTAGAACCAGGAGTTCGGCTTCTCCTTGGCGACTTGGGCCGGAGTCTTCTCATCCTTGTCGGCGCCGTGGAACAACGGGCCGCGATTGCCACCGATATGCCACACGTTGAGCACTTCGCCAATCTTGCCACTGGAAACCAGCTCGTAGGCCTTGCGATGCGAGGCGACCCATTGGAGCGGCCAGTTGATCATCAGGCGCTGATCCTTGCCCATGCATTGGACCATGGCATCGGCTTCCTTCAGCGAGGCCGCAAAGGGTTTCTCAACCATGAGGTGCGCGCCGTAAGGAGCCACCTTCTTGACCCACTCTCCGTGCTTCGAGGCGGCCGGGCACAGCAGCACCACATCCGGCTTGGTCTTCTCGAGGCATTCCTTGTAGTCGGTGAAGGCACGGTCGCGGGCGACCAATCCCTTGCGAACCGCCTCTTCCATGCGAGCCGGCTGTTCGTCGCTGATCCCGACGATCTCGGCATTCGGATGCTCGTGGGCGTACCGAAGCAAATCGCCCATGTGGAAGTGGTCGAAGTTGATGCCAGCAATTTTCCAGGATCGTTTTTTCATTGGTCGAGGCCTTGGTCGAAGTGTTGAGCGAAGCGTGGTGAGAAAGGCATCGTGTGCGAAGTGCAAAATGGCGCAGCACTCCAGGGAGCGCGCCTGCCTTGAAGACCCTTTTGCCGAGCTTCCTTTCGACCTTCCGATG
>Ga0255096_1000772_pt1 | contig 14466 bp, 13 predicted proteins | sample Colum_Atlam_RepA_2_FD_188563 | JGI IMG/M metagenome (GOLD analysis project Ga0255096, IMG submission 188563) | Freshwater microbial communities from Columbia River, Oregon, United States - Colum_Atlam_RepA_8d | ecosystem: Environmental > Aquatic > Freshwater > River | place: USA: Oregon...
CTGCGCCGCTGTGGCCCGGCGAGGCTTTGGCTGCGGCGGTGCCGAAGCGCTTGGCCGAATTCACCGCCGGGCGCAGTGCAGCGCGACGGGCGATGGCGCAGCTTGGCTTGCCACCCGCGGCGGTGCCGATGCAGGCCGACCGGTCGCCGCTGTGGCCTGCATCGGTGACGGGCAGCATTAGCCATTGCGCGGGTTCCTGCATCGCCGCGATGGCGCATGCGCGTGATTATGCGGGCCTTGGTCTTGATCTGGAGCCGTTGCAGCCGCTGACGGCTGATCTGTGGCCGCTGGTGTTAACCCCGCAGGAATTGGCGCAACTGCCGCAGGAGCAACCGGGGCTGATGGCGCTGCAGATCTTTTGCGCCAAAGAGGCGGCCTATAAGGCGCAATATGCCCTGACCGGGCAGCTGTTTGATTTTCAAACGCTGGAGGTTGAGGTTCAGGGGCAGAATTTTGTCGCGCGGTTCCAGCACGCGGTGGGCCGGTTTGGCGTGGGGGCTTGCCTTGGTGGGGTGTTGCGGCGGGCGGCGGGCATTCAGGCGGCGCTGGTCTGGATTGCCTGAGCCATGCCGCAGCGCAGAGACGAATTTTCGTGCTTTACCGAAGGGTTGCGGTAATCTGTCGCAGGTAGGGGACTTGGGAGGGTTTGCCGATGAATAAACTGATCGCTTTGGTTTGCGTGATCAGCTGGTCAGGCTTTTGGGCCTTTGGCTATCTGGCGCTGTCGGCGGATTTTTCGAACACATCACAGGTGACGGTGGCAACCATTCTGGCCGCGGTTGGCTTTTTGACCGGCACTTTCGCCTATATCGCGTTGGGGCGGCACCACCACTAGCGCACCTTGGGCCGCATTTGGCCCAAGGCGATTGGTGTCAAATCAGGCAGCCAAGGCGGGCCGTTTGATTTGCGATGCGGCTTCCAGCACCAAAGGCCGCAGACCAGTGCCGCCAGCGTCCAACACTTCGAACAGGTGGCGGCGCATCCGGGGTTCCCAGAAGTCATTGATATGCGATGCCAAAAGCTCGACGCCTTCGGCGTGGGGCTTTGATTCCATGAACTTGGCAATCTGGTTGGCCATATAGATCAGCTTGGCGTGCGGGCCTTCATGCGGGGCGTTAAGCGACATGGGCTGTCTCCTTCGAAATGCGGTCGGTATGGGTGTAGGCCTCGAACCGGTCAGGGCGGGCGAGAGCGATCAGGGTGATGCCCGCCTGATCGGCAAGGGCAACAGCATGGGCGGTGGGGGCCGACACGGCGATCAGGATCGGCACCCCAAGGACAGCAACCTTTTGCACCATGTCGATGGAAACGCGGCTGGTCAGCACGACCGCGCCAGTGGGATGTGGCGTGCGGATCAGATGACCAGCAAGCTTATCAAGTGCGTTGTGGCGGCCAACATCTTCGCGCGCAGCCAGCAGTTTGCCAGACCAGAAGCCCGCGGCATGGGCGGCGCGGGTGGCATCGTGCAGCGGTTGCGCGCCGGGCAGGGCGGCTACGGCGGCCATGATGTCTGACGGCGTCATATGAAATGGGCTGGCCGGCACCACCGCCATTTTGCGGGTGGCTTCTTCCAGACTGTCGATGCCGCACAAGCCGCAACCGACTGGCCCCGCCATGGTGCGGCGACGCTTTGACAGGCGGGCTTCGGCGTCGTCGGCAAGCCAGATTTGCACATCAAGGCCGTGCGGGGTTTCAACCACCTCGACGCTTTCAATGTCTTGGGGCGTTGCGATGCCTTCGGTCAGGGCGAAACCATAGGCGAAATCGGTAAGGTCGGCGGGCGTTGCCATCATTACCGCTTGGGTTGATCCGTTGAAGGATAAAGCCACCGCCACCTCTTCCGGCAGCTCGCGGCTACCGGAGGTTGGTGCGCCTGCCCCGAAGGACAGGCGCGGAAGGGGACGGTGGGTTTGCATCACTCGGCCGCCGCGATCCGGCGCGACTTGGTGGCTTGGGCAGCGTATTCTTCCTGCCATTCCGACGGGCCGTTCGACGGCGACACCTGCACCGCTGTCACCTTGTATTCCGGGCAGTTGGTGGCCCAGTCCGAGAAATCGGTGGTGATGACGTTGGCTTGGGTGTCGGGGTGGTGGAAGGTGGTATAAACCACGCCCGGATTAACCTTGTCGGTGATGGTGGCACGCAGGCTGGTGTTGCCAGACCGCGAGGCCAGACGCACAAAGTCGCCATCCTTGATGCCGCGCACTTCGGCGTCATGCGGGTGGATTTCCAGCACGTCTTCGGCATGCCATGCCACGTTGGGCGTGCGGCGGGTCTGCGCGCCGACGTTATACTGCGACAGGATACGACCGGTGGTCAGCAACAGCGGGAAGCGCGGGCCGGTCTTTTCGTCGGTCGCGACATATTCGGTGTTGATGAACTTGCCCTTGCCGCGCACGAAGCCATCGACGTGCATCAAAGGTGTGCCTTCCGGCGCCTTTTCGTTGCACGGCCACTGGATCGAGCCCATGGTTTCCAGCTTTTCATAGGTCACACCGGCGAACGACGGCGTCGTCAGCGCGATTTCTTCCATGATCTGCATCGGGTGGGTGTAGGTCCAGTTGCCGCCCATTGCGTTGGCGAACATCTGGGTCACTTCCCAATCGGCATAGCCGTTGCGCGGGGCCATCACTTTGCGAACGCGGTTGATCCGGCGTTCGGCGTTGGTGAAGGTGCCGTCTTTTTCCAGGAAGGTCGACCCGGGGAAGAACACATGCGCGTAGTTTGCGGTTTCGTTCAGGAACAGGTCATGCACGATCACGCATTCCATCGCTGCCAGACCGGCCGCGACGTGCTTGGTGTCGGGGTCGGATTGCAGGATGTCTTCGCCTTGGCAATACAGGCCCTTGAAAGTGCCCTCAACCGCGGCGTCCAGCATGTTGGGGATGCGCAGACCCGGCTCTGGGTCGATTTGCACGCCCCAAGCCTTTTCGAAGATGTCGCGCACGGCGTCGCCCTTGACGTGGCGATAGCCCGGCAGTTCGTGCGGGAATGACCCCATATCGCACGAGCCTTGCACGTTGTTCTGGCCGCGCAGCGGGTTCACGCCAACGCCCGGACGACCGATGTTGCCGGTCATCATCGCAAGGTTGGCGATGCCAATAACGGTGGTCGACCCTTGGCTGTGTTCGGTGACGCCCAGACCGTAGTAGATCGCGGCATTGCCACCGGTTGCGTAAAGCCGCGCGGCGGCGCGCACTTCAGACGCTTTCACGCCGGTCAGCATTTCGACGGCTTCGGGCGAGTTCTGCGGCTGGCTGACAAATTCAGCGTAGTCTTGGAATTCGTCCCAATCGCAGCGGTCTTGGATGAAGGCCGCATCGAACAGGCCTTCGGTCACGATCACATGCGCCAAAGCGGTGACGACGGCGACGTTGGTGCCGGGGGTCAGTGCAAGGTGATGCGCGGCGCGGATATGCGCGCTTTCGACCATTTCGGTACGACGCGGGTCGATCACGATCAGCTTGGCACCCTGACGGATGCGCTTTTTCAAGCGGCTGGCAAAGACCGGGTGGCCCGACGCCGGGTTGGCGCCGATGACGATGGCGACATCGGTGTGTTCAACCGAATCAAAGTCCTGCGTGCCAGCCGAGGTGCCAAGCGTTTGGCCCAAACCATAGCCGGTGGGCGAATGGCAGACGCGGGCGCAGGTGTCGGTGTTGTTGTTCATGAACACCGCACGGGTCAGCTTTTGCACCAGATAGGCTTCTTCGTTGGTGCAGCGCGACGAGGTGATCACGCCAACCGACTGACGGCCGTATTTGGTCTGAATGCCCTTCATCTTGGCGGCGGCGAAATCCATCGCCTCGGTCCAGGACACTTCTTTCCAAGGATCGTTGATGCTGTCGCGGATCATCGGGTTCAGAATGCGGTCCTTGTGCGACGCATAGCCATAGGCGAAGCGGCCCTTGACGCAGGAGTGGCCACGGTTGGCCTTGCCGTGCTTGTAGGGCACCATGCGCACCAGTTCGTCACCGCGCATTTCGGCTTTGAACGAACAACCAACGCCACAATAGGCGCAGGTGGTGATCACCGAGCGTTCGGGCGTGCCGATTTCGATGACGGATTTTTCTTGCAGCGTTGCGGTCGGGCAAGCTTGCACACAAGCGCCGCACGATACGCAATCGGACGACAGCGCGTTGTCGGTTTTGGCGCCGAACGACACGCGGCTATCAAAGCCACGGCCTTCGATGGTCAGCGCGAAGGTGCCCTGCACTTCTTCGCAAGCGCGGACGCAGCGCGAGCAGACGATGCATTTCTGCGGATCATAGCTGAAATACGGGTTGGAATCGTCGCGCGGGATATAGTTGGGGTTGGCGACGCCCGAGTTGTCTTTGACCTTGAAATGGGTGTCGATGGCTTCGTAACGCACATCGCGCAGGCCAACGGCCCCAGCCATATCCTGCAATTCGCAATCGCCATTGGCCGAGCAGGTCAAGCAATCCAGCGGGTGGTCCGAAATATAAAGCTCCATCACGCCACGGCGCAGTTGCTTCAACTTGGAGTTCTGGGTGTGCACCTTGAGGCCTGCAGCAACCGGGGTGGTGCAAGAGGCGGGCGTGCCATTGCGGCCTTCGATTTCAACCAGACACAGCCGGCACGAGCCAAAAGCGTCGATGCTGTCGGTGGCGCAAAGTTTCGGCACCGAAATGCCGATTTCTGCCGCCGCGCGCATGATCGAGGTGCCTTCCGGCACAGTCACGTCAAAACCGTCGATGTTCAGCGTGACCATTTGTTTGGATTTGGCAGCAGGGGTGCCGAAATCGCGGTCGGGAATGATGAAGTCTTTCATTCGGCGGCTTCCTTCATGGTGTTGAAGTCGTCTGGAAAATGGGTCAGCGCGGACATCACCGGGTAGGGGGTGAAGCCGCCAAGCGCGCACAGCGAGCCTGATTTCATGGTGTTGCACAGGTCGGCCAGCAGCGGCTTGGCATCTGCGTCGCCACGGGCAATCCGGTCTAGCGTTTCAACACCGCGCACGGCGCCGATGCGGCAGGGGGTGCATTTGCCACAAGATTCGATGGCGCAGAATTCCATCGCAAAGCGGGCCATGCCCAGCATATCGGCGCTGTCATCGAACACGGTCAAACCGGCGTGGCCGATCAACCCGTCTTTGCCCGCGAATTCTTCGTAGCCGAACGGCGTGTCGAACAGGGCGCGCGGGAAATAGGCACCCAGCGGGCCACCAACCTGCACGGCTTTCACCGGGCGGCCCGAAGCGGTGCCGCCTGCGATCTTGTCAACGATTTCGCCAAGGGTCAGGCCAAAGGCGATTTCATAAAGGCCGCCATGTTTGACGTTGCCCGCGATTTGCAGCGGGATGGTGCCACGCGACCGGCCAAGACCGAAGTTCTTGTAATGCTCGGCGCCTCTTTCGAAGATCACCGGCACCGAAGCCAGCGAGATCACGTTGTTGACCACGGTGGGCTTGGCCATGAAGCCTTCCAGTGCGGGCAGCGGCGGCTTGGCGCGCACGATGCCGCGCTTGCCTTCAAGGCTGTTCAGCAAAGAGGTTTCTTCGCCGCAGACATAAGCGCCTGCGCCTACGCGGATTTCGATGTCAAACGCCGGGCCGGTGCCCAGAACCGACGCGCCCAACACGCCTTCGGCTTGTGCTGCGCGCACGGCGTTTTGCATCACCTGGATGGCGATGGGGTATTCGGACCGGATATAGACAAAGCCCTTGGTCGCCCCGGTGGCCAGACCGGCGATGATCATGCCTTCGATCAGCGTGAAGGGGTCGCCTTCCATCAGCATGCGGTCGGCAAAGGTGGCGCTGTCGCCTTCGTCGGCGTTGCAGACAATGTATTTACGGTCGGCTTGCGCTTCGGAAACGGTTTTCCATTTGATGCCGGTCGGGAAGCCCGCACCGCCACGGCCCCGCAGGCCAGAGTTGGTGACTTCGGCCACCATGGCGGCTTTATCCATGCCTAAAGCGCGGGTCAGGCCGGTCAGGCCGCCATGCGCTTTGTAATCGGCCAAGGACAGCGGGTCGATCACGCCGACGCGGGCGAAGGTCAGGCGGGTTTGCGCCTTCATCCACGGCAGATCATCGGTCAGGCCCAAGGCTTTGGGGTGGGCGGCCAGATCACCGAACAGGGCCGGCACGTCCGACAAGGTCAGCGGGCCAAAGGCCACGCGACCGGCAGCGGTTTCGACTTCGGCCATCGGTTCCAGCCAGACCATGCCGCGCGAACCGTTGCGCACCAGATCGACGGTAACGCCTTTGGCGCGGGCATGGGTGTGAATGGCGTCAGCGATATCATCGGCGCCAAGGGCAACGGCGGCGGAATCAAGCGGCAGGTAAATCTTCATTTCAGACCCCCAAGGATTGCGTCAATGCGGGCTTCGTCAACACGGCCAACCAGTTTGCCATCAACGATGGCAGCAGGACCACAAGCGCACAGGCCAAGGCAGAACACCGGCTCCAGCGTTACTTTGCCGTCTTTGGTGGTTTCATGCCATTCGATGCCCAAGGCTTTTTGCGCATGAGCGGCAACACGGTCTGCGCCCATCGATTTGCACGATTCAGCGCGGCACAGTTTCAGCACATGATTGCCCGCCGGATTTTCGCGGAAATCGTGATAAAAGCTCATCACGCCATGCACTTCGGCCCGCGACAGGTTCAGATCTTGGGCAATGATCGGCAGCGCGTCTTGCGGCACATAGCCGAATTCGGCCTGAATGGCGTGGAGGATTGGCAGCAACGGCCCCTCCATCCCTTTGTGAGCGTTCAGGATTTCCCCGACGCGGGAGGTCACTTCGACGGAATCAAGCATATGGGCGGCCCTTTGGTAACTTGCGCCCGTGATACGCCGATTGATAGCAAAATCAATATTGATATATCGTCATTCAATAGGCGCAGCCTATCAAGCCTGCGATCAGCGCAGCCGGATCGCCAGCCGCGCGGCTTCGTCCATCAGTGCTTGCAGCACCGGGGTTTGCGGGTCGCGCTTGGCGGTGATCAGGCCGACAAGGTGTTCGGCTTCGGGTTCGACAATCGGGATCGCCACAAGACCCTGACCGGTGAACATCTCTGCCAGTTTCATCGGCACGACCGACGCCCACAGCCCGGATTTCACATGCGCCACCAGTGCGATGGTGGAATTCGATTCCACCGTTGGTGCGATGCGGGCGCCGACTTCGGCCAGATGCTGATTGACGATGCGGCGGTTTTGCATGTCAGAGGTCAGCAGGCACAGCGGTTCGGCGGCGACCTCGCTCCACGTTACCTGCGCGCGGTCTGCCAAGGGTGAGGTGGGCGCGCAGAGATAGCGATAGAATTCGGTGTAAAGTGGGGTCTGGGTCACACGGCCCAAGGGTTCGTTATCAAGATAGGTGATGCCTGCATCAAGTTCGAGGCTTTCGATCCCCGCCAGAATTTCGGCAGAGGTGCGCGACAGGATGGTGACGCGCATATTGGGGTGGCGGGCGGTAAACGGCGCGGTCAGATCGGCCACCATTGGCAGCGCGGTGGGAATGACGCCGACACGCAGGTTGCCCGACAGCCCGGCATGCACCGACCGCATTTCGTCTTTCAGCGCCCGCATGTCACCAACGATGCGCCGCGCCCAATCCAGCACCCGTTGGCCTTCGGGCGTTAGCCCCTGAAACCGGCTGCCGCGAAACACCAGTTGCACGCCAAGTTGATCTTCCAACTGGCGGATGGCCGATGAAAGGCTGGGCTGGGTGACGCGGCAAACCTCTGCGGCGCGGCCAAAATGCCGTTCATTGGCAAGGGCGATGAACATTTCCAGCTTGTCGATCATGCGTGCAAGGTGGCGGGGAACGGCGCGATGTGCAAGGCGGGTTGATCCGGCAGTGGCGCGCGGCGTGGCTATTTTGGCCAAGATGGCGCGCGAAGCTGGTGTTGGGCAGTTGTGCCGAAGCAGGCGACAGCCTAGTTTGACGCTATGATGAACCTCATCCCCTTTTTGAAGCGCAAGCCTGTGGTGCCGGTGATCCGGCTGGCGGGCAGGATTGGCACGGGCCGCAACGCCCTGAATGACGCGGGCCTAGAGCCGCTGTTGGAAAAGGCGTTTAAATCGAAACCGGCGGCGGTGGCGCTGGTGATCAACTCGCCGGGCGGGTCGCCGGTGCAATCCAGCCTGATCGCGGCACGGGTGCGGCGCTTGGCGGATGAACATGGGGTAAAGGTGCATGCCTTTATCGAAGATGTGGCGGCGTCGGGCGGCTATTGGCTGGCCTGTGCGGCGGATGAGATTTGGGTCGATGCCTCGTCGCTAGTCGGGTCAATCGGGGTGATTTTCGCGTCGTTCGGCTTTCCCGAGGCGATGGCGCGGCAGGGTATTGAACGCCGGGTGGTGACGGCGGGGCGGTCGAAAAGCTTTGCTGACCCGTTCTTGCCGCAAAAGCCCGAAGACATAGCCCGCCTGCGCGCCTTGCAAGACCCGATTCATGCGGCGTTCATCGCCCATGTGAAGGCGCGGCGCGGGGCGCGACTTGCTGACACCGACCTGTTCAATGCCGATATCTGGGTGGGCCAAGGTGCGGCCGATGTGGGGTTGGTGGATGGTGTTGCGCATCTGGTGCCAAAGCTGAAACAGCTTTATGGCGACAAGGTACGTCTGCAGCCGCTGGGGCAAAAGCGCGGCTTGCTAAGCCGGTTTGGCCTTAATCTGGCCCAAGATGCGCTGACAACCGTAGAGGAGCGCGCGCTTTGGGCGCGGTATGGGCTATGATCAAGGGCGTCTTGTTCTTCTTGCTGGTGATGGTGGCGATTGGCATGGTTGGCAACGCGCTGGCCCCCGGTGCGATTGGGCGGTCGATAAAAAAACGAATGGGCGTGGGAAAACCCGCGACATGTGGGCGCTGCGGGCGCTATGTGATCGGCTCTAAGGGCTGCGACTGCAAGAAGGGCTGACACATGCGGGCATTGGTAACCGGAGCGGGCAAGCGACTTGGCCGCGAGATGGCGCTGTATCTGGCCCGGCGCGGCTATGACGTGGCGGTGCATTATGCCAGCTCGCGCAAAGATGCCGAGGCGCTTGCCAAGGAAATCACCGAACTTGGCCGCAAGGCGGTGGCGTTGCGGGCCGATCTGCTGATTGAAACGCAGGTTGAAAAGCTGATCGGGTCGGCGGTGCAGGGGCTGGGCGGGCCGCTGACGGTTCTGATCAACAACGCTTCGGTGTTCGAATACGACAACATCAAGACCGCGACCCGCAAAAGCTGGGATCGCCACATGGAAAGCAATTTGCGCGCGCCGTTCGTGCTGATGCAGGGCTTTGCCGCGCAGGTGCCGGAAGCGGGCGTTGACAGCGCAGGAGAGCCGATTGCGCGCGGGCTGGTTGTCAACATGATCGACCAGCGGGTTTACAAACTGACGCCGGAATTCATGAGCTATACTTTGGCCAAAATGGGTCTTTGGGCGCTGACCCAGACGGCGGCGCAGGCGCTTGCACCGCAGATCAGGGTCAACGCCATCGGTCCGGGGCCAACCCTGCAAGGCGCGCGGCAAAGCGACAGCCACTTTGCCCGCCAACGCGCGGCCACGGTGTTGAAGCGTGGCGCAAACCCGGCCGATATCACCGCAGCGCTTGGCTTTTTCCTGGATTCGCCGGGGGTGACGGGGCAGTTGATTGCGGTTGATGGCGGCCAGCATTTGGCGTGGCAGACCCCGGATGTACTGGGGGTTGAGTGAGCTTTGACCAAGGGGCAACGACAAGTTGTCCACTTTTGGCGTTTCGTTCACATTCTCTTTACAATTATCCTGCTTTTTCAGATGTTTGCCAGAAGATAAAAAATTTACCAAGCAAAATCAATGACTTGGTAAATTGCCTAAAAAATAGGCAAACCGGTGAACTGGGCTGAAAACAAGGGGATTTTCGCGGTTCTGAAAACTTCTCCGCAATGTTATCCACAGAAACCGTGGACAGCTTTGCCCTTGCTCTGGCGCGGGGATCGTTGCAGCACAAATGTAGAATCGATGACTCTTAGACTGGGCTTTGCGAATGACCGAAGTGGCGCAATCTGGGCATGACGTTATTCAGGGATACCTGAAAACTTTGGACGGCAGCCCGGGCGTTTACCGGATGCTGAATGCCGCGTCAGAGGTGCTTTACGTTGGCAAAGCGCGCAATCTGAAGGCGCGGGTTTCGAATTATGCGCGGCCGTCGGGGCATTCCGGGCGGATCGCGCGGATGATTTCTGAAACCGTGTCGATGATGTTCCTGACGACACGGACGGAAACCGAGGCGCTGCTGCTCGAGCAGAACCTGATCAAGCAGTTGAAGCCGCGCTATAACGTGCTGCTGCGCGACGACAAAAGCTTTCCCAACATTCTGATCAGCCGCGAGCATCCGTTTCCGCAGTTGAAAAAACACCGCGGCAAGCGCAGCGAAAAGGGCAGTTACTTTGGCCCGTTTGCCAGCGCGGGGGCGGTGAACCGGACGTTGAACCAGTTGCAGAAGGTGTTCTTGCTGCGCAACTGTTCGGACGCGATGTTTGAAAGCCGCACGCGGCCGTGTTTGCAGTATCAGATCAAGCGCTGTGCGGCGCCTTGCACCGGCAAGATTGATGCGGCGGGCTATGCCGGGTTGGTTGCCGATGCCGAACGGTTTCTAGAGGGCAAGACCACCACGGTGCAGGCCAACCTTGCGGCCGAGATGGCGGCGGCGTCAGAGGCGATGGAGTTTGAACGCGCCGCGGCCCTGCGAGACCGGATCAAGGCGTTGACGCAGGTGCAGCAGGCGCAGGGGATCAACCCGCGTGGGGTGCCCGAGGCGGATGTCATCGCGCTGCATCTGGAAAGCGGGCAGGCTTGTGTGCAGGTGTTCTTCATTCGCGCCAATCAAAGCTGGGGCAACCGCGATTTCTATCCGCGCACCGGTGCGGGCGCGGATGAGGCCGAGATTTTGGAAGCCTTCCTTGCGCAGTTCTACGATGACAAGGAACCGCCCAAGCTGATCCTGCTGTCGCATGGCGTCGAGAACGAGGATCTGGTGACAGAGTTGCTGTCGGAGCGGGCGGGTCGCAAGGTTGAACTGGCGGTGCCGCAGCGGGGCGAGAAGGCCGAGTTGGTGGAAAACGCCGCCCGCAACGCCAAGGAAAGTCTGGCGCGCAAGATGTCGGAAACGACGACGCAGAACAAGCTGCTGGCGGGATTGGCCGAAGCGTTTGATCTGGATGCGCCGCCGACGCGGATCGAGGTTTACGATAACGCGCATATTCAGGGCAGCGATGCGGTGGGTGGCATGATTGTGGCGGGGGCCGAGGGCTTCTTGAAGTCGCAGTATCGCAAGTTCAACATCCGGTCAGAGGCCGGCAAGAACAGCGATGACTTTGGCATGATGCGCGAAGTGATGACGCGGCGGTTTGAACGGCTGTTGAAAGAAGATCCCGACCGCAAGTCGGATGCCTGGCCGGATCTGTTGCTGGTGGACGGCGGGGCGGGGCAGGTTTCGGCGGTGGCGGGGATTTTGGCAGAGCTGGGCGTGGATGATATTGCCATGGTGGGCGTCGCCAAGGGGATCGACCGCGATGCCGGCAAGGAAGAATTCTACCGGGTGGGCCAGCCGGTGATGGCGCTGCAGCGCAATGATCCGGTGCTGTATTTCATCCAACGGCTGCGCGATGAGGCGCACCGCTGGGCGAACGGGGCGCATCGGGCGAAGCGGGCGAAGGTGGTGTCGATCACGCCGCTGGATGATATTCCGGGCGTCGGGGCCACGCGGAAGCGGGCGTTGCTAGCGCATTTCGGGTCGGCCAAGGCGGTTAGCCGCGCCGGGCTTTCGGACCTGATGGCGGTGCCGGGGATTTCCGAGGCGATGGCAAAAGTGATCAACGACTTTTTCAGCACCAAGGGCTAGTGTCGCACTGACGGACAGATTTTGCGCCTATAAGATTCAAGGGATTATAGGCGCGACTTTACCAAGCCTTAACACTTCGCCGCAAAACGCTAGGCGGAATGGGGCACATTTCAAGCCCCGTGGCGGTGCATCCGTGCACAGCCCAACCGCCGATTCCGCCCGTTGTCTTTGCCGTCAGACTTGGCACTGTTCGCCATCTTGTCAGGCTTTGAAAAGGATTCAAGAATGACTTTGACTGCGCTGTTTACGCCCTATGTGATGGGCCCGCTTCGTTTGAAAAACCGGCTGGTGATGAACCCGATGACGCGCTGCCGCGCTGATGTCGATGCGGTGCCGACCGCGATTATGGCAGACTATTATGGCCAGCGGGCCAGCGCCGGGTTGATCATCACCGAAGGCGTCGCGCCCAGCCCGAACGGCCGTGGCTATGCCCGCACGCCGGGTTTGTGGAATGACGCGCAAGTTGCGGCTTGGCGTCCGGTGACGGCGGCGGTGCATGCCAAGGGCGGCGCGATCTTTGCCCAGATCATGCATACTGGGCGGGTCAGCCATGCGGGCAACATGCCTGCGGGCGCCAAGGTGGTTGCGCCGTCAGCGATTGCGCTGGCTGGGCAGATGTACACCGATGCGGATGGCATGCAGGATTATCCGGTGCCGCAAGCGATGACCGAGGCCGATATTGCACAGGCCAAGGCCGAATTTGTGACCGCCGCCAAGAACGCCATTGCGGCGGGGTTTGATGGCGTGGAGTTGCACGGCGCGAACGGCTATCTGCTGGAACAGTTCCTGTCGCCCGATACCAACCAGCGCAGTGACGCCTGGGGTGGCAGCGTGGCCAAGCGCATCCGCTTTGTTGTGGAAGTGGCGCAGGCTGTGGCTGCGGCGATTGGCGGCGATAAAGTTGGCATCCGGCTTTCGCCCTATGGCACGGCGTCGGGGATGGCGGCGTACGCCGAGGTTGACGAAACCTATCTGACGCTGACCAAGGCTTTGGCCGAGGCCGGGTTGCTGTATGTGCACCTGGTGGACCATGCGGCGATGGGCAACCCGGCGATTCCGGCCGAACTGCGCGATGGGTTGCGCAAGGCATGGCCGCGCAGCTTTATCACCGGCGGCAGCTTTGATGGCGAAACCGCGGCGGCAGCAGTGGCAAGTGGCGCGACCGATCTTGCGGGTTTTGGCCGTGCGTTCATTTCCAACCCCGATCTGGTAGAGCGGCTGCAAAACGGTCTGGCGCTTGCCGCGCCGGATTTTGCCACCTTTTACACGCCGGGTGTGGCGGGCTATTCCGACTACCCGACCGCGTAAGCCGGGGCTGGCCGGGAAAAACGGCTAAAAAACCTGCAAGGGCTGTGGCGCAAGCTGCGGCCCTTTGCAATTTTGACGTGCAGGGCCGCACCTTGGTCGCGTTGGTATAGCGGGTTGCGCAAATGCGCACAGATGCGGTGCGGCTGCTGCAATTGCGAGACTCGTGCTGCGGGTGCATATCGGCTGCATAGAATTCATCGCAACACTGCTTCCTGATAGGGACCACGCAAATGACCAATATTCTTCGCATCGAATCGTCGATCAAACCGGCTGGCGCTGTTTCGCGCAAACTGACCGACCGGATCATGGACAAAGTTCTGGCTGCAAACCCGGGCGCAAACGTCGTCACCCGTGACTTGTCGGCTGGTGTGCCGCAGATCGACGGCGCTTGGCTGGGCGCGATCTTCACCCCGGCAGACGACCGCAACGCTGACCAAAAAGCCACCGCTGCTTATGCAGACGAGCTGCTGGCCGAAGTGAAAGCCGCTGACCTGCTGGTTATCGCACTGCCGGTTTACAACTTTGGCGTTCCGGCACAGCTGAAGTCGTGGATCGACCAACTGGCCCGTAAAGGCGAAACCTTCAACTACACCGAAACCGGCCCGGTTGGCCTGTTGACCGGCAAGCGCGCGATCGTTGCGTTCTCGTCGGATGGCACCAAGATCGGTTCGGAAATCGACTTCGCGTCGGGCTATGTCCGCCACATGCTGGGCTTCTTCGGCATCACCGACGTGCAGTTCGCTGCTGCTGACGCGATTGCTTACGGCCCGGACGCTGCAATGGCGAAAGCCGAAGCAGAAGTCGACGCGCTGGTCGCCTAAGATTTTTCGAAGCTATGAAGAAGGCCCCGGAGCGATCCGGGGCCTTTTTTATTGGCTGGGGTTATTCTTCGACGACGTCGTCGCCGCCATCCCCGCCATCATCACCCGAATCGCCTGCGTCATCGGCGGGTTCATCCCCACCGGCGTCGCCGCCATCATCCACCGCATCGCCACCGTCTTGGCCATCATCGGCGGCGGCTTCGTCGTTTGCTGCCTCGTCGCTGGCGGCTTCATCGGCGGCGGTGTCTTCGGCAACTGCTTCTTCGGTGACGGTTTCTTCCGAGGTCATTTCCGAAGTGAATTCTTCGGAGGTGATGCTTTCTTCGATGGTGGTTTCCGAAGACGCATAGCTTTCGCTGATTTCGGTCGAATATTCGGCGTAGAATTCGGAATAGCTAAAGCTTTCATAGCTATAGGCCGACCAGGTTTCGATGGTGGTGACTTCGATCACCTGTGTCCAGCTTTCCAGCGTGATGGTGGCGTTCGAGCTGTAGGCGGTGCCGGCA
>Ga0255096_1000776_pt1 | contig 14413 bp, 14 predicted proteins | sample Colum_Atlam_RepA_2_FD_188563 | JGI IMG/M metagenome (GOLD analysis project Ga0255096, IMG submission 188563) | Freshwater microbial communities from Columbia River, Oregon, United States - Colum_Atlam_RepA_8d | ecosystem: Environmental > Aquatic > Freshwater > River | place: USA: Oregon...
CCATACTTGCGCAGGGGTTTGACCTTGCCACAGCTGCCCGGCTGGCAGTTTGTGCGCACAGCAAAGCGGCCGATCTAGCTGCCGCCGAGGGTGGCGAACGCGGACTGCTGGGTAGCGATCTGTTTCCCCATTTGCGCAAACTGATGAATCCATGATTGCCCCGCTCTTCCTGGCCGACGAAGCGGCCACGCTGGCCCTTGGCCAGCATATCGCCACTGTCACCGGCGGCCGCGGCCTGGTAACTCTGAAAGGCGACCTAGGCAGCGGCAAAACGACGCTGAGCCGCGGTCTGATCCGGGCACTCGGCCACACTGGCGCTGTCAAAAGCCCCACCTTTACGCTGGTTGAGCCCTATGACCTCGGCAGCACGCATGTTTTGCACTATGACCTGTACCGGCTGAATGACCCGGAAGAGCTGCACTTTCTCGGTGTGCGCGACTTTCTCGACGAAAACACCCTGACATTGGTCGAATGGCCCGAGCGTGGTCGGCACTGGTTGCCGGCTCCCGATCTGGCCATGCATTTGGCAGTCAGCGGCAGTGGTAGACAGGCAAGCTGGCAGGCCCACACCCCGCGCGGCGAGCAATGGAGCCTGGCTTTGGAGCAACTTATACAATCTTTCTAGAATTATTCTGGCTTTATTCTTCAAGCGATTGTAAATTATGGAATTATCTCCATACCGATCGCAGCAAAATGAAGGTTTTCATCACCATCCTGCTTGGCTTGATCGCTTGCTGCGGCTGCCTGCCATCGGCGATGGCTGCAAAGGTGCAGGGAGTGCGCAGCTATCGTGCGCCGGAATATACCCGGCTGGTGTTTGATCTCGACTCCCCACCGCAATACACACTGAATACCAAGGATCCGGTGCAAGTGGTGATCGACCTCGAGGACTCCGTCCTCGCCGCCCGCTTCGACGACATCAACCTGACAGATACTCCGATTGCCAGTATCAGCAGTGCAGCTCTCGACAATGGGGGAGTGCGGGTAGTGCTGGCGCTACGGACCAAGGTGGACCCACGCAGTTTCGCGCTTGGCAAGAATGAGCAATACGGTGACCGGCTGGTGCTCGACCTCTACGATGTTGGAGCAGCGCCCGCTTCTTCTGCGGCGGCGGTACCAACCGCCGCGGGCCGCCCAGAGCGCCAAGCCGACAACAGCCCCGATACGATCGCCGCCCTGACCGCCAGCCTTGATGACGGTGGCAAACGCGACATCATCGTCGCCATATCGGCCGGCCACGGCGGTGATGATCCCGGCGCCATTGGCGTCAAACGTCTGCAGGAAAAACAGGTCACCCTCGCCATCTCGCGTGAATTGGCTGCGCAACTGAACCAGATCGACGGCTACAAGGCCGTGCTGATCCGCGACGGCGATTACTACGTTGGCTTGCGCGAGCGTATAGGCAAGGGTCACGATGCCAATGCCGATCTGTATCTCGCAATCCACGCGGATGCCGCGGACAACAAGAATGCTACCGGCGCTACCGTGTACGCGTTGTCGGATCGCGGGGCTACCAGTGAGCAGGCCCGACGGCTTGCCGACAAGGAGAACAATTCCGATCTGATCGGCGGTGTCGGCACGGTCAGCCTCAATGACAAGGATGCAATGCTCGCCAGCGTGCTGCTCGATCTCAGCATGACCGCTAGCGTCGCAACCAGTCTCGACATCGGCAACTATCTGATCAACTCGCTGAGCCCAGTAACTCGTATGCGCCGTCGCAATGTCGAACAAGCAGCCTTCGTCGAGCTCAAGTCGGCCGACATCCCGTCACTGTTGATCGAGTCCGGCTACATCACCAACGCAGATGATGCCAAGCAGCTCGACTCCTCCTCGTGGCGCAAACAGTTTGCCGGCGCCTTGACCAATGGCATTACACGCTGGTTCCACGAACGCCCACCGCGCGGCACACTGATTGCCTGGAAACAGCAGAACAGCGGCGAAACAGCCTCCGCGCCTTCCAACTACACGGTTCGCAGTGGCGATTCGCTGTCGATGGTCGCCGCGCGCTTCCATGTGACGATGGCCGCACTGAAAGAAGCGAACGATCTCAGACGTGATTCGATCCAGGTCGGCCAGGTACTGAAAATTCCGGGAGCAGCACCGGCACCGGCGGCGTTCAAAGAACACACGATCGCGCACGGCGAAACGCTGTCGCAGATTGCCGACAGCTACTCGGTATCGCTCGACGCAATCCGGGCCACCAACCAGTTGAAGAGTGATACCATACGACCAGGTCAGGTTCTCAAGATCCCCACGTCGTAAGTGTCCAATTCGTCAGCGTCATCCGCCTCCCGCATCCATCTGCTAAGCCAGCGCCTGTGCAACCAGATTGCGGCTGGTGAAGTAGTTGAACGTCCTGCCTCTGTCGTCAAGGAGCTGCTCGAGAACAGCCTCGATGCCGGCGCCGATCGCATTGACATCGATCTTGAACAGGGCGGCGTCAAACTCGTGCGTATCCGCGACAACGGAGGCGGCATCGAAAAAGACGATCTGCCGCTCGCGCTGAGCCGCCATGCAACCAGCAAGATCAGCACACTCGACGATCTCGAAGCGATCGCGAGTCTCGGCTTCCGTGGTGAGGCTCTTGCCAGTATCAGCTCAGTCTCACGCCTATCGCTGGTATCGCGCACCGGTGCCAGTGACGCTGGTTGGCAGGTGGAAGCCGAAGGCCGCGATATGGCAGCGATGGTGACTCCGGCAGCAGCACCGATCGGCACGTGTGTCGAAGTGCGCGATCTGTTTTTCAACACGCCTGCACGTCGCAAATTCCTGCGTACCGAACAAACCGAATTCCAGCGCATCGAAGACATGGTAAAGCGGGTAGCGTTGAGTCGCTTCAGTGTCGGCTTCACTTTGCAGCATAACCAGCGCGTAGTACATCGTTTCGAAAAGGCCCGCACCCCGACAGAACAGCAGCGCCGTGTAGCCCAGGTGTGTGGACCCGCCTTCATCGAAAGTTCGGTACATGTCGATTTCGACAATAACGGCATGAAGCTGTCGGGCTGGGTATCGCTGCCCACCTTCTCGCGCAGTCAGCAGGATCTACAGTATTTTTATGTTAACGGCCGCGTGATACGCGACAAGCTTGTGGCACATGCCATCAAGCAGGCGTATCGCGATGTGCTGCATGAAGGCCGTCACCCTGCCTTTGTGCTCTATCTGGAACTCGATCCGGCACTGGTCGATGTCAACGTGCATCCGACCAAACACGAAGTGCGTTTCCGTGACGGCAGGCTGGTGCATGATTTCCTGTTCAGTGCGCTACATCGTTCGCTGGCAGATGTACGGCCGGATCCCGCATCAGCTGCTCCTGCATCCGCTTTCGCCGCCGGAGGCGGCTTCGGCGGGACAAGTCCGACTGACGCTGATCGTGGCATCAGTGAACAAACGCGCATGCCCTTGTTTTCGCCGGGAGTGGTGAACTACGCGATTAGCAGCAACCACACGCCGTCAGTTTCCCAAGTGCGCAATCAGCTCGCGAGCTATAACGATTTCCGATCCGATGCAGCAGCAACGCCCGATTCTCCACCATATGCAGACGTCCCTCCGCTTGGCTATGCATTGGCACAACTCCACGGCATCTACGTGCTCGCGCAGAACGTACACGGGCTGGTGATTGTTGATATGCATGCTGCGCATGAGCGACTCACCTATGAACACATGAAGTCTGCTGCTGATGCAGACGGAATCAAGGCACAGCCGTTATTGGTACCCCTGGCAGTTGCCGTCAGTGAAGCGGAAGCCGATTGCGCGGAATCACAGGCAGAAGCATTGTCACAATTGGGATTGGGGGTTGAACGACTGGGCCCGGAAACGCTGAGTATGCGGCAGATTCCGGCGATTCTGCGCAATGCCAATGTCGAGCAACTACTGCGCGATGTGCTGTCAGACCTGCGCGAACACGGCAGCACTGACCGTATTCGAGCCGCCCGCGATGAAATCCTTGGAACAATGGCGTGTCACGGCTCAGTGCGCGCCAACCGCCAACTCAGTGTGCCGGAAATGAATGCGCTGCTGCGCGAGATGGAACGCACCGAGCGCAGTGGCCAGTGCAATCACGGCCGGCCCACCTGGCATCAGGTCTCTGTGGCCGAACTGGATCGGCTGTTCAAGCGAGGACAGTAGGCACTGCCTGCTCGGGCCAGTAACGCTGCAGCAATGCCTGTTGCACGGCCATATCACCACTTGTCATGAATCGGACTGTGGCAGCGCTGCTACTGGTCGTCAGCAATTGCTGCAACTGCAAGCGCCGCTGCAATTCCTTAGCCACCGCATCACCGGCATCGACGATGCGCAAACTACCGCCGCCAACCTCGGCAATCTGCTGCTTGATCAGGGAATAGTGAGTACAGCCCAGCACCAATGTGTCAGCACCTTGTGCCTGCATCGGCGCAATATAACTGCGCAGCAATGCAAGCAGTTCACCTTCGTCGAACTGTGGCTGTTCGATCAATTCGACCAGTCCTGTACCGGCGCGCGTCAGAATCTGCACGCGATCACTGAAGCGGCTTTGCAGGTTGATGAATTTGTCGCTGGCAATGGTGCCGCTCGTCGCGAGCACTCCGACAACACCCGATCGGCTCTGCTCCGCCGCCGGCTTTACTGCGGGTTCCACACCGACAACAGGAATGGCATAACGTTCCCGCAGCAGCGTGATCGCCGCAGCGGTTGCGGTATTACAGGCAACCACAACCGCTTTTACCCCAGCACCAACGAGCCGGTCCATCAACACTGCACTACGCTCGCGGATGAAGGACTCTCCCTTTGGCCCATAAGGCGCGTAGGCCGAATCCGCAATGTAGACAAGATTTTCCTGCGGCAATAGCGCACGTATGCTGCGCAGGATCGACAACCCGCCAACACCGGAATCAAACACACCTACTGGATCTGTCGACATGCCCGCCCTGGGATGGATAAACAATGGCTGGCATTCTACTTGTCTGTAGCGGCAACCGTTACTGCTTCAAGAATGTCCTCAGGCGCAAGCAGCCATCCCGGATTATGTCACCCCGGTCAAAACCACAACCCACCACCAGCGACGAGAAAGTAGTGCTGCGACAGATACTGTCGGTGCTGGCCCATGACGCAGTCCCGCAGGATGGGTTGTGGCTATTGAACGCCGCACTCACGGACGATCATGGAGACTCGACGCCGACGCTGTTGTATGGTTGAACGACACAAGGTTGTGCGCGTTGACCGCAGAGCCGTCAACCGGCACCTTAATCGACTTTACGTTCCTACAGGATTCAGTTTGGTCACTTCGCTCCCTTCTGCCCTGCCACCGGCCGTCTGTCTGATGGGCCCCACTGCCTGTGGCAAGACGCGCGCAGCCGTGCTGCTTTCGGAAAACGGACCGTTCGACATCATCAGTGTCGATTCTGCGTTGGTTTATCGCGGCCTCGATATTGGTTCGGGCAAACCCGATGCGGCCACGCTTGCACGTGCGCCGCACCGGCTTATCGATATCCGCGACCCCATACAACCTTACTCGGCTGCCGATTTCCGCCTTGATGCGATTCGTGAGATGCAGGACATCGTTGCCCGCGGACGTATTCCGCTGTTGGTCGGCGGCACCATGCTGTACTTCAAGGCGCTACGTGACGGTCTCGCCGCACTGCCGTCTGCTGATCCAGCCGTACGTGAACGCATCGCTGCATTTGCGCAAGCCGAAGGCTGGGCAGCGGTGCATGCGCGGCTACAACAAGTTGATCCTGTGGCAGCAGCGCGAATCCATCCGAATGATCCACAGCGTCTGCAGCGTGCACTGGAAGTCCATGAAGTCACGGGGATATCACTCAGCTCTCTTCATCAGGCGCAACCCGAGGGACAGGCCGCAGACCTGCCTTGCGAATTACTTTTTGTATCGATGCTGCCCCACGACCGCGCAGCACTGCACCAGCTCATTGCAGAACGATTTCATGCGATGCTGGCTGCCGGGCTGGTTGATGAAGTCGCTGCGCTTAAACAGCGCACAGAGCTGCATGCGGCACTGCCATCGATACGCAGTGTCGGTTATCGACAGGTGTGGTCCTACCTCGAAGGGAGTGATGATTACGCGACAATGACAGCGAAAGCGATCGCTGCAACGCGACAATTGGCGAAGCGCCAGTTCACGTGGTTGCGCAGTTGGCGCGATACTCATGTGCTCGATTGCTGGCTCACGAATGAAGATGCAATTAATGTGAAGAATCACTTGAAATCACGAGGTCGCATCTCCATTTACTGGTAGCAAGGAAACGCTTCGAACTATAATGCCGGCCGCTTTTTTGGATTAAGACTGCAACATTCAAACTATGTTGTGGTCTATGAGGTCGGGGGATGGCGATTGGTCCGCACATGACTGGCGCATACCCGCCCCGCTCAACTGAATTTTCATTACTTACAGGAGATGAACATGTCAAAAGGGCACTCACTGCAAGACCCCTTTTTGAACGTTCTGCGCAAGGAGAAGGTTCCAGTCGCAATCTATCTTGTCAGCGGTATCAAACTGCAGGGCCAGATCGAATCGTTCGACCAATTCGTGATCGTGCTGAAAAACACTGTCAACGAGATGGTGTACAAGCATGCAATTTCCACTGTCGTCCCGGCCCGCCAGGTCCGCGTACCCATGATGGGCACTGCTGAAAATGATGGCGTGGGCGACGACGATGGCCCCGGCAACAGCTTCTGATGATGCACTCCCGGGTGCACATGTTACCCTGAACCAGCGTGTTCTTCGAACGCCCCGAAAGTGGTGAAACAGCAATACTCGTGCATGTCGGCGGCGATGCAGTCCAGGACGAAGCCGATATCCGCGAGTTTGAAGAACTGGCCATCTCTGCCGGTGCCAGTCCTGCTGTACTGATCACAGCCTCGCCCCGGCTCACTTCACCACGATTTCTGGTAGGTGCTGGCAAGGTGGATGAGATCGCCGCAGCCAAGGCCCTGCACAACGCTGACATTGTGCTGTTCAACAACACGCTGACGCCGAGCCAGGAACGCAACCTCGAAAAAGAGCTCCAGTGCCGCGTGCTTGATCGCACCGGCCTGATTCTCGACATTTTCGCGCAGCGCGCCCGCAGCCACGAAGGCAAGCTGCAGGTAGAACTTGCACAACTTAAGCATGCCTCAACGCGCCTTGTGCGTGGATGGACTCACCTCGATCGACAGAAAGGCGGTATTGGCTTGCGCGGCGCCGGCGAAACCCAGCTCGAAATCGACCAGCGCTTGATCGGCGTTCGCATTACCCAGATACGAAAGAGTCTCACTAAGGTCCGCACGCAGCGCGAACAAGGGCGGCGTGCGCGCAAACGCGCCGAGATTCCGACGATCTCGCTGGTGGGATATACCAATGCCGGCAAGTCGTCATTGTTCAATCGCCTGTGCGGCGATACCACCTATGTCGCCAACCAGCTGTTCGCTACGCTGGATTCGACGCTGCGCAAACTGTCACTACCGAATTTCGGCCCGGCCATCCTCGCCGATACTGTGGGCTTCATCCGCCAGTTACCCCATCAATTGGTCGACGCCTTCCGAGCCACATTGGAAGAAACAGTAGAAGCTCGCCTGTTGCTGCATGTCGTGGACTGCCATAGCGACGAGCGGCAGATTCTCATGGACGAAGTTGACAGCGTGCTGCACGAGATCGATGCGAGCGATGTACCGACACTGCTGGTGTTCAACAAGGTCGACTTGTTGGGCGATCAACATGCCGGCATCGACCGCGACGAAAAGGGCAAGCCGTGGCGCGTGTGGGTTTCCGCACATAGCGGCGCCGGCATTCCGGAATTGTTGACTGCGATTGCCGAATTGTTGAGTGAAGACACGATCTCGCCCACCCTGACGCTGGTTCCAAGCCAGGGCCGTCTGCGGGCACGCTTCTATCAGCTGGGGGCCGTGTTGCGAGAGGAAACTGACGATTCCGGCAATACCACACTCGAACTAAGGTTACCCCGCAGCGACTTCACCCGGCTGCTGGCCGAGGCGGGTATCGACCCCGCGCCATGGTTGCCAGCGCCATCGCCGGAGCCCGAATTTGGCGCGCCTGACACGATGGAGACACCCGAGCTGCCGGTGTAATTGCAGGGGGGATTCCGCTAGAATCCCGCCCCGGTCCGCAACGGTCGGACCAGCCCCTTCACCCCAATCAACACCCTTCGTCTGCGGAGCATGCATGGCCTGGAACGAACCCGACAACAACGATCGCAAAAACGATCCCTGGGGCTCGCGACCCGGTAACAAAGATCAGGGTCCACCGGATCTGGATCAAATTGCCAATGACCTGCTGCGCAAGTTGGGCGGCGCCTTTGGCGGCGGCCCCAAGCGGGGCGGCAGTGGCCAAGGCAGCAAAAGTGGCGGCGGCATTCCGGGCGGTCTTGTGGCTGCGGTGCTGGCAGTGATCGCCGTCCTGTATGCCTTTACCGGCTTTTATACAGTCAATGAACAGGAGCGCGGTGTCGTTCTGCGACTTGGTCGTGCGCTCGACGACGTGGTGATGCCGGGGCTGCACTGGAACCCCTCGCTTATCGACTCCGTCAACATCATCAACGTCACGCGCGTGTACGACCAGCGTTTCGACAACACGATGCTGACCGAAGACGACAACATCGTCGACATTTCCATGACCGTTCAATACGTCATCACCGATGCACACAAATTCTTCCTGAAAGTGGAAGACCCTGAGATCAGCCTGCAACAGGCCGCCGAATCGGCGCTGCGTCACGTGGTGGGTGGATCCAAGATGGATGATGTCATCAACACCGGCCGAGAACTTCTGGCCCAGGACACCCGTGACCGCCTGCAGAGCTACCTCGATTCCTATGGCACAGGCATCACGATCAATCAGCTCAATATTGCGCAGTCGCAACCACCGCAACAGGTGCGTTCCGCTTTCGACGACGTCATCAAGGCCAGTGAAGACAACCAGAGCACACAGAACGAAGCTCGCCGCTACGCCAGCCAGGTAGTGCCCGAAGCGCGCGGCAACGCCCGCCGCCAACTGGAAGAAGCAAACGCCTACAAGCAGGAAGTCATTGCCCGGGCACAAGGTGAAGCCGAGCGTTTCGATCAGCTGCTGGTGGAATACAAGAAGGCGCCACAGGTTACGCGCCAGCGCCTCTACCTGGATGCCATGCAGGATGTGATGAGCAACAGCTCAAAAGTGATGATCGATGTCGAAGGCGGCAACAACATGATGTACCTGCCACTCGACCAGTTGCTGCAACAATCACGTCGCCAGAACGACAGCAGTTTCAATACTGATTCCACCACGCCTACCTTCACTGTGACGCCGCAAACCCGGCAGGCCCCGATCCGCGAGGTGAACCGCTGATGAAAACCACTGGCTTCATTCCCCTGATTGTCCTGGTCTTGCTGGGCCTGCTCGGCTCCAACTGCCTGTTCGTTGTGCGCGAGATCGACCGTGCTGTACTGCTGACGTTCGGCGAAGTCACCAACAGCGATATCGCACCCGGCCTGCATTTCAAACTGCCCGGGGTACATACCGTGCGCATCTTTGACGGCCGCATCCAGACACTCGATGCCGAAACCGCCAGCTACCTGACCGCCGAGAAGAACTATCTCGAAGTGGATTCCTATGCCAAATGGCGCATCTCCAACACTGCGCTGTTCTACACTGCCACCTCTGGCGACGAAGTGGTGGCCAACAATCTACTGGCACAGCGCATCAACACTGGCCTGCGCAACGAGTTTGGTGAACGTACGAAGCATGAAGTAGTGTCAGGCCAGCGCGACCAGCTTATGACTGAACTGACCGCCTCGCTGAACCAGTTCACGCAGCAGCAGCTCGGCATCGAAGTAGTAGACGTGCGCGTGAAGAAGATTGACCTGCCCGATCAGGTTAGCGACAACGTCTACACCCGCATGGCCTCCGAACGCCAGGAAGAAGCGCAGGAGTTGCGCTCGACAGGTCTAGAGATCGCCGAAGGCACCCGTGCCGATGCTGATCGTCAGAAGACTGTCATTGAAGCCGAAGCCTACCGTGATGCCGAACGCATTCGGGGCGATGGTGATGCGCAAGCTTCGGCCATTTATGCCACTGCCTACAGCAAGGACCCGGAGTTCTACGAATTCACCCGCAGCCTCAGCGCCTACCGTGAAACTTTCTCGAACAACGGTGACCTGCTGCTGCTCAGCCCCGACAGTGAATTCTTCAAATACCTGAAAGACGGGAAAGCGCCGTAAGGCCTGCCAACCACCATGACCCCCAAATCGAATCGCTGGCAGTTGCCCGATGGCGTGGATGAAGTCCTGCCGCCAAGAGCCCTGCAACTGGAAACGCTGCGCCGGGAAGTCCTCGATCTTTACGGCAGTTGGGGCTATCAGCTCGTCAATACGCCACTGATTGAGTTCCTCGACTCGCTGCACATCGTGCCCGGCAGCGAACTGCAATTGAGCACATTTACATTGGTGGACCAGCTGAGCGGTCGCACCATGGGGGTACGCTCCGATATCACATCGCAGGCTGCCCGCATCGACGCCCACGTATTGCAGCAGAATGGCCCGACCCGCCTCTGCTATGCCGACACCGTGCTGCGCACGCTGCCAAACGGCCAGCTCGGTTCGCGTAGTCCGCGCCTTGTGGGCGCCGAACTGTACGGCCACAGCGGTGTCGAAAGTGATCTCGAAGTCATCAGCCTGCTGCTGCATACCCTGGCCATTGCCGGCATCGACCAGCCTCTCGTTGCAATTGGCCACAGCAATATCTGCCGCGAACTGCTACAGGCAGCCAACCTGTCCCCGCAGGCTGCTGACGATCTGTTCCAAGCACTGCAGAACAAGGCGACCACCGACATCGAGCGCCTGCTGCAGCAACATCCGCAGCCGATCGAACTCGCAGAGTCGCTGCGACAACTGCCGAACCTGCACGGCGACGTTGCCGTGCTTACCCGGGCACGCACACTGCTGCGTAACGCCAGCCGCACACTGCAGGCCGCGCTCGACCAGCTAGACACACTGGTTGCCGCATTACAGTTGCGCTTCCCACATCAGCAGATCTACCTCGACCTGTGCGAATTACGTGGTTATGACTACCACACCGGCGTGATCTTTTCGGCTTATGTCGATGGTCACGGCGAAGCGATCGCCAATGGTGGCCGCTATGATGGCATCGGCGCTGCCTTTGGTCGTGCCCGCCCCGCCACCGGCTTTGACGCCGATCTGATGACACTGCTTACCTTGAGCAAACGCAATTTCGGCCAACCTGACCTGATTTACGCTCCCGCAGACAACAGTACCGAGCTCGCGCGCGTTATCAGCGAACTGCGCCATAGCGGCAAGCGGGTCATCCAGGCGTTCGCAGGCCAGCAAGACAGTGCCCATAGCCTTGGCTGTAATCAGCAGCTGGTGCAAGACGGCAGGACATGGAAAACAGCGGCGCTATAAGGCCAGCAACTCGGCACACACAACCGATCAACGCACACGATACGAACATCAAGGCATGAACATGAGCGGCAACAACATCAATCCGTCACAGAAAACCAGCAAGAGTGTCGTCGTACTCGGCACGCAATGGGGTGACGAAGGCAAGGGCAAGATCGTCGATCTGCTTACGTTGTGCGATTCCAGGGTGGCCACAACGCCGGCCATACGCTGGTCATCGGCGGCAAGAAGACGGTGCTGCACCTGCTGCCTTCCGGCATCCTGCGCGACGGCGTTACCTGTGTGATCGGCAATGGCGTGGTCCTGTCGCCTACAGCCCTGCTGAAAGAAATCGATGAAGTCGAAGGCCAGGGTATCAATGTCACTGCGAACCTGAAGATCAGCGCGGCCTGCCCGTTGATACTGCCCTACCACATTGCACTCGACCAAGCGCGTGAGCTGAAGAAGGGAGTCAACAAGATCGGCACTACCGGTCGCGGCATCGGTCCGGCTTACGAAGACAAGGTGGCGCGGCGTGGCATCCGCCTTGGCGAACTCATGAATGCCAAACATTTCGGTGATCGACTGGAAGAAGTACTCGAATTCCACAACTTCGTACTGACTAATTATTTCAACGTCGCGGCAGTGGACTACCAGCAGACATTGGACGACTCACTCACGATGGCGGAACGCATCCGCCCAATGGTGTGTGACACGATCGACCTGCTGCACAACGCCCGCAAGGCCAACACCAATATCCTGTTCGAAGGCGCGCAGGGTTCACTGCTCGACATCGACCATGGCACCTATCCCTTCGTCACCTCATCCAACACCACCGCTGGCGGAACCGCCACCGGCAGCGGCTACGGCCCGCTGTATCTCGACTATGTGCTTGGCATCACCAAGGCCTATACCACGCGCGTCGGCAGCGGTCCGTTCCCTACGGAATTGTTCGATGCCGTTGGAGAGCAACTGTTCCGCAAGGGGCAGGAAATCGGCGCGTCTACCGGCCGCAATCGTCGCTGTGGCTGGTTCGATGCAGCGGCAGTGAAGCTGGCAATCCGCATCAATAGCGTCAGCGGCATCTGCCTGACCAAGCTCGACGTGCTGGATGGGCTCGACACGGTGAAGATTTGCACGGGTTACAAAGGCAACAATTCCAGCTCGATGGCGTGTCTGACCAATTTCGACAGTTACAACACGCTGGAACCGATCTACGAAGATATGCCGGGCTGGAAACAGACTACGTTCGGCGTGCGTTCACTCGACGACCTGCCGCAGAACGCGCGCAATTACATCAGGCGGATCGAGCAGTTGATCGAAGCACCGGTGGATATCATCTCCACCGGGCCTGATCGCGAAGAAACCATCATCCTGAACCACCCCTTCCAGTAAGACTCTACTGTAGGGACAGGGGGCTCAGTCGGCGCCTTTTACGTTGCCGACCTCAGTGCCATCTGGCCCGCGTACGGCGGTCACGTAACCGCCATCGGCTCCGCTGTTCATTGGTGCGATGCGGATGGCGATAGCGTCACCCACCTTGAACAGGTTCGGCGTCAGCCCCTGGCGTGACATGTTGTTGCGGCTGTGTCCTTCATACTCGATGTTGCGTGTGCCCTTGGCGTCGGTGACTTCGAGTATCAGTTTCATGTGCGGATTGGCGAAGCGGACTTCCTGCACCTTGCCTTCAATCACAACAGTATTGCGGAAGTCGAACATCACCGCAGAGTGATGGGCGAATGTCGGCGCGCTGGCCAGCATGCCAACGGTCAATACAAGCAAACTACTGATTTTGTTCTTCTTGCTATTCATCGGATTTTCCTCTCAAGCAGTAAGTAGGATTATTCCTGCACCATCTTCAGACTCTTGGTCTCATAGAGTTTTTCGAGGTCATCCAGCCACTTCGGCTCGGTGCACTCGTACGACTTCACATGATAATCAGCCATGGCTTGCCAGCGCTTGGTGGTTTTGAACGGTTCTTCCAGCCATTGTGGATCCGTCAGGGACAAATCCGCCGCCAGAACCGCGGTGCCGTCATCCAGCGGTTTGTCGAAATAGTATTCCTCGCGGATTGTGGCCTGATCACTGTGGGGATAACGGGTGTCGACCTGTGTTTTGAGATTTACCGTCTCCACTACCAATCGATCACCTTCCCAGTGTGCCGATGAGTAACCATTGCGCTCAGGGAAGAACTGGCTAGGGTCCTGCGCTTCATCACCAATGAACAGGCGACGCATTTCGCTGTGGGCTTCGTAGATTACAAACACTTGGTCGGGGCGCTGGATGATCTCCATCGGATAACCGCCGGAACCGAGCATTGATGAAGGCATGCCGCCGCCCACACAGGCATTGCCCGGTGAATAATCAGTACCCTGGGTAACCGACTGGTAATCGGCTACAGCGGCCTGCGCTGCCGCTGTCAATTTCGGCGCTTCGGCCGGTGCCGAGAACGCTCCTGCGGCAGCCGCCGGCGCCCGGTAGGTCGTCCAGGCACCGCTGAAGTCCGGTTGCGCCTGCACCGCCGTTGTCATGGTAGTCATGCCGGCCAAGGCCAGTGTCGCTATCAGCCCCGCCTTTGTGCTCGTTTTTCTTTTCAAGTGATGCATATTCACCCCTGTTTTTATTGTTGGCAGCCACATCATAACGGCGGACATCCGAGGCATAAAGCCCCTGTTGGTGACAACTTGACCAGGACGTTTATGGCGTCGTTGTCTGCTGCACCGGCAGGCCATCGTTATGCTGCGGAAGCCACCACAGCGCCAATGCCGTGGCTACAAGCCAGCAAAGCCCCAGCGTCCACACATCATGGGAGATGAAGTGGGCTCCGCGTAATTGCTGCCCAACGCCGAATACAAGCCCCAGCAACAGTACGGCACCCAATGCGTGGAAGCGCCATGAGGGCCAGTAGTGCCGCACCAAATAATAGAACCCGAGCCAGCCATAGCCAGCGCTGGCATGGCCGGCAGGAAAGCAGCCGCCAACACCGCCGGTATGCGCATGTGAAGTGAAATTGCGCACATAGTCGGCAGTGCCACCATAGCGCAGCAGTTCCCAG
>Ga0255096_1000777_pt1 | contig 14410 bp, 14 predicted proteins | sample Colum_Atlam_RepA_2_FD_188563 | JGI IMG/M metagenome (GOLD analysis project Ga0255096, IMG submission 188563) | Freshwater microbial communities from Columbia River, Oregon, United States - Colum_Atlam_RepA_8d | ecosystem: Environmental > Aquatic > Freshwater > River | place: USA: Oregon...
GAGCAGGAGCAGGAGCAGGAGCAGGAGCAGGAGTCGGTTATGTAACGCCGCCGCTGTTCTTCACCAGCTCGACCGTATTCCGCGAATTAAGTATCGGGTTGATGTTGTTGCCAGGATCATTGGAAGGCAGTGATGGAATCGTGGTGCCCGCTGTAGTGCCGGAACTCGAGCTAGCAAGGGCAGCCGTTGTAAACGTGGTGGGCGTAGTAATGATCGGAGCGGGCGCGGTCGTTACTACCGTGGTTGGTGAAAGTAGTGTGCTGGCAAGACCACCACCGAGTGTGTTGAAAGCAGGTACCGGCGCAGGCGCAGGCGCAGGCGCAGGCGCAGGCGTAGCTGCAGGTGTCGGTGTTGCTGCCGGAGTATTCTGTGCAACGTTGCCGCCCCCGACATTGTTGCCCGCGGGCTGTTGCTGGCCACCGGCGTTGTTGTTGGTCGCATTACCACCGCCGTTGTTGCCGCCACCATTATTATTGGCATTGCCATCACCATTAGCATTCCCGCCGTTATTGCCATCACCGTTGCCACTAGCGGCATCGCCGGTATTCCCCTGGTCGCCATCGCCATCCTGATCGGGCTCTTCCGCGGCAGTGGGCTGCAGCAGGTTGTTGAGCTGGGTAAGCTGGTCAGGTTGTTCCAGCAAGCCTACTGGCGACTGGTCCTGTTCGGTTTCGCTGAAGTCGTAATCACCGCCGGCACCAAGATCTACCGCGCCCTGATTGTTGCTGACAGTAGTGCCGCCGGTTTTGACACCGGTGTATAGCACATTGCGCACGATTCGCGCTTCGTGGGTGGTACCGCGAATACCTATACTCGCCATTGGGGTATCGATGCGGTAGGTGTCAGCATCGGCATCGCCGATACTGCCGGAAATCGTGCGGAAGCCGCCACGTACCATGGTCATGACAGCGTCATCGGCTGTCGCCGGATCGTTGTCGAATTGATAATCGTTGAATGTGAATTCAGTGTTGGCCGCAAATGAGATCATGGCATCGTCGGCCATTCTCACCTGCGCCATGCCATCTGCTCCGACTACGATGACATCACCTTCAAAAATCTCGGAGCGGCGTGACAGTGTGCGCACAACACCGGCAGCATCACGGGCCTGCACCTGTCCCTTGGTTGCCAGCACAATGCCAATACGTCCAGCTTCTTGCGCAAGCAGCGGCAGATGCAGACAGGACAACAATGTGACTAGAGGAAGGCTATGGCGGCCGGTAAACTTTTTGCGCATCTTCAAATCCCTTGGCTCTGGAAGCATGACGTGGCCACTACCACCGGCAAGCGGTTTAGATGCGGTGGTAGTTTGACTGCCATCGGAGAGTGGCAGGACGCCTTTGGATTATAGGCTGCAATCTTGTCTTGATGGCATTGACTTTCAAGAAGAAAAAAAAGGTGACGACTGGATCACTTTCCCGTCAAACGCGCTGCCAGCGATCACTGGCCGACCTGCACATAGCAGTGAATCAAACGGTTCGGAAAAATCAGCAGGAATCTGTGCAAGCACGAGCCAGCTTGATCCCAATGGGCGTGTCAGCAGCAGCGTTCCGACAGGCAATCCTGACGCGTCTGATATGGATAGTTTTGCACCATCATTGTGCGCGTCACGGGTCCGCAGCAGGCATAGCTGCTTCTTCGGCTTGCCCCTGTAGTGCATGCGGGCCACGATTTCCTGCCCCGTGTAGCAGCCCTTGTTGAAACTGACATACCCACTGTGGTCAAAATTCAGGTCCTGCGGGCTATGTTCACCGCTGTCCTGCGGACCGAACGGATAATGGCCACGGAGCAATGCGAGCGATTCCCACTGTTCGCGCGATCCTGCGACGGTTCCATCTGCGAGGTGATTTGCTTCCTCCGCTGGGTATGAGCTCCACCAGAGGGCGCAACGGGGAGAGCCATCAAGCAGGCACAGCCAGCCTTCGTCATCCCCTGGCGGATACAGTAGTGTGTTGGCGCCACCGGGAACCATGGCGGTCGCGGTCGCGGTGGCATGTTTGGCACACTCACCTGTCAGCCCGTACAAGTGATGGCGCCCCGGCTGCAGATCCATCGTGCACTTGTAGAACGGGATGAATTTCTGCAGCGCCGCCACGAGTAGTTGTGCCACGCCCCGTGTCATGCATAGGTAGAAATTGTCGCGGTGCCGTACCAGCACAAAAGCAGCAATGACGCGCCCCTTGTTGTTGCAGCAGGCGCCATGTACCCATTGGCCATTGGCAAGTTCGGCCACATTGCAGGTCAGCTGCCCTTGCAAAAAGCGCTCAGCATCCTTGCCACTGACTACCACTACATCAAAAGCATCAGGGCCAATCACGAAACTGTGCATGTAAAGTTTGTCCACGCCGGTAGAATTGCAGGGAAGGCCTGATTATAGGCGAGGCATTGGGCCAACCAAACCACGGGCCCGTCAAAACAGAGAGGACAATCGTGAGCGCAGTTGCCGAAGATCTCAAACGCCTGGCCTGGCACAGCAGACGGGGTATGCTCGAGCTCGATCTTATCCTTGTGCCGTTTTCACAGCAGCAATTGCTGTCGCTGGCCCAGGATCAAGTACAGCTTTATCGCGAATTGCTGGCCGAGGAAGACCAGGACCTGTTCGTATGGCTGATGCGGCGCGGTCCAGCGCCTAGCGAAAGATTGCAGCAGATTGTCGACATCGTCCTCGCCAGCCGCACTGCGGCAAAGACATTTCAGGGCTGAGCGGAATTGGCGGGTACCAGCACGGTGTCAACAGCAGTTGCCGCTCTGTCAGGATAGTCGAGACAGTAATGCAGACCCCTGCTTTCCCGGCGTGACAACGCTGCATTGATGATCAGTTCTGCTACCAGTGACAAATTACGCAATTCCAGCAGTGGTGTGCTGACCCTGTAGTTGCTGTAGTACTCATGGATTTCACTGCGCAGCAATTGGATACGGTGTTGTGCGCGGTGCAGCCGCTTGGTGGTGCGAACGATACCGACATAGTCCCACATGAAGCGGCGTATCTCGTCCCAGTTGTGGGCGATCACTATGTCTTCGTCAGAGTTGGTTACCTGGCTTTCATCCCACTGCGGCAGCCCTGATGGCAAGGGAGTGCCATCCAGTCTGGCCAGGATGTGCTCGCTGGCAGAGAACGCAAATACAAAACATTCGAGCAGTGAATTGCTGGCCATCCTGTTGGCACCATGCAGACCGGTAAAACTTGTTTCGCCGATGGCGTACAGATTCTCCAGATCGGTCCTGCCACTCTGATCAACCATCACGCCACCGCAGCTGTAATGCGCGGCCGGCACTACGGGTATCGGCTCCTTGCAGATATCAATGCCAAGTGAAAGACAGCGGGCATGGATAGTGGGGAAGTGTTCCTGGATGAAGGCTGCAGGTTTGTGTGAAATATCAAGGAAGACGCAGTCACAGCCGGATTTTTTCATCTCGGCGTCGATCGCACGGGCGACAATGTCGCGAGGCGCCAGCTCGGCTAGTTCGTGGTACTTCGGCATGAAACGGCTGCCATCGGGGAGTCGCAGCACGGCACCTTCACCGCGTAAGGCCTCCGAGATTAGGAACGTGCGGTCGTGCGCATGGAACAAGCAAGTGGGATGGAACTGGTTGAACTCCATATTGGCGACACGACAGCCCGCGCGCCATGCCATGGCGATTCCATCGCCGCAGGCACCGTCCGGATTTGATGTATACAGATACACCTTGCTGGCGCCACCGGTTGCCAGCACAGTAAAACGTGCCGCCACCGTGATGACCTTGCCGCTGTCCTCCTGCAATACATATGCACCGAGGCAGCCGTTATCACCGGGAAGGCCGAGTTTGGCCGAGGTCAAAAGGTCGACTGCTACGCTGTTGGTGATGAAACTGATATTCGGATGTCCAAGTACGCGCGCAGCCAGTGTTTCGAAAACGGCTTTTCCGGTGGCATCGGCAGCGTGGATCACTCGCCGGTGGCTGTGACCTCCTTCCTGTGTGAGGTGATAATTGCCAAACACCGTGGAGTGAGCACTGTCCGGGCTGGTGCTGAACTGAACGCCTTGTTCGACCAGCCATTCTATGCACTCCCGCGCTTTGCCGACGGTGAATTGCACTACGCTGCGATGACAAAGACCGGCACCTGCAACAAGCGTGTCTTCCACGTGCGCCAGCTCACTGTCTTCACTGTCGAGCACTGCGGCAATTCCCCCCTGAGCGTAGTAAGTGGAGCCGAGTTTCAACGAACTCTTCGACAGGATTGTTACTTTGGCCTGGTCAGCCAGACGCAACGCGAGGGTGAGTCCTGCCGCGCCACCACCGATGATCAACACATCGCAGCTGCGGGGGGAAAGTTGTTCACGCATGAAGGGCAGGGCTCCGGACCAAAAGGGAACTGATTCTACCTTGTAGGGTACAATTGGCAGCATCTAGAACACATTTGTACGGTTCCCGGTAAACCCTGGACCGGTGAAAGTGACAGAGGAGAGCCGGTCAGTTGGCCAGGGCGAGCAGTAAAGAAAACGACGAACAGCTGGTCGACCGGGTATTCAAGGGTGAGATGCAGGCCTTTGACCTGCTGGTGCTGCGCTATCAGCACCGGCTGCTGGGACTCATTGGCCGTTTGGTGCGCGACCCGCATGAGGCCGAGGATATTGCACAGGAGACCTTCATCAAGGCCTATCGGGCACTGGCCAATTTCAGGGGCGAAAGCGCCTTTTACACCTGGCTTTACCGCATAGCCATCAACACGGCAAACAACTATCTCCTATCGCGCGGGCGGCGCCCACCAGACACTGATCTCGACGTTGATGACGAAGAGCAGATCGAGGCACAGGTCGCACTGGCCGATAACGACAACCCGGAATCCAACCACCAACGCGACGAACTGAAGCAGGCTATCGATCAAGCGATCGCTGAATTGCCGGAAGACCTAAGAACTGCCTTCACGCTTCGTGAATTCAGCGGTCTCAGCTATGAGGAAATCACCGAGATCATGGACTGTCCGGTGGGAACCGTGCGGTCTCGCATCTTCCGGGCAAGGGAGGCGATCGACAACAAGATCCGCCACCTGCTGGAACCTGACTGAAATTCTTTTGAACTATTTACTTGTGGCGTTGTCTATGCAGACAGCTGATACGAGAATCGCCATGGAACATCGCGGAGAGCATCCGTGACGGCGTTAAACTAGTTCGTGCGCTAGATCGATGGAATCAAAAAAAGAAAGCAGAATCAGATGGTTAGCGAGAGAGGAAGAGTAAGCATGGCGGATGGCATGGCAAGCGGCATGACAAATGGTGTGAATGATACCTCCGGAGCAGATGGCGTGAACGACCGTATTGATGATCGTCTTGGAAGGGACAAGATCCAGCCAAAGCCGGATGCTCCGCGCACTGATTTGCTGGAATCCTTGTCGGCGCTCATGGATGACGAAGCTGAATCGCTTGAGGTCCGTCGTCTCGTCAAGGCGATGGCTGACACCACTGAATTGGCAGCCCATTGGCGCCGTTATCACGCTGTGCGCGCCTCTCTGCAGCATGATGTGCATCAGCGTCCTGCAGTAAATCTGTTGCCCGGTATCCGTGCTGCGCTTACTGACCAGCAGGGACGTGCAACCATGCCTGCCGGCACTATCGCAGGCCGTCACCTGGCCGGACGCCTGGCCCGGGTCGCAGGGCAAGTGGCTATAGCTGCCTCTGTGGCCGTCGGGGTCCTTGTGGGCTACCCCGTGCTGGTAGCTGGTAATGGCAGTATTTCTGCTCCACAGGTGGCCGTTTCTGAAACGGCAAATCTGGCTCCGGCAAACGGCTCTATGCCGGCACTCAACGGAGATTTCAGTGCATCTGCACTCACTCGCACCGTCAGCCTTGATGAAGCCGCTCGTGATCGGCTGGAGAAAGCGGTACGTAATTTTTCCGGATCGTCGGCGGTCATTGAAGCCGGCACCACTCCCATGTTCAGAAACCAGTTGCAGCCGTTCGCTGCTACTCCGGTTTCTGCCCCCGCAAACTCCGGCCAGTCAAGGCAGTAAGCCGGGCTGTTAGGTAAATCTGTAATTTTTGTGACTTATTTGCGCTGAGCCGCTGTGTGATCTTGTCTCTTGCTGTTTTGACGTGGTCCTGCGCTGTATGATCGCCCATACCACAGATTGGTCTGTCCCTGTAGTCCAGACCTGATGTTGGCCGAATCCTTCACAGTGATCGCGTCGTCCGGGCACTGCAGTGCGCTGCAGTTGTACCGCTCGCGCACATCACAATCCTGTTGAATCAAATTGAACACTGAATCCCGTTGTGGAGTTTTCTGATGATTATGCAGTCTTCGACAATCGCATCCGTTAGTTTTTGGCTCCGCACGATGGCTGCGGTCCCGATACTGGCTGTCGTTTCCCCTTTTGGCCACGCACAGAGCCTGCCGGATTTTACGGTACTGGTAGAACGCAATGCTCCCGCTATAGTCAACGTCAGCACGACCTACGTGGCTGTCAGAGGCAATCCACAGGACAGGGCGGAACTGGAAGACCTATTGCGTTATTTCTATGGCGACCGAGCCCCCCAACTCAGGCTGCCTCCTGATCCGCAAGACAATGGCGAAGGCGGTGGTGAGGAAGAGCAGGACGGTGGCGGTGCAACCGGTTCCGGCTTCATCATCGACAGTACAGGGTACATAGTCACCAACCACCATGTTATTGATCAGGCTAAGACCATCATGGTGACGCTGAATGACCAGCGGGAGTATGCAGCGACTGTCATCGGTTCAGACGAGCGCTCAGACCTTGCTGTACTGAAGATCGAAGCGAGCAACTTGCCTACGGTGAAACTCGGTGATTCGGAAAAACTGAAAGTAGGTGAATGGGTGCTGGCAATAGGTTCGCCGTTCGGGCTGCAGTACTCAGTGGCTGCTGGCATCATCAGTTACATGGGGCGTGCTCTGCCGACCGAAGGGTCCAACTATGTTTCATACATCCAGACCGATGTCGCCATCAATCCAGGCCATTCCGGTGGTCCGTTGTTCAATCTGGCAGGTGAGGTAATAGGCATCAACTCGCAGATATTCACCAATTCAGGTGGTTCTATCGGGTTGTCGTTTGCCATCCCGGTTGACGTTGCCAAGAACGTTGTTGCCCAGTTGCGTGAGAGCGGCAAAGTCGAGCGCGGCTGGATGGGGGTTGGCATCGACAATGTCAACCAAGAGCTGGCGGATGCTTTCAATCTGGATCGTCCGCACGGTGCCTTGGTCAACGATGTCATCAAGGGAGGCCCGGCGGAAGCTGCAGGTATTGCGACCGGCGACGTAATCACCAGCTTCAATGGCCATGATGTGCGTACGCGTGACGACCTTCCATATTTCGTTGGGCTGGTGAAGCCAGGGACAGAAGTAGCTGTTGAACTGGTGCGCATGGGCAGTGCGCAGACATTGCAAATGACCGTGGGCAATCTCGACAACGCCAACGCTGTTGGGCAGACCCCGCCTGCCGCCGGCAGTGACAGCCGGATCGGCCTTAAGGTGTCGCCGCTTGATCAGATGACCCGTGAACAGCTGGGACTGGACGGCGGCGTCGTCGTGGAAAGTGTGCGCGGTGCGGCCCAACAAGCAAGGCTGCAGCCGGGCGACATCATTGTGTCGCTCAATGGTGTTGAGCTGAACTCTGCGGAGGATCTCGTAGCTCTTGAACCCAACCTGCCGGTCGACCGACCACTGCCGGTGCTGGTCGTGCGCGAAGAGCGTCAGACTTTCTTTACCATCCGCATTGAACCCTGATTCTGCAACGACCTGATTTTATTGTGAAAATGGGTGTCGCACGCGTGGCGACACCTGTCCCTTTGCGGTACACTGCGCCGCTTTCGGCAGTCAGGGTTTAAGCAGTCCGTGAGTGATCTCAGTCATATCCGCAACTTCTCCATCATTGCCCATATCGATCATGGCAAATCCACATTGGCCGACCGTTTCATCCAGATCTGCGGTGGACTCACCGAGCGGGAAATGTCGGCTCAGGTGCTCGATTCGATGGACCTTGAGAAAGAGCGTGGCATTACCATCAAGGCCCACTCTGTCACGCTGAACTATCCGGCAAAAGACGGCCGCATCTACCAGCTCAACTTCATCGATACCCCGGGCCACGTCGACTTTAGCTACGAAGTATCGCGCTCACTCGCCGCCTGCGAAGGTGCCTTGTTGATCGTCGATGCTGCGCAAGGCGTTGAAGCCCAGTCAGTCGCCAACTGTTATACGGCGATCGAGCAGGGTCTGGAAGTGGTGCCGATCCTCAACAAGATGGATCTGCCTCAGGCCGAGCCTGAACGAGTGTGCAAGGAGATTGAGGAAATCATCGGCATCGATGCCACCGATGCAGTGCAATGCAGTGCGAAGAGCGGCATGGGTGTTGAAGATGTGCTGGAAGCCATCATCCGTGATATTCCGCCTCCGCAAGGTAACATTGAAGACAAACTGCAGGCACTGATCATTGACTCGTGGTTCGACAATTATCTCGGCGTGGTGTCGCTGGTGCGTGTGCGCCAGGGCAGTGTGCGCAAGGGTGACAAGATTATCGCCAAATCCACCGGTCGTGTGCATACCGTCGACAGCGTCGGGGTGTTCAACCCCAAGCGCGACGTGCGCGATGTGCTGAACGCCGGTGAAGTCGGCTTCATTGAAGCCGGCATCAAGGAGATCCAGGGCGCACCTGTTGGCGACACCATCACGCACGCGAAAACGCCGGAAGTAGACAGCTTGCCCGGTTTCAAGAAAGTCCAGGCGCAGGTCTATGCCGGGTTGTTCCCGGTATCGGCTGACGACTACGAGGCTTTCCGTGATGCGCTGGAAAAACTCACGCTCAATGACGCCGCACTGCAGTATGAACCGGAAAGTTCGGATGCACTTGGCATTGGTTTCCGCTGCGGCTTCCTCGGCATGCTGCACATGGAGATCGTGCAGGAACGCCTCGAACGCGAATACAACCTCGATCTGATCACCTCGGCTCCCACTGTTGTGTACGAAGTGCTGACACGCGATGGCGTTGTGTCGCGTGTCGACAGCCCGTCTCGCCTTCCGCCAATGGGAAACATCGAGGAGATGCGCGAACCCATTGTGGTAGCCAACATGCTGGTTCCGCAGGACTACGTCGGCAACGTGCTGGCGCTGTGCGTCGAGAAACGTGGCGTGCAGCAGGATATGCAGTTCATCGGCAATCAGGTGTCGATCAAATACGAATTGCCGATGAACGAAGTGGTACTGGATTTCTTCGATCGCCTGAAGTCCGTGAGCCGCGGTTATGCGTCACTGGATTACCACTTCGTTCGCTTCCAGGCCGCCAAGCTGGTCAAGCTTGATGTCCTGATTAACGGCGACCTGGTAGATGCCTTGGCGCTCATCGTGCATCGCGACCAGGCACAGACCAAAGGCCGTGTTTTGACGGAAAAAATGCAGGAGCTGATACCACGCCAGATGTACGATGTGGCGATCCAGGCCGCCATTGGTGGCCAGGTTGTTGCGCGTTCCACGGTGAAGGCGATGCGCAAGAATGTCATCGCGAAGTGCTATGGCGGCGATGTGAGTCGCAAGAAGAAACTGCTGGAGAAACAGAAAGCCGGCAAAAAACGAATGAAGCAGGTGGGTACGGTGGAAGTCCCGCAGGAAGCGTTCCTTGCCATATTGCGGGTTGACAAATAACGGACGTTGCCATGGCGACGCTGCCGGAGTGAGCAAACAATGAACATTGATTTTTCCCTGGTCTTGGTGGTGTTGTCGGCAGTGACTGGCTTGATCTGGCTGCTCGATATTGCCGCTTTTGCCCGTCCGCGCCAGCAAAGAGTCCATGCATATCTGGCGCAATACGGGGTCACAAGTGACGAGTTCAACGCTTACGCCGCCACACTTGACGAGGACGGGAAGCCGGAAGCCAAGGCAGGAATCGTGACGCAGGACCCTGTCAAGTTGAGGCATCTTTCGGCTGCCGCCTCATTGGCTCGCTACTCGCCTCCGGTCGAATATGCCCGCTCCTTTTTCCCCATTCTATTCGCAGTGCTGGTGCTGCGTTCGTTCCTGTTCGAGCCTTTTCAGATACCGACGGGATCCATGATCCCGACGCTGAACATAGGTGACTTCATTGTCGTCAACAAATTTGCCTATGGTCTGCGACTGCCGGTAACCGGTACACGTATTATCGATATCGGTGAGCCCAAGCGCGGTGACGTCATGGTGTTCATTCCGCCGCATGATCCCAATTACTTCATCAAGCGCGTAATCGGCCTGCCTGGCGACCATATTCGTTATGAGAACAACATCGTGTACGTCAATGGCGAGCCGCTGCCACAGGAGCAGATTGGCGTGCTGCGTGAGAAGGGCGTGATGCTTTCACGCGAAACCGTTGGCGGTGTCACGCATGATATTTATACTGTTGCGACGCAGCGTTTCAGCCGTAGTTACGACTGGCTGCAACCGGAAGGCGCCGTCATTCCTGAAGGTCAGTACTTCATGATGGGCGATAACCGAGACAATAGTCTCGACAGCCGCTACTGGGGGCCTGCATCCGAAGCCCGCGTCGTCGGCAAGGCCGTGGCAGTTTGGATGCACAAGGAACCCGGTTTTTCACTGCCGTCCTTTAGTCAGGACCGCTGGATCGAAGGCGCAAAATAGCCCGCAAAATGGTTCTGTAGTTGCACCAACGGATACCACCATCACTACAAGGAGCACGCATGAACCGCATCATTACCAAACTGCCGGCACACCAACGGGGTGCCTTCTATGCCACCGTCATCCTGCTGGTGCTCGTGGGTGCAGTGATTACGGCGGCGCTTAAAATCGTACCTGCCTACAACGATGACAATATCGTGCAGGCATCCATGTTGGCGATTTCATTGCGACCCGAGTACAAAGAAATGGGCATCGCTGATATCCGCAAGGAGTTGCTGCGGTCCCTGCAGGTGAACAACGTCGAAAATTTCGATGCCCAAGCCGTGCAGCTGACGCGTGAAGCCGGCCAAGACTATGTGGATGTCACCTATGAACGGCGTATCCCGATGGTGGCCAACATATTTGCCGTTATCGCCTTCAACAAACGTTATGACAAGTACTGATCAGAGCCAAGTTGATTACCCTGCAAACCAGATTGTCCTACCAATTCCGTGATCCGGCCCTGTTACAACTGGCGCTGTGTCACCGAAGCGCCGGCAAACCTGACAACGAACGTCTCGAATTCCTTGGCGATGCCGTTCTCGGCTTTATCGTTGCCGATCTGCTCTATCGTCGTCATCCCACGGCCTCCGAAGGTGATCTAAGCCGTTTACGTTCGAAATTAGTGCAAAGGCCGACATTGGCCGCTATCGCTCGCCAGCTGCAACTTGGTGATTACCTGCGACTGGGACAGGGTGAATTGAAAAGTGGTGGAGCCCAGCGTGAATCGATACTGGCTGACGCCATGGAAGCATTGGTATGTGCGTTGTATCTCGATGGAGGTCTCGTCGTGTGCACCGAAAAGCTTCAGCAGTGGCTGGGTCCGCTGCTGGACGACTTTGGCAGTGATGAGCAAGCAGCCAAGGATGCCAAGACCCGTTTGCAGGAGTGGTTGCAGGCGCACAAGAAGCCGTTGCCGGTCTATACGATTGCCAGCATAAGCGGCAGCGATCATGCCCAACATTTCACCGTGACTTGCCATGTGGCACCGTTACCGACTGCGGTACATGGCAGTGGTGGTAGTCGCAAGGAAGCCGAACAGCAGGCAGCCGCTGCCGTACTGCATCATTTGGAGCAGCGCCGTGATTGAGACAGGAAAACCCCGTTGTGGTCTGGTGGCATTGGTGGGGCGGCCGAACGTTGGCAAGTCCACCTTGCTTAATCACCTCGTTGGTCAGAAGGTCAGCATCACATCGCGCAAGCCGCAGACGACTCGACAACGCGTGCTGGGAATAAAAACACTTGGCGGTGCCCAACTGGTCTTTGTCGATACCCCCGGCTTCCACCAGGGATATCGCAAGGCGCTCAACCGTCATATGAACCGCACTATCAGTGCGACTCTGCTTGATGTCGATGTCGTGCTGTTTGTCATCGACCGACTTGGTTTGAACGAAGAAGACGAGGCGCTGTTGTCGCAACTGAAACATCTGACGCGACCTGTGTTCCTCATCATCAACAAAACTGATGAACTGGAAGACAAGACCTCATTGTTGCCGTTCATCGACCGGATCCGCCAGCAGTACCCATTGTTTGTCGAAACGGTGCCGCTGTCGGCGCTCAAGCAGCAGAATACCGATGAGTTGGAAGCCACGCTGGTGCGCTACCTGCCCGAGCAGCCATGGTTCTACCCTGAAGACCAGCTGACAGACCGAAGTGCGCGATTTCTAGCTGCTGAATTCGTGCGTGAGAAGATCACCCGGCAGATGGGTGACGAATTGCCCTATGAAACGGCCGTCGAGATCGAAGAGTTCCGGCAGGACGGCGCCATCTGTCATATCAGCGCGGTGATTCTGGTGGAAAAAGAAACCCAGAAGGCGATGTTGATTGGCAATGCCGGTTCACGCCTGAAACTCATCGGTACCGAAGCCCGCAAGGAAATGGAGCGAATGTTCGACAGCAAGGTGATGCTGAAGCTGTGGGTGAAGGTGAAAGCAGGCTGGTCCGACGACGAGCGGGCCTTGCGCAGCCTCGGGTTCGACTGAGCGGGGCCGGCGCTGATGAAAGCCGCCGAATTACACCGCTGCTGGTTGTTGCACGCTCGCCCTTACCGCGACACCAGCCTGTTGCTGGACCTGTTCACTGAGGATGAGGGCAGGGTCGGGGCCATTGCCCGCGGTGCGCGCGCCGTCGGCAAGAGCAAGGGGGTCAGCAAACGTTCATTGTTACAGCCGTTTGTACCGCTACAGATAGCGCTTTCGGGACGTGGGGAGTTGCGCACACTTGGACAGATCGAAGCGCTTGGTGCCGGCATTCCGCTGATTGGCGAGCGCCTGTTGTCGGCCTTGTATGTCAACGAACTGCTGGTCAGGTTATTGCCCCAGCAAGACAAGGAGCCTGAAGTATTCGACGACTACAGCCGCCTGCTGTTGGCGTTGGCGGGCAACACCGAGTTGGAACCCTTGTTGCGCAACTTCGAACTGCAATTGCTGGATGTGCTCGGTTACGGCCTGCAACTGTCGCACGATGTTGCTACCGGTGAGCTGATTCTCGTCGATACCTGGTACCAGTGGCAGCAGGAAGGCGGCTTTATCCGTCAGCCATCCAGTGTCAGTGATACCCGTGAGCTGTATGCCGGTTCCGACCTGATTGCACTGGCGCGACGGGATTTTACTGCCGCAGCTACACGCCGGACTGCCAAGCGTCTGCTGCGCAATGTGCTGCAGCAGCACCTGGGCGGCCGCGAACTGGCAAGCCGGGCCTTGTTCGCCAAACCAGTGGTGCCAACTTCCACCGCATGAGCGTGCCGGCTAATATGCCGCTCCGTTTCCTGCCAGCGCAGACGATGATGAGCCACAATCAGTCTCACCCCTACCCGACTATAGACACTCTGGTCGGTAACACGCCGTTGGTGCGCCTGCAGCGGCTGCCCGGCAATACCTCCAATACGCTACTGGTGAAGCTCGAAGGCAACAACCCGGCTGGCTCGGTGAAAGACAGGCCTGCGCTCAGCATGATCAGCAAGGCAGAAGCGCGTGGGACCATCAAGCCGGGCGATACATTGATTGAAGCCACCAGCGGCAATACCGGCATCGCATTGGCGATGGTGGCTGCAATGAAGGGTTATCACATGATCCTGATCATGCCGGCCAATGCCACCCAGGAGCGCAAGGACGCAATGACAGCCTATGGCGCCACACTGATCGAAGTATCCGAAACGGAAGGAATGGAAGGTGCGCGTGATCTTGCTACGCGGATGGAGAGCGAAGGCAAGGGCAGGGTACTCGACCAGTTCGCCAACCCCGACAACTACGCCGCTCACTATGAAAACACCGGTCCAGAAATCTGGCGTGACACCGGTGGCAGCGTAACGCATTTCATCAGTTCGATGGGCACCACCGGTACCATCATGGGTGTTTCCCGGTTCCTGAAGGAAAAGAATCCCGCCATACAGATTGTCGGATTGCAGCCGCAGGACGGCTCGAAGATTCCCGGCATACGTCGCTGGCCCGAGGCCTACCTGCCCAGGATATTCGAACGTGAGCGGGTCGATACGGTCATGGACATTAGCCAAACCGATGCCGAGCGCACCATGCGGGCGTTGGCGCGTGAGGAAGGCATTTGCTGCGGAGTATCCTCCGGCGGCTCGGTATTTGCGGCACTGCAACTATCACAACAACTCACCAATGCCGTGATTGTTGCCATTATCTGTGATCGCGGCGACAGATACCTGTCGACCGGCGTTTTCAGCAAACAGGTAAGCTGACATGGGTGCTCGTCAACGTCGTCGCCAGCAACAGCAGGATCCGCTCGTCCTCTCTACAACCAAACTCAGTCATGAGGGCCGTGG
>Ga0255096_1000778_pt1 | contig 14401 bp, 10 predicted proteins | sample Colum_Atlam_RepA_2_FD_188563 | JGI IMG/M metagenome (GOLD analysis project Ga0255096, IMG submission 188563) | Freshwater microbial communities from Columbia River, Oregon, United States - Colum_Atlam_RepA_8d | ecosystem: Environmental > Aquatic > Freshwater > River | place: USA: Oregon...
GATGAAAAAAAGTCTGATTTCATTGAAACAAAGTATTTGGAATCCAACAATTCCGAAGATGTGCTTAGTACCAGACTTGTCGAAAACATCACCCCTCAAGAATCCTCACAGGTCGCACCTAATCCCACCACTGGCAATCTATTATTGAATCGTTTTTTAGTGCTTAAAGTGCTGGGAGAGGGTTCCTTCGGAAAAGTTTTTCTTGCGAAGGATGAGCAGCTTGGCAGATTGGTTGCGGTTAAGGTTTTCAAGCGCCCTGTGCAGGATAAAAAGCAATTTGAAGTTTTCCTTTCGGAAGCAAGGATGCTTGCGAAATTGGATCATCCTAATATTGTACCCGTGTATGATGTGATTAATTCTGAGTCTGAAGGGGTTTTCATCATTTCCAAATATTTGGATGGTGGAAGTTTGTCTGAGATTATTGCCCTAGGGGCTCATTCTTATCAAAATATTTCGAAATGGATTGCAACTATAGCAGAAGCGTTGCACCATGCCCATGTGCGTGGCCTTGTGCACCGCGATATCAAGCCGGATAACATTCTTCTCGATTCCAAGGGGAATCTTTATATTGCAGATTTCGGGCTGGCCCTTAGTGAGGAATTATTTGGAAAGGTAACGGGATTGTTGGGAACACCAGCATACATGAGCCCTGAACAGGCATCGGGGTTGGCGCACATGGTGGACGGGCGCACGGATTTTTTCAGTTTAGGGGTGATATTGTATGAAATGCTGACCGGTCGCAGGCCTTTTGAAGCAAAGACGATTTCTCTCACTCTGCAACAAATTATTAGGATTGAAGCCAAGCCACCAAGGCAAATGAAAGACACCATTCCAAAAGAGTTGGAAAGGATATGCCTAAAAGCTTTAAGTAAAAACTTGAACAACCGATACCTTACGGGGCTCGATTTTTCGGAAGACCTCCAAAATTATTTGAAGCAAAATGAGGTTGGACCTAGCATGAAAAATGCTGCGGAATCGAATGCAGCCAATCTTTCTGGGGTCTCCTCTTTTCATGCTTCTTTATCTGGATCCGTGTCGAGTTGGGCGAAGATTTCTAAAACCCCAGGAATGGATAGCGTCAACAAGATTTTGGAATCGGGTGCTTCAATTTTGCAATCAGCCTTGGAGAGCTCTGATAAGGATTTTTCTGTTACCAGGCCTTTGCTAGAGCAGCATTTGAGCGATATTAAAGATGATACAAACGCAAAAACTAGGGTTTTGCTCGCTCTTTTGCCCGCAGATCCATCCTACGCCAAGGCGTTAATCGAGCCTCTTCTGGTTGCAAAACCTCAAGACTATATTGTGATGCGCCAGCGCCTTGCACCTTATGCGGAAATCGTGATACCGCTTCTGGAGCAAAAATTCGCACAACTGCCAGACTCTGATTGCGCTATGAGTTTGCGAATTGCAGGGGCACTAGCACTGTGGCGATCTTCTTCTCCCTTGCTGGATAAAATAGTACCTTCAATTGTTGGTAAGCTAGTTGCCCAAGATCTGATTTATCTTCAAGAGTGGGCGGAAATATTCAAACCCCTGCAAAAGTTACTAATTCATCGATTGGTTTCTTTCGGGCAAGATCATTCGAATCCTTCTTCGAGCCGCAGTTATGCCAACGCAATTGCGCTTGAATATGCAACTGATAACGAAAGAGTATTGTTCCATTTGTTTGTAAGTTCTGATCACAGTATTATAAAAACAATCTTTAAAAAGATTGTTCCAGTTAAAGATAAAATGATCGCCTATCTTAAAAGATTTCGATCTGCTGTTGTTCCTGTAACTATTCCACAAGAAAAAGTGAATGCTGAAATACGCAAAGGCATGGCGGCCTCTTTACAGTTGGCACTGGGGGATTCTGATGGATTCAGCATTTTTGCTAATTCATCAGACGCAACCTCTAGGAGCCAAGCGCAGACTTTTATTGGCGCACTTGGTGTAAGCGTTCAGATGCTATTTGAAAAAATCCAGAACGAAACAGATCTGGGAACCCGTGCAGCCTTAGTTCTTGCGTTGGGTGGTTTAAGCTTCGAAGATATTTCCGAAGCGATAAAAAAACAGTTGAAAGAATATTTCCTCGACTTATACCAGAAGCATCCGGATTCTGGGTTGCATAGTGCCTTGGATTGGATATTAAGGCAAAAACTAGGCCTTGGTGCTACGTGTGATAAATGCATTCGAGATCTTGAGCAGGTTTCTGAACCTGCAAAAAATTGGAGTGTCAATTTTCTAGGCCAATGTTTTATCAATATAAATGGCCCTGTTCAATTCTTGATGGGTTCGCCTAAAGATGAACTCGAAAGGGTTGAAAACGAAAAGCTCCATGAAACTTTAATACCAAGGTCTTTTGCATTATCTCAAAAACTTGTCACCGTTGAACAATACTTGAAATTTAATCCGAGCTTTCAGGCTGGCAGAAACAATGCCAAGGTTGCGGATAATCCCGCTGCGGGAATCTCTTGGTACCAAGCTGCAGAATATTGCAACTGGCTTAGTGAGCAGGAAAAAATCCCCCAATCCCAATGGTGTTATCTGCCTAATGAGAAGGGGTATTATGCAGTGGGAATGCGCCCTGCTAATGATTTTCTCAAGAAAAAAGGTTACCGTTTACCTACCGAGGCCGAGTGGGAATTTTGTGCTAGGGCAGGTACGAAAACACCTTGGTTCTTTGGCTTCGATGGTTCACAAATTGATCAATTCGCTTACTGTCAAATTAATTCCAATAACCATTTATGGCCTGTCGGGCAATTGAAACCCAATGATCTAGGATTTTTTGATATTGCAGGAAATCTCTACCAATGGACTCAGGATATTTTGCAGCCTTATAGTGATGCCTCAATCGTTGAAGATTCAAAGGTCGATTTGCGGGTTGTTGATGATTTGTCCACTAGAGTATTACGAGGTGGTGCGTTTTACTACCCCAAAGATATTTTGCGCTCTGCTCATCGAGGCGGTTTAAAACCTGATCAATCCAGCGATGGTAGTGGTTTTAGAATTGCCAAAACTTTATCTTAGTGGTTTTAAAATTGCTGAAACAAATATTAGGCTGCAACTTTGGTTGTTGCATTGCTTGGTACAAATTTTGATATTTGATCAAGCATACCTTGCTCAAAATTTTTCTGGTTGAAGGTTAGTGCAAATTTGCGTGCAGCATGACTGTTGTAGAAATTCTTTTCTTTATCAAATTCTTCGACGGCATTGGTCATGCATTCAACAGATGGTTCTGCAAAGAATAATCCGGTAGCTTCATTGCTTGATTCGCGGCCAATGATTGTTTCAGTTGCACCACCTTTTCCCAGAGCTATGACTGGGGTTCCGCACGCTTGCGCTTCGACCGGAACAATTCCGAAATCTTCGAACCCAGGAAAGAGCAAGGCGCTGCATCGTTGCATATGGTCGCGGATGGAGGCATCCGTCTGCCAGCCAAGGAAATGCGTTTGCGGGCCTGCCAGTGAGCGCAGCCTTTTTTCGTCTTGCCCGGTACCTATGATAACCAGTTTTTTTCCCAAGGCTTTACATGATTCAATTGCAAGATCAATACGCTTATAGGGAGCGAAAGCAGAAACCACGAGATAAAAATCTTCGCGTTGTACATCTGCAGGCACATAAAAATCAGTGTCAACAGGAGGATACACCACTGAGCTTTCTCGTGAATAACAATCCCGTATTCTGCTTTCAATTGTTTTGCTGATCGCAATAAAATGGGTCACTCGCTCAGAAGTTTTTTTGTCCCATTCCCGTATGTGGTTTAGCACCGGCGCAGCCAACCTCTTTTTCATGCTAGGCTTTTCGCCTGTTCCAAAGTAATCATCCCGCAAGTGCCATGCATATCTTACAGGCGTAAAACAATAACATAAATGTGGCACGCCCTTGGGTGGGATAACACCTTTCGCAACACAATGGCTTAGGCTGACAACAAGATCGCAATCTGGAATTTTAATTGATTCGATGGCACTGGGCATGAAAGGTAGTAGATACCGATAGTAGTTATGAACGCCCGGAAGTTTTCCGAGCCAGGATGTTTGAGGTTTTAAATTTTCGATCGTGGGGCTGAGTGTGCCTTTTTTGTGAAGCAGTGTGTACAATTTCGCATCGGGAAATAGGTTGCATAACGACTCGAGGCATTTTTCCCCACCCCGCATTCCCGTTAGCCAGTCATGAACAAAAACGATTCGTGGTTTCAACATTGCACCTATTATCCCCGCAAAATTAAAAGTCGGTGCAAGTGTACTTGGGGTCTGTTTTTTAAGCTAGACGAAGATCTTTTACGGTGGGAAGGGGGTAGCGAATCTTGCCTAAACTTCCATTTTTGGTTTGAAAATTAGCGAGAGTTATCTGCTCAGCAATAACTTATTTGCCTGTTTTACCAAGGCTTTTCATGTACGCAAATAGATCTGCGATTTCTTGGTCTTTCGCCTCATCCAGCAAGCCTGCAGGCATAATCGATTTTTGCGTTTGTTGCCTAAGGGATATCTCGTTTCCAGATAGTCGTTGAGGTTCGCCTGTAGATGTTTGCAAAAGCACTCCATCTGCGGATTCGTAAACCACCAGACCCAAAATAATCTTACCTTTGGTTGTGGTGTATGCAATTGCGCGATAACGATTGGGCACGTCCTTGTCTGGATGGACGATCGCATTTAAAAGATCAAACCGGGAAAACCTTTGTGTAACTCCTTCGAGTGCTGGCCCCAATGCCTGAGATCCCGAATGGCATGATGCGCATTTAAGTTGAGTGAAGGTTTTCTTTCCTTTTGAAATATCGCCTTCATCCCATTTGATTTTATCGAAGCGGGTTTTCCATTGGTCCAGACTGATCCCCCCCGACATAGTCAAAGATGTTAAAAGTTTTGCATCATTGGCTTTGGCCCAAGTAATCCATTCTTGCATTTGGTTAGTGGCAGGTGCAGTGGTCCAGTTCTTACGTAAAAGAGAAAACACCTGATCCTGAAGAGGCTTGTATTTTGGTTCACTGGGAAGGTTTGGAAGTTTTTGCGCCAGAAGTAAATACTCGGCTTCGCCTAGGGGCGCAAGCTTATCTAGGGCAAGAAGAATGTCAGGCAGATCATCATTCGAGATTTGGCGTAGAATAGTTGTAAACTTTTGTAGATCTTCCCTATCAGGATTTTTGGCAAGAATCTTGATTAGTATTTCGTCCAATCCATGCTCGCCCCAGAGCACTCTTATTGCTGGAAACGATTCTTCTGGGGGTAGCAATTCCAAAACTCGCACGGATTGCGAATTCCAAGCTAGATCTGGTTTTGCTTGCATCTTTGTTGCGAATTTCTTGGCAGCATTCTTTTTCGCTTCTTTCATCTCCCCCAAATAAATTGCATGATCGGGGAACCCGAAGTCATCTGAATTCGCCACCAAATTGCTGAAATCCTTGTTGTTTTTGCAAAGATCTGCGAAAATCTCTTGCAACCTTAAAGGCCAGTTCCTGTCTCGCTTCATGCTCTTAAAGTCCAGTTCTGCCCCAAGATTTAACATCGCCTTGATGGCCTTTGGTTTTTGTTCCTCTGAAAAGGATAATCCGGTTTGTGCGATAGATGCCAGAAGATGAATTTTTCTCACGGGGTCATTTGAATAACTTAACTGATCAAGAAGTGAGCTTAAGATTTTTTCGTCCTTAAATTTCATCAGGCCAAAGGTTCGTTCTAATTCGAAATCAAGACCTGAGTCGCCGGACGGATAAGAAAGAGCAAGTAACTTCGTTTGTTTTAATGTTGGAGTCCACGATTCTTTAAGTTGTTTTATCGAATACCCTTCGCGGTAATTGCCTCGCTGCGAAATATTGGGAAGCTCACCCATTGCCATTTGCATGATTCGAACAGAATCAAGCCTTGTTGCAAACGAAGCTTTCTTATTCGTAATGTTTTCAAATGCAATTATTCCAGCTTTAGAAGGCTGCGATTTTACCTGTGCTAGCCCCAAGGTGTTAGCAGCAATGGTATTGCTAGGAATAATATTTGCCACTTCGTGTGTTTCAATCAACTTAGTGGTTGCATATCTGATGAAACGATCAGGATGATCAGCGTTGGCAGAAAAAATCTTATTAATGGACTCTGGGGTTAGGGCAGTTTCGAAACGGAGGAACTCAATCGCTTTTCTTCGTTCCAAAAGATTTGCAGAAGATGTTGCTGTTATTAAAGCTTTTTCAGGGTTAATGATTTGAACTTTATAGGGTAGGGCGCTTGCAGAAATAGGATTTGTTTTGTGTTTGATGCGAAAAACAGAACCTTTGGTGCCTCGCCCTCCAATGCAAATAAATAATTCTCCAGTAATGGGGTTCATATCGACCGCTGTGGGGGCAAACCCAGAGCTGCCTTTGGGCTCAAGAAAAACTTCTGCATTGGTGCTATAGGAAGAATCTTTGGGTTGAAGTTCGCAAGTAAGAATTCTGCCAAAGGTCCAATCTAATATAAATAGAGCTCCTTGATACTTTGGCGGATAGTGAGTTCCCTTGTAACAAAGTACTCCAGTGGGCGAACCTCTGCCTGCAGTTGCAATAGGAGGAATGATATCAATATGCGATGGAGGCGAGCGCCAGGTTTCTGAATGCTGAGGATTCCACCAGCCATATCTTCCCCCTGATACCAAATGATATATTCTTGTTGGTTCATACCAAGGAAGTGCGATGCAGCGTTCATTATCCGAATCAAAGGTAAAAAGTTCGCCATCGAGATTGAAATCAAAACAGTACGGGTTACGAAGTCCGTCAACAAAGACTTCTGTCTTTTTGTTTTCTGGATTGTATTTGATCACAGTGCCAGCGATGGGCTTCTTTACAGGCGAAGAATCCTTCATTGCAAATGCAGAATTGATACCAGTGTTATTGCCACACAGGATGTATATCAATCCATCGGGCCCCCTTTTGACTGCGTGGGCTTCGTGCTCTCCACCCGTTTTAAAAGATAGGTGTTTTACCCCCGGCCCCGCTGCGGTTATGCCATCATCAGCAATGGGAATTGACCATAGTCCTTGATTCCCTGTGTACCATAGGAGGTTTTTTTCAAAGAGAAGTCCGGTGGCACCATCGATGGGGGCTGTGCCAAAATCTTTGTAAGTGTCCGCTTTCCCATCGTTATTTGAGTCAATAAGAATGCGAAAGCATCCCTTGCCCGATACCATGACATCGCCTTTGGGGCTTATTGATAAACAATAAATATCACTTGCCAAAGAGTCATCCGCATAGGGAAGGATTTCGAACCCTGCAGGCATCTTCACTTCGGGAAGTTGATTTGATATTTGCGATGATGTAAATAATACCAATGCAAAATAGGCTAATAGGTTCATGGGTCAAGCACGCAGCGAAATCCCGTGTGAGAAAGACCAGTATCTTCCGCACCATGCATTCTTAAACCAACCCGGTATCGAACGCAATAGTTGGTGCTGCAAAGAAAAGAGCCACCCCTTTGTACCCGAACCTTTGCTTCGTTCCCATGCGGATCGATAGGCGAGGCAGGTCCCTTAGGATTTAGCAAGGGTATTTTTAATGCCTCTGAATCTAAGCCACGATATAAAAGTGAATAAGCATCAGGCCTGTACCAGTCTGCGCACCATTCCCACACATTGCCACTGACATCGTAAAGCCCGTATCCGTTTGGTGCAAAACTCTTAACCGGCGCTGTGCCACCAAACCCATCGGTTTTGTCATCCCGGTTAGGGAAGGGGCCTTGCCAAATGTTGGCCCTGGGTTTGCCTTCAAATGGTGATTCGGGGCCCCATGCATAAGGCTGGCGTTCTAAACCACCTCTTGCAGCATATTCCCACTCTGCTTCTGTAGGTAATCTTTTTCCTGCCCATTTGCAATATGCTGCAGCGTCTTCCCATGCTACATAAACCACAGGGTGGTTTTCTCGACCTTTGTAGTTGCTATCTTTTCCTTCAGGGTTTTTCCAACAAACACCTTCTTTGTATTTCCACCATTGATTGCATTCGGAGCAATCCACAACTTCTTGTATGGGTGGGGAAAAAACGCCCGCTCCAGGAACTAATTTTTCCGGGGGCACATCAGGAAACTCTTTCGGGTCTAATGGCCTTTCAGCAATAGTCTTATACCCAGTTGCATCAACAAACTTCTGATACTGAGAGTTGGTAACTTCGGTTTTATCGATGTAAAACCCTTGAAGTCTGACCTTATGAACCGGCAAAGCATCGGCATATTTTTCACGGTCGGAATCATCGCCCATGAAAAATTCCCCAGGGGGTATCCACGCCATTCCTTCGGGGACCTTAGGTGATAATAGGACCCAAAATATGATGCCAATTCCTACGATTCCAGAAATGATGCTAACTATTCGAAAGCTTGGATTGCCAAATAAGCCACTATCTTTTTTCACTTCAATTTTATTCATGATATTTTCTTATCTGGGCGGTTAAGTTCATTCCATTTGAAAAATGCTGTATTATAGTTGTTTCTAAGGTTGCCATTATAATTGTATCGGTTTTTTCAATCCCTTGAATCATTTTCGCAATCAAACTGCAAATTATATAAGCTATTTTTGTGCTTTTAAGTATAATCATCATTGTAACTTTGTTGAAGTAGAAATACCAATCGCCCTTGGGCATTTCTTTAATGATGTTGCGTAGATTTTTAATATCGGGGGCCAACTAGTTTTGAACCTGACTACCGATTTTAATGAAAACCAAGATTCGATTGTCACTCGCAAAGTGCTTGTGGTTGATGATTCTCCTGTCGACAGACACTTAGTCGGCGGGTTAGTTAATTCTCAGCCTGGTTGGCAGGTGTTCTTCTCTTCCAACGGCAGCGAAGCTCTCGAATTTCTTAAAAACTCCAACCCTGATGTAATTCTTACTGATCTTTTCATGCCTGATATGGATGGGGTCGAGTTGGTTCAAAAAATCCGCAAGGATTTTTCTAAAATCCCAATTATTCTAATGACTGCCCATGGGAACGAAGAACTTGCAGTGCGGGTTTTGCGCGCTGGTGCCGCAAGTTATGTACCTAAAAAATTGCTCGCCAATGAATTGCACGCAACTTTAAATGAAGTGATTAGCAGTTTACGCAACGAGAAAAGCATTCAAATTGTTAATAATGCCCTCGTTTGTCATGAATTTCATTTCGTATTGGAAACTGATATTGCTCATGTTTCGCCAATGGTTAGCCATGTCGAACACCTTGTTGGCCAGTTTAATTTTTGCGAACCCAATTCTATGATGCTTATTGGGGTCGCCCTGCATGAAGCGCTTACCAATGCCATGCTGCATGGCAACCTAGAATTAGATTCCAAATTGCGGGACGATGACGAGATTTATTTTTACACCCTTGCAGATGAGCGAAAAAAACAAAAGCCCTATGCGGGGCGTAAAGTCATGTTTGGTGCCAGAATTTCCAAGGAAGAGATTCGCTTTACCATTGCTGATGAAGGCCCAGGATTTAATCCCTCAAACCTGCCCAACCCTTTTGAACCTGAAAACCTTGATAAAGTTACAGGCCGTGGAATGCTATTGATCCGAACTTTCATGGATCATGTCGAGCATAATGAACACGGTAATCAAATCACCATGATTAAAAAACTTAAGGCTAGCTAGCTTTTTGCTTTTTGAACCGGTTTGCTTGTGAAGTAAGTGTCCCACTTCTTCAATGCAATTGTACGGTTTTCTTGTGTCGTAAAGCCCAGCATATATGGGTTAAAAAAAAGAGCTTGATTGTCTCGAGCAAAACTGAATCCGTAATCTTTGTGCGATTGCCCACTCATGTGTACTAGCATTGCAAGGGCTACATCTCGAACTTGAGTGCTTCCTTTTTGCTGGTTGGGCAGTTGGAAGTTTCCTACCACTGTTTCGTCGCTCAAGAAATTTCGCAGTAATCCAGAATCTTCTGCTGTTCCCATTTTCCCTAGAAGGGTCAAAGCCACGGTCCTTGTGTAAACAGGCATTGTTTTTTCGGATGCTGCCCTTCGTGCCAATTGTAGGCCTTCGGTCATGTTCATGTTTTGCGAAAGGTGCAGGTGTTGAGAGATGATGTTAGGGTCTGTTTGCTGCAGCATCCAGGTTCCAAGTAGTTTTCTAAAGGGGCTGGTGCCCTTTGATGCACTGATTGCATCTCTTGCAGAAGGTTGGTAAAGTAGGTTCGTAATATTGTTTACAGCTTCCGGAGGCAATTCCATGTTGGGCATGGTTGCAGCAAACAGCACCGATCCAATATCGCCTATTTCAAGATTTATGGTTTTGCCTGCAACTGGGCTGAAAATGCTGTTATGAAGCCATTGCGCTTTTTCGGAAATTATGGCTTTACTTATGATTTTGTCGTTTTCAACTTCATCCATCAAGCTTGGATCGGCTTTATAAATTTTCCCGTAAAGAGCCCTTGAGGATGTGCTTTTTCCAACAAGTTTTTCAAACCTCTCCCAACCGGGAAGCACAGTATTTTTACTTCCGTCTACATCTTCCAGAAATGCCTGTAACTTTGTTTTCTTTTCTGATTCGCTAATTAATGAAATCAATATTCGTGATCTGCGCACCACTTCGTAGTCTGAATGAGTCAGCCCGTTTTCCAAGGCTGGCATGGATCGATTGCCCTGCCTTAGAATCAATTCGCTTGCTTGTTCCCGCGATACAAAAGAGTCAGAACCAAGTTGTTTTACCAGTTCCCGGATTTGAAGCTCGTTTAGTTCTAGGGGCTTGTCAGCACCTATTCCTAAAACGCTTGCAATTACGAAAATGCCAGCTAACTTAACTCTTCTTGAAATCATGGGTCTTGCCTACTAAACCATGTGCAAATTTCTAAGCTTTTAAGTTAAACTAGCTTGACCCATATCGCAACCTAAACCGGGTAAACTTTTGCCCAGGTGCGTTAAACATTAACGGTTAAGCAGGCCATATCGACAAAAGAATGCCCTGTTACTATCCTAGAGACGTATTCGAACCGATTTAATGAAAGGCTTATTCATGCTTGATAAAACTTTATGCCTGAAACGAAGACAGACTTTCCTCGACTCGATGGATAATCCCAAAAGCCCACTCGTGCTCGCAGATCCCGCGCACCTTACCTGGCTTTCAGGCTTTTATGTCGATCCTTTTAGCCTTGGTTCAGGCTTTGGGGGCATATTGGTTATTAATCCAGATGCTAGTTGCGTTATTTTCTACGATACCCGACTGCCCGATTCCGTTAGCCTTTGTGTTGCTGATGATATTGTTGCTGTCAATTGGTACGATGGTATCACGCACCCCAAAACAACAAGAGCTCTTTCATTGCTGCCTGAAGTGGAAAAGCGATTTCCAGGCGCCTTTATTCACGATCGAATTGATACAAGCCAAGGTGTTGAAATTCATAAAGCCATCAGCAAGCTAAGGCGTAAAAAATATCCAGATGAAATAGCTCTCATTAAACGATCAGCTCAAATCGCGGAAAAGGCCCACGCTTGGGTTCTTAATAATATCGCACCAAGTATGACCGAACTTGATGTCTACTCCGAGGTCCAGAAAATCTGTACCGCAGAAGGTGGACAGCCTCTTATCGTCTATGGCGACTTTGCTGTTTCCCCTGGCCCTGATCGCAAGGGCGGCCCGCCCACCCAGCGCAAACTTAAAGAATCTGATATGTTTATTCTCGATTTTTCAGTTGTGCTTTTTGGCTATCGAAGCGATTTTACCAATACTCTTGTTGTTGGGAAAAAGCCTTCTTCCTCCCAGCAACAACTCATGGATCTTGCTAAACTCGCTATGAATGCTGGAGAAAACAACCTTCTCGACGGTGTTAATGCCAGTCATGTTTATCAGTCAGTTATGGGTGTGTTTCTTAAAGCGGGATTTGGTGAGCACTTCCCACACCATGCAGGCCATGGATTGGGCCTTTCTCATCCGGAAGCGCCTTTTATCGTTCCGGGGTCCGACGAAATCTTAGTTGCAGGCGATGTCATTACTTTGGAACCAGGGCTTTATGTTCCAAATGTTGGTGGGCTACGCATCGAACGAAATTACCTGATTACAGAATCAGGGTTTGAATGCCTCACCCACCACGATATCAGCCTTATCTAATTACAACAATTAAGGCAATTGCTTCAGCCTTATATTGCGGAAGTGTACTTCAGATTGTTCTGATTGAAACCCAATTGGGCCACTCTTCAGCACGCTTTGGCATTCGCTGACTTGCACGCCATTGACTTTCACCTTTACTAACCCATCAGCCTGGCAAGTCACTTCGGTTTTGCTCCATTCGCCCATGGGTTTGAGTTGTTTGGTGAGTAGTTCTTGATCAAACTTGTTGTTGGAAAATTCTTCTTTTCCCAATCCGATGGTGAAGATTTTTCCATGGTTCAGATATCTGCCTTGGGGTTCCAAGCTGCGGGGGAAATTCTTGTTGAAGGGTTCTTGCATGTGGACTAGGCAACCGGAGTTGCTTTCTGGTTTGCTGCCTACTGGGAAGCGCCATTCATATTCGAGCACATAATTTGTGAAAGATTTCTCGGTATAGAAGAAGCCGGTAGGCTTGCCCGAGCAAATGATTGCGCCATCCTTAACCGTGCAGTTTTTGGTGGTGTCAATATCCTTGGGGGCTTTAGGATCGAAGAAAAACTTCCAACCTTCCATATTTTTGCCATTAAATATGGGTGTATACCCATCTTTGTCTGCTGCTACGAGTGAGCCTGCAACAATAATTCCCAGAGAAAGAGCATAAAAACGCATTGCAAGAGACTTTAAAAGCATTAGGTGAGTCCTTTAACGGAGGGATGAAAATAGCCAGAATCGATTGTAACGGCTTTTATTTTTATTGCAATTACCAACTTCTTTCAGCATTTAATTGACGCAAAGTCTTAACTCTAATAGACTTTAAGTGTAGGTTGGAGAGGTGGCAGAGCGGCCGATTGTGCAGCACTGGAAATGCTGTGTGGGGGCAACCTTACCGGGGGTTCGAATCCCCCCCTCTCCGTTTGATTTTCCCCTGCCTTATCAAAGTCTATAATTAAAGCACTTTCAGCACTTGTAGGCCAAATATCCCAAAAAGTTGTCCCGAATTTGTCCCTAATATCTGGGACATTTGCCCCCAAAACAGACCAAAGTAGCAATGCTTTAAACATGATTAATCCCCCGATTTATGGGTAGTGATAAAACCTAATGGCAAACGCTTCATAAAATTCTGTGATTCATCATCTGATAAGCTGTAATAAACTGCTGACATGGTTTTGCCGCCAGTATGCCCCAGCCAAATATCAACCGCTCGCTGCGGAACCCCATGGTTCAGAGAATGTGTTTCCATGAAATGGCGTAAACTATGAATGGTCAAACCGTTTTCCCTTCCCGCAGGTAGCCCAAGATTTTCTGCGGTCTCCACAAACCGTTCATTGAGTTTCTGAGGATTCATCCACCCGTGTTTAATACTTTTCCCAGGGAAGAACCATTTCCCACCTGCAGGCTTTTTGATTGCCTCGAGTTCCTTTTTTAGCTCTGGGTGAATCGGTATCTTTCGGCTTACCCCGGTTTTGGTCGATAATCCCACACGGCTGCAAATATGAATCCAATTCCCTTGCAAATCAATGTCTTGTGATTGCAATTTCTGTAACTCCCCCGAGCGCATCCCTGAGCAAGCAAGAGTCAGGATGTAAATTTTATCACTGCTCTGCATTGCATTAAGAATCTGCTGAACCTGGATTAGCGAAGGAGCATTCTTTTTGTTCGCTTTAGGTTTGTTTAATCGTAGTTCAGCTAAGGGGTTTTCTGGTATCAGCTTTCTGCTTTTGCAGAACTTTAAAAACTGCTTGATAACAACGGCCTCAGTGTAAATGGTTTTTGGGCTTTTATTAACCTTCCTGTTAATACGGTAATCATCAAAATCAGTTGGATTGATTTGATTCAAATATTTAGCTCCCCGCTTTTCAAGCAAGCCCTTAAATTGATTAAGGACTTGCTTGTATTTTGAGTAGGTCTTTTTTGAACGGCCTTCAGACTGAACCATTTTCAAATAGCTTTCTACGCCAAAGGCCAGAACAACTTTCCCATGGTTCGCCTTGAAATCACCCTTGGCAATTTCAAGGCTCATTTTTTCAGCCATTTCGATGGCAGTTTTCTGATCAACCGTTTTAAGGCTTACACGCTTATGATTATTGCCAATGTTAAAGTCGGCACACCAAAAGCCCTTTTTGCCCCTTCGGATGATTTTTAAATTATCATTGATGCTCAGGTAGTCGTTTTTTTTCATTACATTAACTCCAATCTTTTCCGTTGTAGAATTTTTCAATCAACCTTCGAGTGAGAAAGTTAAGGCGCTTGCCACGTTTGCGAAATGTTCCGTTTAAGAACCCATCATGGACCCAAGTGTAGATTGTCGGAAGTGGGTATTTGAGGAATTCGGCAGCTTCTAAACTTGACATATTGACACGAACTTTAGGGTCCAAAGACTCGATCAAATCCGTGATTTCATCTGATGAAAGCGTATTAAATCTTATCG